>Ga0208079_1000461_pt1 | contig 22315 bp, 18 predicted proteins | sample NGESurdeep092012_5_FD_184474 | JGI IMG/M metagenome (GOLD analysis project Ga0208079, IMG submission 184474) | Arctic peat soil microbial communities from Barrow, Alaska - NGEE Surface sample 210-2 deep-092012 (SPAdes) | ecosystem: Environmental > Terrestrial > Soil > Wetlands > Peat ... | reverse complement strand
GGACCACTTCCAGCGGTCACCCGGGCATGAGTGCGTGGGGTTTTTCGAACCTGGCCCCGGTTTGCCTGACAGGATACGCTCCGTTTTTGTCGTGTGCCCCAAAACCGTTAAGCACCCGTCTTCTTCGCTCAGCGCAAGCTCACCAGGTCGCTGAATACGCCATACGCCGTCTGTTCCACCCCAGGCTCGATCGAGACCGTTCCGAACGTACCCATCAAATCCGTATGGAACAGAATCAGGTTGCTGGTCCCCGGCGTGCACGCCAGAATGTCGTTCCGCTCCAGCACCTCGGCGCGCACGCGCAGCCGGACGCCGCCGCGGGTTCGCCGTCCCCGGCTCACCAGCCGCACCGTTTTGCCGGAGCGCGCGATCTCCATCGCGCGCTCCGGCGTCAACCGCGTAATGCCGCGCGTCGTCACCAGTTGCGGCGTGGTCCGCGCGTCCATCAGCACGTTGGCCAGCGCCGCCGCCTTCGCCGCCGAGTCCCAACCCTCCACGTCGTACGCCCCATCGGCCTCCGTGATCCCCATCCTCCGCGCCTCCGCCAGGCCCGCATCGAAGCTCCCCCCCCGCTCCATCGTCTCGATCACCACCTTCGACGTCGAATTCAGCACCCCCGTGAACCCCAGCACCTTCACCCCGGGCATCGTGTGCCGCCACAGGTTGAACACCGGCGCTCCATCCATCACGCTCGATTCGAAGCGCAAGCCTACCCCCTCCCGCGCCGCCTCGTCGCGTAGCGCGGCATAGGCGTGCGCGATCGGCCCCTTGTTCGCCGTCACCACGTGCATGTGCCGCGCCAGTGCCGCCCGAATGTGCCCCGTCGCCGGCTCGCCCGTCGATGGATTGAGCGTCGTCAACTCCACCGCCACCTGCGCCCGCGCCGCGTCCAGGAACTCCTCCACCGATGCCGCCCGCGGCCCGAACTCCGCCGCCTCCGTGACCTCGGCGGGCAACCCTGCCGCGTCCACCGCCGTGCCGTGCCGCAGCGTATGGATTCCCGCGATCGTGAAGGGGAACTCCTTGCGTTTCGCCCGCAGCAGCCGCGCCAGCGCGCGCCCCACGTTGCCGTACCCGATCATCGCCAGTTTCATGTGGGACAGGCCTCCTGGCCTGTCTGTCCGAGCGCAACTCGGACGCCTCCGCGTTCTCCGCTCCCTCCGCGCGCCACCCCAGGGAAGCGGTGAATCCTGCTCCTTCCGCCGACCTTGTTTTGCCTTTCTCTGCGCTTCCTCTGCGTTCTCCGCGTCTCTGCGTTGAATGGACGCCTTCCCCATTCAACGAAACAGCCGCGGCGCGAAATCCTGCAAGTCGTAGCGCCACGTTTGCCATTCGTGGGCGAACGGGCACTCGAAAAATACGTTCGGAATCCCCGCCTTTTCCAGCGCTTCGTGCCACGCCTGAGTCGCTTGGTGCGAAGCCGCCTCGGCGATGCCAGCGCCCATCCACAGCAGCTTGACCTTCTTGCGGAATGCCGCCGCATCCGCCAACACGCCATTGTAGGCCGTCTTCGGATCGCTGGCGCGCACCCCGCCGCTGAACGACCCGATATACGCGAACTTGTCCAGATGCCCCAACCCGATTTGCATCGCCTGCCCCGCCCCCATCGATAGCCCCGCGATCGCCCGCTGCTCGCGATCCGCCACCGTGCGGTACGTGGCGTCGATCATTGGGATCAGATCGCTGATGACCACCTCTTCGAAGGCGCCGTTCCCCCGCCCGCCCTCGCCCGCTTTCGTGGCCACCATCCCGTTTTCCATCACCACAATCATCGGCGCCGCCCTCTTCGCCGCGATCAGATTGTCCAGGATGAAGCTCACCCGCCCTTGCTTCACCCAACTCGTCTCGTTCTCGCCCGAGCCGTGCTGCAGATACAGCACCGGGTAACGTTTCGAGCCGCTCTGGTCGTAGTCCGGCGGCGTGTACACGTTCGCCCGCCGCCACTGGCCCGTGATCTTGGAGAGGTACCAGCGCGCTCGCACTTCGCCGTGCGGCACTGCCTTGGCCTCATAAAAATCCACTCGGTCGGGCACTTCCACGCCGCTCGTTTCCGTGTTCCAGCCGAAATACGTCTGGCTGCCCGGGTCGTTGCACTGGAAACCGTCCACCAGCAGAAAGTAGTAGTGGAAGCCCGGCGCCGCCGGCGGCGTCGTCACCGTCCAGACGCCCTTGTCGTCGCGCACCATATCGTACGGACCCTTGCCCAATCCGTCCCCGCCCGGTTTCACCTGCACCTTCTGGGCCGCGCTCGCGTTCACCCGAAACGTGATCCCGAAATCCGGCTGAATGCGCGGATACTGCGCGCCCGGCACGTTGGACGTGGCCGCCTTGGAGTCATCCCCAGCCTGCGCCCACACCAGGCCGCAAGCCATCGCCAATCCTGTCAGAACCCGCCGTGTCGTCATACTCACAGGGTGGCATAAGGCGGTACCCTCTGGGTCGCGTTGTGCATGGTGGGGCAGGCGGGAATACGCCCCGCACACCGGTCGCCGAGGCCCTTCTTGCCGCTGGCGGCGTGGTTGGTGTGCAGACACTGAACGAGTTCGTTGCGGTCGCCGTGCGCAAACTCGCCATGCCCTGGAAGGACGTTCTGGAGGCGCTCGGCGCGCTTCGTGTGCCGTGCCCTTCGCCCGTCCCGCTCACCGTGCAGACCCACGACCGGGCGCTGCGCATCGCCGGAAGATACGGCTATCGCATCTACGCTTCGCTGGTCGTCGCAGCCGCCCTCCAAGCACGCTGCAACATCCTCTTTTCGGAAGACATGAAAGACGGCCAGGTAATCGACGGCCTCACCATCCGCAATCCGTTCCGGCCGGTGCAGGCCGGTAAAAGCCGAAGGTGACCCAGCGCCTGCCGTGGCCGCCCACCACGGATCCGGCCAGTCCCAACAGTCGCACACCGCTGGCGACCATTCGCGGCCTGCGGAAATGCTCCTGGATGCAGCGCCCGGAGCGTGTCGGACACTTCCCGTAACGCCGTTTGGGGCCAGTTTCCGAGTATCCGACAACCAGTCCGCGATCGCCTCGCCGACGGACTCATTTCTTCGACTACCGTGGTCCAATGCCCTGTTCCAATGCCCTGTAATCTAACGTACGACCGTTGTGATATGCTTGACGGGCCGTGGGAGGGAACCATGTAAAATCGATACTCTTTGCCGGCTGCGCTTGCTCTCGCGGTCATTCTCGCGGGTTGCAACCAGGCTGCGCCGCCCGCCCCAGACACCCGTGAAGCGGACGCGCAAGCGATTCGCGATGTGGAAACCGCTTGGTCGGCGTCGTTCGCCACCAAGGACGTGGATAAGGTCGGCGTGTTTTGGGCCGACGACGCGTCGGTTTTCATGACGGATTCGCCGGTGCTTACCGGAATTGCGGCGATCGAGGGCGCAATGAAGCCGATGGTCGAGGACAAGAGTTTTTCCATCAGCTTCGCGTCGACCAAGGTCGAAGTTTCCAAGGCCAGTGACCTCGGCTACACACAGGGCGCTTACACCATGACCATGACGGGCTCCAAGACGAAAAAAGTGCTCACGGAAAAAGGCAAGTACGTCACGGTCTACAAGAAGCAGGCCGACGGCGGGTGGAAGGCTGTTGCGGATATCTTTAACGCGGATGCTCCGGCGGCGCCGGAGAAATAGCCCAGGTCGACCACAGCGTAGGCAAGCTGCATCCGGAGCTGGGCTGCCGCCGCTGCGCGGGGATTCGAGGCGCAAGAACCGTGGCAACCTCGGGGGCTGAGTTTGTGCGTTTCGCGCACGGAAAGCGGCAGAGGTGAATCATCTGAGTCTACTCGATCGAGAAGTGGATAGGGAATGTATTACGGCCCACTCGGAAATTGGGCAGGGCACCGGCTGGCGCCGGGGGCTTGGCAAATTTCGCGCGAGGGCCCACGACTCTGTTTCTGGGATGTCGCCGCCGTGGCGGGCCGGGCACGGTGGCCCGACAGAACAGTTACCAATATCGCGAGTTACCGCCTGCGTTTCCGGCGAACGGCCAACCGCGTGCTCGCCATTTGGGGAGAGCGGGAGGTCTATGACTCTGCGTTGGGCTTTCTTTCTTTGGTTTTTCGCGTCCACGGCGTTCAGCCAGACGCCCCCACCGGGTAGCAGTTCCAACGACCAGTCGCCGGCCGCGGCGCAAACCAAACCGAACGCCGAGGAACAAAAGAAGCCCCAGGATAGCGCCCAACCATCGACCCTGGACGTGAAACCTGGGTCGCCGGTCCTAAAGCAGAAGGACTTGTGGGAAGGAACGGGGGTTCTCCGTCCACTCCTGCGCATGCCAAAGTACATTTTTCAGGACCAGAAGGCCATCTGGACCAGTCCTTTCCACACCAGCAAACAGGATATGAAATTCTGGGCCGTCTTCGGAACCGCCACCGCGGCGTTCATCGCCACCGATCAGTGGTCGGTGAAACAGCTTCCCAACTCGTCGAGTCAGGTGTCGGTCAGCAAGTGGGCGTCGCTCGCCGGCTCCGCGTACTCCTTGATCCCGATCAGCGCCGGGTTCTATTTCATCGGAACCGGCACGCACGAGGTACGGTTGCGCGAAACCGGCCTGCTGGCATTCGAAACTTTGATCGACAGCACCCTTGTTGTGGAAGCAGTCAAACTGGCGGCCGACCGCGCGCGGCCGCTCGAAAGCGACGGTAAAGGCCACTTTTGGGACAGCCCCAACGGCCGGTGGAACTCCGGGTTTCCGTCGGGACACGCCATCAATGCGTGGGCCCTGGCCTCGGTGATCGCCCACCAGTATCCGCACCCGCGGATCGTTCCGATTCTGGCCTATGCCCTCGCTTCCACCGTGGTGGTGGCTCGAGTGGGCGCGCGGCAACACTTTCCCGGCGATGTCGTGGCGGGGTCGGCCATGGGATGGTTTATCGGCGACTACGTGTATGGCAGGCGGCACAACCGCGACCTCGACCAGAAACGGACCGTTGCGCAGAAAGTTCTCGACCATGTTAGCATCGGCGCCGAAGTAAACCAGTGATCCCGGTCCACGGCGCCGGAAGGGGGCGGTGAAGATCTGGCGCTTACCCAGGATGGCCTGGAAGCCCGCGCTGTGGAACCTGCCGCCGCGACCGCCAATAGGGGCGTGGTGCAGCGGAGGACCAGTGGAGGCATTTCGGAGGAACCGGCGGCGTTGGAAGCAATCAATCGCCAGTTGCGTTGGCGTCGGAGGTGTGCAAAAAAGTGAAGTTTTGTGCACGCTCCCTGTGCGGAAAAGTAATCCTTTCTGCACGCCCACCGGCTCGCGATCACGGAAGATATGTTACGCGCGCCGCTCCAATGCCGGGTAATATGTGGGGAAGAGGCGCACTATATTGCGATGAGCACAAAGGCACGCAAGCGGAACGCGGGCCGTCCCCAAAAGCACAATGCCGGCTTGCGCAAGGACGTGCAGGAGGCGATTGATCGCGCGTGGCCGGATGGCATCGTGGAGATGTCCTTCGATCCGGATGAGTCATATTTCTGCGGGATCCATCCAAAGCTGTCGAGAGCTTTGCACCGCATCCCGCACGCGCAACTGCTTCAAGAGCGCGAAGCGGAAGGAGGACCGGTCTGGTGGGATGATTCGGACCGCGAAGAGGATCCGCCGGACGAGCACATGCACTCACGCTCCTACCACCTGTTCTTCGTCAGCCCCGAGGGCGAGTCCTTTACTTTCGAAACTGAAGCCGAGGGCATTGCGGAACCCGAGTTCATGACCGAAGAGTTCGAAGCAGCCGGCTGGGGAGAGGGTCCACCGGTAAGCCGCATTCCCGGCAAAGGCAGGACCGGTTGGGTAGTGGCGGTGTCTCTGCTCGTGCCTTTTGCGGTCATCGAACTCGGCGATGTAACGACGTATGAGGATGGCAGCACAACCGACGCTGAAATTGAGTCCTGCGTCCAGACCGAGGACGGCGAACGGATCGACGACCCGGAGGAACATTTCCGGAAAGCCAAGGGTGCCCAGGCATACCAGATCCTCGGGAAGCTGCGCGCGGAAATTTCGGAAATCCTGGAGAAGCGCGGCATTACCGTACTGCCGGCGGAGGAATGGCGGAAGCCGGTGCCCGGGTTGCACGGCGGCGAAGACACGATCCCGGGCATTGAAGGCAGGTCGATCCGTGTGCTGGACGCATTCTTCTTTGAGGAGATGTAGGAGAAGCAGCCCGCCTATCTCTCCGCCGCCACGACCACCTGGTACGAGTAGCCCTGCTCGGTGAGGAACAGCTTGCGGTGGTGGGCGAACTCCTCTTCGCGGGTGTCGCGCGAGACCAGCGTGAAGAAGTGTGCGGCGCGGCCATCCTGCTTGGGCCGCAAGATGCGCCCGAGCCGCTGCGCTTCCTCCTGCCGCGACCCGAAGGCGCCGGAGACCTGGATCAGCACGTCGGCGTCCGGCAGGTCGATGGCGAAGTTCCCCACTTTGGAGAGCACCAGACAGCGCAGTTCGTTCCGGCGGAAGCTGCCGTAGAGCGACTCTCGCTCCGCTTGTGGCGTCTTGCCGGTGATCAGCGGGGCGCCGATCGCGCGGGCGATGGCCTCGACCTGGGTCAGGTACCCGCCCATGATCAGGATGCGCCCCGCGCAGTGGCTGGCGAGCAGTGCGCGCAACCGGACCATTTTCGCGGGATTCTCGGCGGCGATGCGGAACTGCGACCGCCGGTCGGCGAGCGCGTACTCCATCCGCCGCGCGGCGCTCATCGGCACGCGCTCCTCGACGCAGGTCGCTTCCGCGATCCACGCTTGCTGCTCCAGATCTTTCCACGGGACGTCGAAGCGCTTGGGTCCGATCAGGGCGAACACGTCCCCTTCGCGTCCGTCCTCCCGCACCAGGGTTGCCGTCAGGCCCAACCGCCGGCGCGCCTGCAAGTCCGCGGTCGCGCGAAACACGGGAGCCGGCAGCAGATGCACCTCGTCATACACGATCAGCCCCCAGGAACGCGCGCCGAACAGTTCGAGGTGCGGGAAATCGCTTTCCCGGTCCGCGCGCCAGGTGAGAGTCTGGTACGTCGTCAGGGTCACCGGCCCGATGTCTTTCCGCTCGCCCGTGTACTCGGCGATGTCGCCGGGTTGAAGCATCGTCTTGTCGAGGAGTTCGCGCCGCCATTGCTTAACCGCGGTCAGGCTGGTCGTCAGCACAAGTGTTGTCTGCCCGATGAGCGCCATGGCGGCCAAACCAACGATGGTCTTGCCCGCGCCGCACGGAAGCACCACTACCCCGCTGCCACCGCGCACCGATCCCGCCAGGTAGAAGGCCTCCGCCGCCTGCCGCTGGTAGTCGCGAACCACGAACCCCGCGCTTTCTCGAAGCACCACCGGAAATGGCTCGCCGCTCGCGTAACCCGCCAGATCCTCGGCGGGGAAGCCGGCCGCCGTCAGCGCCTGCTTCAGCACGCCGCGCTGCCCCGGATCGACGCGGAATCCGGTGGCGTCGATGCGGATAGTCAGGTACCGTCCCGCTTCGCGGTCGCGCGACAGGCGTTCCGCGGTCGCATCGTCGGCGCACGTGCAGCGTAACCAGTCGCCGTCGCGGGTGATCGCGACCCGCCCGTAGCGCGCCGCCAGTTCGAGAATTTCGGGTTCGACGTTCCGCGGAATCGCGTACCGGGCGTGCTCGTTCAACGCTGCCACCATCTGCCCGGCGGCGAGACCGGACGCGCAGGCGTTCCAGATGGAGAGTGGCGTCAAGCGGTAGGTGTGGATGTGCTCCGGGCTCTTGACGAGTTCGGCGAAGGGCGCCAGCGCAGCCCGCGCCTCCGCGGCCCGCGGGGCGTGGACGTCCAGCAGAACGCTCGAGTCGCTCTGCACGATGAGCGCGTTCTCCGGCCTCGCCGCCACTTGCCTACTCCCCGGCCGGCGGCGGATTCGCGCTCCGTTTTTTCGCCGCGCGATTGTCGTCGGCCAGGAGGTAGCCGGCGTCCCGCAAGGCGCGCCGGAACGCCGCATCGGAAGTGCCTGTCACCACCAGGTGCCGTTCCCCAGCGCGCATGCAGTGCTTGCGGGTACGCGCGTCGTTGGCGATCAGCGCGGCCAGCGCGGCGTCGGCGCACTCCACCAGGCGGGCCAGTCCCCGGTCGTGGACTTTGGTGGTTCGTTCGGCGACATCGTCCAGCAGGCGCGTGGCCGTGTCGGGGAGCGCCGCGCCGCTGCGCGCCGCCAGGAATTCGCGGATCTCCTCCACCTTCCTGCCCGCCTCGATGGCGGCCAGCAGCTTGCCCGCCTCCAGACGCCAGACAAAGTCCGATACGGGAGTGGCGTAAGCGTCCAGGGCCAAGCGGTCGCTCTGCTCCAGGTCTGAACCGGTGGCCGCGACCTCCAGGTTCGGCAGCACCCGAAGCACCGGCTTCACCTCCACCGGCGCCGGCTGATAGTTCGTGTCCACATCCAGGCAGTAAGCTCCGAGCGGCGTGAGACGGAAGTACATCAGCCCGTCGTAACGGCTGAAAAACGGGAGTTCGTCCGATCCCCACAGCTTGCGGAAGTCGTCGCGAGCCCCCGCGGGTGGGATCAGCGCGAGATCGATCATGCCCAGCGTGGCGGCGTACTCGTGCAGCAGGCTCAAGAGGTAACGGTCGTCGAGGAATTGCGCGCTGCCGGCATAACCGAGCGACCCGTACTGTTGCTCGCCGATGTACAGGCCCCAGGCATCGCGGGCCACCGCGAGATCGTTGCCCGTGGCTCGCATGTACCGGCAGAACTCATCGATCGCGATCCATCCGCCGGGCGGGCAATCCTCGAGGCTGTAGGCAATCGCCGCCCGCCGGTCGGACACGGCTGAGAGGCCGCGCTTTCCCTTGCCGGTTTGACCCTTGACACAGTCGATGCGCGCCAACTCGTCCAGGATCGTCGTGTTGATCCACTTCGTCCACAGCGTGCGGATCGTCCCGGCAGCCGGTTCGGAGAGCGCCTTGCGGCCCGCCTTGGTGAGTTGCAGCCGCGTCCCCGCGAGCTGCGCGAGTCCTCCCGCCTGGATCAGCAGCGGCCAGGCGAAGGCGCGGATCGGTCCGGCGTTCTCGTCGTGACACCGATCCACGACCGGCACCGGCGGATAGTAGTCGCCGCCATCGAGGATCGCGGTGATGGCGTCGACGGTGGCGCCCGACGCCCGGCGCGTCTTGTCGCTCACCGCCACCTTTCCGGCATCGACAAGGCGGAGGACAGAGAGCAGTTCCCGCTGCGCTGCCCGCTCGGTCTCATGCACGGCGATAGGCACTTCCTCGGTTCCCGTCTCGCTGGTGCGCAGCTGCTCGTTCCACCGGTCGAACGAGCGCCCATACGTGGGCGGTAACCGATCAACCGTGGCGATGGCCGCCTGGCGGGGCGCCGGCACGAACTTCAGGAGCCTTGCCTTGAGATCGGCCGGCAGCATGTAGTCTCTGTACAGGAAGAGACAAAGGCGCGACGGCGTGCGTTCGGACCTGTACTTGCCTTCGGAACCCCAGTTCGGATCCCCGCCGTATTTGGCGCGGAACTGGCCGGAGTAGAATTGCGACGACGGCGAATGGACAGCTTCGGCCACAGCCGCGCGCTGCAACTCATCCAGGCCCTCCCAGACCGTGCGCAACCGCTCCCCTGCGAGGTGCTGGACGATGAGGGCCGCGATGTCCGCCTTCCTGCCCGGCACTTTCTGCCCGGTCAGCGCCGCGAGCTTCCTGAGTTCATCCGCAGTCATGGAATCGAGCGCGAGTTCCAGAGTGGGTATTATTCCTTCGTCGACGTCGTAGCTCATGGTGTTCCGATGGCGCGCTATCGCGCGGCCGCTACTTACCCCTGCTATTCTCCCATGGCGTCTACCCCTACGGCCTTCTCCAGAGCCGCGCATCCCAACGCACCGGCATCGGATGGCTCGCCCGGATGCGGGCGAAGTCGGGATGTTCCTGGTTAATCAGAACGTTGCGCTCTACCAGCGTCACCAGCGAGGGAACGAGCAGCACCGGCGTGCGGCGCTCGTCAACCCATCGGTCGCCGAAGGCTCGGGCCGTTTCAAACGAGGGTGAATCCCAGTGCGCAACGTCGTCCTGCGTGATTTCTTCAATGGACACGCCAGCCGGAATCTCGATCTCGACATAGCCTTGGCTCCGCGGGACGCTACCGGAGGCGTGGACCAGGATCTCCAATAACGCACCAGCATACGTTTCGGCGGCATAGACAACCCGCCGTCCGGGAGAATTCCAGCGGGCGCCGTGAAGCATCGCCCCGCTGCCGTCGAAGATGAGATGCCGCATATCGGCTATGCGGAACGCCCGTAGTGGACCGCTACGCCGGGAGGCCATAGACGATGCGGGCCATGACCTCCTCCGCCTGCCGCGCGCCCAATTCCGTCAGGGCCGCATCGAGCGGTGTCTTGCCCCCGATCTCCGGATGCGGGGTTATCAGAAAGCGCCGGGCTTGCTCGCGATCCTGCCAGACGTCCTCCGCGATGGCGACGACCCGCGCCAAGCGCTCGGTCCGTTCGCTTTCCGCGGGACTGAGACGTTCCCGCCGCCGTTTGTACGTCGCCTCCGGGACGATGCGGTGCATCATGGCGCGCTGTTCGGAAGTGCCGGAGAAGACGCGCCGCGCCACATTGCGGAGGGTTGCCTTGGGCAAGCCGCGTTCGACGGCGTCATTCAACTCCAGCAAAGATGTCACCGGCTTACCCAATACGCGGTGGCCGCCCAGGACCTCTCCGATATGGCGTGGTTCCAGCATAAGTATCATTATACCCCACATTCGGGATCAGGTGATACTACCGCGAATGTCCGGACCTGGCGACCATAAGAAGCTGTGAGAAGATCGGTTGGCAGGCGAAAGCGCCTGCCCCACGTGGGACAGACGCTTTCGTCTGTCAACCCGCCGCTGAACCGCGAAATCCCGAAAACGTGTACGCACCCCGAATGCCGGGGGGGTCGAGATTTTTCTCGCGAATCTCTAATACCGAAGCCCGCGCGCCGGCGGGTTGCTGCCGTCCGTGCGTATCGCGGAACTGGTCTTCTTGAGGCGCTGCTCGGCGCCGGGCATGGCGCCGGGGGTCACATAGGAGAGCATGCCGGCCCGCTCGATCTGCAGGACGATGGGCGCGCCGTCGGGGACGGCTTCGAGGCTGCTCCGCAGAGCCTCCACCGCGTCCACCGCCGCGCCGTTGACCCCGTGAACCACGTCGCCAAGCTCGATCGCGTTCTCTCCGGCCAGACCCGTTCCGGCGAGCGCCAGCACCAACACGCCGGGCCCGCCGCGAACGCCGCCCAACGTCAATGCCAACGCCGGCGTGAGGGTGGCGCCGTACATGCCGAGGCGAAATACCAGATTCTCCTTTTCCGTAACGCTTCCGGCGGACAACGCCGGCGGGAGTTTTCGCGCCGCGCCCGGGGTGATGCGCAGCAGCCGCGTATCGGGCCCACGCATGACCGCCAGTTCCACCGGCGCGCCGGCGGAGAGGGCGCATTCGGCGCGATAGAGATCGCGCATCGTGTGGACGGGTTCGGCGCCCAGCGAGACCAGGACATCGCCCGGCAGAAGGCCCGCGGCAGCAGCCGGACCGTAGGGTTCGACGTCTTCTACCAGGACACCCTGGCGCTGCTTCAGCCCCAAGCCGGCGATGAGGTCGGCGGTGAGGCTGCGCGGCTGGATCCCCAGACGCGGTCTGGCCACCGTACCCCGGTCGCGGAGAGCCGCATAGGATTGCCGGATAACATCGAGCGGTACGGCGAACCCGAGTCCTTCGCTGCCGCCGGATTGCGACAGGATCATGGTATTGATGCCCAGCAGTTTGCCCTCGAGATCCACCAGCGGGCCTCCCGAATTGCCGGGGTTCATGGATGCGTCGGTCTGGATGTAGGCCCGGGGATCGTCGGGATTGAGTTGGCGGTCTACCGCACTGACCAGGCCCAGCGAGGCGGATTGGGCAAGTCCCATGGGGCTTCCGTAGGCCAACACCAACTGGCCCTGACGCGCGGTGGCGTCGCGGGTCAGGTCAAAGAAAGGGACGGGCTGGGCATCGATCTTGAGCAGCGCGAGATCGTTGTCGGCGTCGATGCCGGTCACCGAGGCGGTGTACTCGCGGGGAGAATCGGCAGGGCTGGCGCCCGGCGTGGCCGCCAGAACCCGGATGCGGGTGGCATTGGCGACGACATGGGCGTTGGTGATCAGATAGCCATCCGGCGCGACAAAGAAGCCCGAACCGCGGCCGCGCTCGGCCACCAGAACCCCGGCCGGTTGCTCGTCGCCGGTTCCGGCCACTTTGAGGGACTGGGTGACGATCTGAACCACCTTGGGCCCGACCGCGGCCGAGACGCGCTCCATCTCACTACCGATCCGTTCCAGTTCCCGGACGGTTCCGGGGTTCGCTCCCGTTGCCGGCGCGGCCAGCATCAGCAAACCCAGGGTTCCATGCAACCATGACTTGTACAGGTGTCTCATCGGGCCATCCTCAATTCGCAAGTGCGATGTGGTGACAAGGGCACGCCGGTTGCCACACGTTCCACGCGGCGGATCCGGAGCGGTACTCCTTTCTTTTAAACGGCGCAGATTGTTGGAGGCATTGGGATTGGAGTCCTCGCGTTCTCCGGACGGGTCACAGTGTGCGAATTGGCCGACAGGCGGCGGCCGGCCGCGGGGGGCGACGGAATGCCGCCCCTGCGAGAGGAGTGTAGCGGCGGAAGGGCGCGCCGCCTACCTATGAATACGGGAACCAGGCGGGGTCGATGGTGGCGCGTTCGCCGCTAGCTTCACGCATGCGCGCGAGCAGACGCTGGCGCAACCCGGTGGCGATTTCCCGATAGGGGACGCGGCCGGCGAGATTGACTTGCTGGTACGGATCGGCATTGAGATCGTAGAGCATGTACTCCACGTATTTCTCCACCGACGGAACGGCCTGCCATCCGGGCACTCGGGGCGCGGCGGCGGCATACGTGTACTGCGGCGTCCGCAGGCCGCGTCCGGTGATGAACTCCGACATTTCGAAGTAGACCTCGTTGCGCCAGCCTTCGGTGCGGCGGTCCAGCAGCGGGAGGAAATTGTGGCCCTGCATGGTGGAGGGCACGGGCAGGCCGGCGGCGGAAAGCAGGGTGGGCGCGAAATCCACGTGGCTCACCAACTCGGAAACCTGCATGCCGCGATGGAAGCCGGGGCCTTCGATAATCAGCGGGATGTGGATGGAGCTTTCATGCGGGCTTCGCTTGTACTCCGAATTGCGCGTGCGGAAGTGATTGCCGTGATCGCTGGTGAACATGAAGATGGTGTTCTTGTCCATGCCGGTTTCCACCAGCGTCTGGCGGAGGGTGCCGACCACCTCATCGATCTTGGCGACGCAGGCGAAGTAGTCGGCAATCTGGCTGGGCCATGTCCCGGGCAGCGGGCGCAGGTCGGGCGGGATGAAGGGATTGGGATATCGCCCGGCGAACTCCTTCGGCGGATCGAAGGTGTCCTTATCGTTCTGGTGGTGGACTTCGAGATAGGAGAGCGTCAGCAGGAACGGCGATTTGGCGGCTGGCGAGCGGAGGAAGAGTTGCGCGCGGTCGGTCATGAAGTCGGCGCGGTAACGGTTGGAGAAGTGGATGGGCTTGTCGTCGCTATCGAAGAGGTCGCCCTCGTAGGCGTGGGAGGTCAACTCCAGGGCGTTGGCTGCTTCCCACAGGTCGGCAAACCCGCCGCGATGCCCGCGTTTTACCGCGCCGCGGGTTTCGGCGGCGGTGCCGGCCTCCGGCCGCGCGAGATGCCACTTGCCGATGTAGTTGGTGGAGTAGCCGGCCTGCTTCATGACGGTGGCCAGCGTGGTGGCATCTGCCGCCAGGCCGAAGGCATTCTTCCACACGCCGTGCTTGCTGGGATACTGGCCGGTGAAAATGCTGGCTCGCGCCGGGGCGCACACCGGCTGGTTGGAGATTGCCTGGCGGAATATCACGCCGCGCGAGGCCATCTGGTCCAGGTTGGGCGTCAGGTTCATGGGATTGAGGCCCATGGCGCCGACGCAATCCCAGCGAAACTGGTCTGAAATCACCAGAACGATATTGGGCCGGCTGACGCCGCCGCCGGTTTGGGCGGTTGCCGTTGAGGCAACCGCCGCCGCGGCCGGAACCGCGCTCAACCACTCACGCCGGGTTTGCTTTTCCGCTGCCACACACGCCTCCGGCGGAAAGTGTATCATCTGGCGCGGTCGGAGGTGCGCGGCGCCGCAGCCTGATCGAATCGAGACAAGCGCGCCCTCAGAAGCCGAGACAAAATCGGTTGGCAGGCGAAAGCGCCTGCCCCACCAAGACAAGTCGAGTGTTTGCATTGGTGGAGCAGGCGGTTTCGCCTGCTTCGCCCGCTTGCGGGCATTGCTTTCACAGCATCTCAAGGTGGCGGCTCAATTGGGCTTGGGGCCGAAGCCGGTTTCAATCAACGTCACACGCGGCCTGCCGCCCTGGCCGAAATTCGAATCGGACGTCACCAGGGAGCCGTCGTTGGACATCGCCGCGCGGGGGGCGGCCCAGTAATTGCCGTCGCCGGCGTTGGTAAAGAAGACGGTGCGGGTCAGGGCGAGGCGGCGGATTTCCAATCCGTTCTCGCGCATGACGACGATCTCTCCGGCGTGCGGCGTGGGAACAGCCTCGGACATGTCGTCCGGCCGGCGCGCTTCGGACTGGGTGGAGATCACGCAATACGGCGCGGACTTGGCACACCCCACGTGCTCATCGACCCAGCCCCGGCCGCACCGCCAAAGGGTCATGACCTTCTTCCTGCCTCCTCCCAGTTCCACCTGTTTGAGCAGATTGAGCCCGGTATTCAACTGATAGGTCGATAAAGATACCTCGCACGGAATGCTGTTCTCGCCATTCGCCACCAGGTACTGAATGCCAGCCGAGTCCTCCAGGGTGTCCAAATGCGAGCCGACGTAGCAGCGTTCACCGGGATCGCAGACTCCGTCGTGATTCCCTGGTTTTTCGGGACTCTCCGGCCCGCGGTATTCCAGTTTCAAAGCGCCTTTGGCCTCGTCGACCGAAAACACCCCCATCGCCGGCGGCGCAATCAACATGACGTAACGCTTTCCGCTGGTGCGGTCCGTCCCTTTGGAAATCAGGGTGAAATCGACATCGCCGTAGGGCAGGTTGCGCTGGGATTCCGCGTAATCCGCGCAAAAGGTCTTAATGCGATTGAGATCGACGGCGCAGACCGTCTTATCGTCGGGCGCCCAGAAGGAGACCCAATTGTCCTTGGAAGTGTCGCCGGTACCGCCGTGCGCAATAATATGAAACTGCTCGGACTCTTTGGAGTAATCGATCAGGACGGCGCTCTTATTGTTGCGCAGATCGTGTTTGAGGATCGCGGCGTCCTGAAAGTAGTAGTACACTTCGTCGTCATTGGCATCCCAGAAGTAACTCTGATTGCACTGGGCGCGCAGGAAACGCACGCGCGCGGTGGCGACATCGACAATCTCCCACGTGCCATTCTCGAGATAGCTCATCAGATACTTCTTATGCGCGCTGAGCGGCGACGGGGTGGCATAGGTGTGGTAGACCGGAGCGGCGGTCAACACGCGGACGCGGCCGCCGAAATTCGGATCGACGTAGCTGGTTCCGGCCTGGGGCGGACCGAAAATGCCGGGAAGCGTAAGCGGCGTGCAAAGCGGTGGATCGGGGTAGCCCGCCGCCTTGTTGCATCCGGCCGGTCCGGAAAGGTAGCTGAAGACCGGCGGCGGATTGGCGGCGCGGACTTCCCACTCCACCGGAAGGGTCACGGCCGCGCCGCCCGATTGAATACTGATGCTGGCCGGATATTTGCCCGGTTTCTTCGATTCCCCGCGCCAGTCGACGATTCCAACCGTCAGCACGGCGGGCGTTGTGCCGCCGGGGGCGCTCAACTGGATCCAGGGATCGTTGGCGTCCCCCGGCGTGGCGGTGACTGTCCAGTTCTGTGCATTTGCGCCGGCGGAGCGAATCGAAACTTTCGCCAGGGCCAGGGGACCGCCCTCCACCTGCACGAGCTTGACGGCCTTCGGAGCGATCTCAATCGCTTGTGAGCACAGTAGACCGGGCAGGACAAGCAACATCGCGGCAACGGCCATTTTACCCGGTAGGGCGCCTTGCATACACAGCCATCTTAGCAGCCAGGTCCGGAAACGCCGGACAGAGCCTCATTCGGAGCCGCGACCGGGGTACCTCGCGGGCCCGGCGGCGCGGCTCCGCTCCCATCCGGCACTACGATGACGGTCACTCTAATCGGGGACACAGGTCAATCGGCGGTCACCGTGCGGCCCCTTTGATCGCCTGCCGCCAATCCTTGACGCGGTACAGCGCCGGAAGGCCCAAGATCAGTACCACCACGTAGCCCATGGCTTGCGAGACGAAGCTATACGCCAGTGCGGCGTCACGGCTGACGCCGAACGGGGTCAGCACGCTGACCGTAACGAACTGATAGATCCCCACATACCCGGGCGTCGAGGGCAGCGCGCTTCCCAACCCCAGGCCCGTCAACAAAAGCAGGGCCACGCGGAACGGCAAGTCCAACCCCAGGGCGTGAGCGCCCAGCATGACAGTAACGCAGTCCAGGGACCAGACCACGACGGTCCAGAAAGCAAAACCCGCCAGCCGCCCGGGGCTGTGAAACGTCCGCAGGCCGAGTAGAATCTGGGCCGCCAGTTCCAGCAGGCGATCGCGCAGTCCCGCGGGCATGGGTATCCGTCGGAGTAGCCTCTCGACCAGATCCCCGGTGTGCGGCACGATCGCGATGGTCAGCAACCCCACGCCGGCGATCAGCGCCGTGGTGCGGCTCACATCGCCCAGCCAGGCGGGCTTCGGGTTGACGCCCAACAGCACCACCGAACTGGCCAGCACCAGCGCGATGGCGTCCACCATGCGCTCACTCAGAGCCGTGGTCAGCACGTAGGTCTTGCTCAAAGACGAGCGGCTGCTGATGATGTATGTTCGCACAAACTCCCCGGCTCGCGCCGGCAGGAAGGCATTGCCCAGATAGCCCGCCATGGTCGCCACAAATACCGTGAGCACGTCGAAGTGGACGTCCGTGTTGAGCAGGATGCGCCAGCGGAACGAGCGCAGGAAAAAGGCGCAGCAGGTGGTCAGGCAGGCAGCCACCAGGTACTGCCAGCGAGCGTGGGTAATGGTGGTCCAAACGCGGGCCCATTCCACACCGCGCAGCGAGTAATACAGCAATACCGCCGCCAATGCGGCGGACAACAGCCCGTACGCAATGCGTTTCAGAGGTCTGGGAGGGCGGCCGATGCCGGCGGGTGCACCGATCACCGCGCTCACGCCCCCACGGCGGCAGGTTTCTCCGCGTCCATGAAGTAGTAGCAGATCATGTGCATCACGATCATATGCACATCCTCGATGCGGCCCATGTGCGGATTGGAGGCCTGCAGGTTCAACTGGGCGAGCGGACCCAGTTTGCCGCCGTCGCGGCCGGTGAGCGCGATGGTGCGGCAGCCGATCGAACCGGCATACTCGATGGCACGCAGCACGTTGGGCGAATTGCCGGAGCCGGAGATCGCGATGACCACGTCGCCGGGTTGCGCGAAGTTCTTGAGCTGCTCCGCGAAGACGCAATCGTAGCCGACGTCGTTGGAGTAGGCGGTGATGGTGGGCAGCGAATCGGTGAGCGCCATGATGCGGAATCGCGACTCGCGCCCAAAACTCGCGCCCTTGACCATGTCGCAGGCGAAGTGGGACGCGGTGGAAGCGCTGCCGCCGTTGCCGCACACGAAGATGTGGCGCTTCTCGTCGCGCGCGCGCTTGAGGATGTCGATGGCTTCGGTTACCTTCGCCAGGTCGATCGATTCGATGGCCCGCAGAAGATCGGCTTTATAAAGGGAAGGGAAGCTGTGCGGCATGACTCGATCCCCATTATACGCCGGGGTAGTTAGCGCCCACTCCGCCAGCGATGCTAAATTCGAAGCAGTACCCCTTCGTCGCAGGCTTCCTATGTGCGGTATTGCCGGTTTTGTGCGTCTCGATCAACCTGCCCAGCATTCGCTCGTCCAGGCCATGTGCGACGAGATTCGCCATCGTGGTCCGGACGACGAAGGCGTACATGTCGATCGCGGGTGCGGTATCGGCATGCGCCGCCTCAGCATCATCGATCTCTCCACCGGCCACCAGCCGATCTCCAATGAGGATGGCACCGTGTGGATCGTGTTCAATGGCGAGATCTACAACTACCAGGAATTGCGCGCCGGCCTGATGGCGCGCGGGCACCGGTTCCAGACCTCCAGCGACACCGAGACGCTGGTTCACCTTTACGAAGAGGAAGGCGTGGAGGGTCTCAAGCGGCTCCGCGGCATGTTCGCCTTCGCCATCTGGGATGCCCGCCAGAGCCGTCTCCTGCTGGCCCGCGACCGCTTTGGCAAGAAGCCGCTGTACTACGCCGTACTGCCCACCGGCATCTATTTCGGCAGTGAAATCTCCTGCCTGCGCACGGCCGGAGTTCCGCTCGAAACCGACCCGGAGGCGCTCCGCCTGTACTTCCAGTTCAATTACATTCCGGATCCGCTGACCGCCTACCGGGCCATCCGCCGGGTTCCCGCCGGGGCCTGGCTCACCTACCAGCGCGGCGCGGTGCAACAGGGCCGCTACTGGCAGATGCCGGTGCCGGCCGCCGAACCCGCGCCCGGCCTGACTCACGCCGAGGCCGTCATCCGCGTCCGCGAGAAGTTCGACGAAGCCGTGCGCATCCGCATGATCGCCGACGTACCGCTCGGCGCGTTCCTGAGCGGCGGCATCGATTCCAGTTCCGTGGTGGCATCCATGGCGCGCCAGTCGCCGGAACCGGTCAAGACGTTTTCCATCGGCTTCGAAGAAAGCCGCTTCAATGAACTGCCCTATGCCAAGATGGTGGCCGAGAAATATGCCACCGACCATCATGAAATCGTGGTGCGGCCCGAAGCCATCGGCATCATCCGGAAATTCACCAAACACTTCGGCGAGCCATTCGCCGACGCTTCCGCCATACCCACCTTCATCGTGAGCGAGTTCGCCGCGCGATCCGTCAAGGTGGCGCTCTCTGGCGATGGCGGCGACGAACTGTTCGGCGGCTACACCAGCTTGCAGCAGGTGCAGCGCCTGAGCCCGCTGGACCACGTTCCGCAATGGTTGCGTTGGCTGATGTCCTCGATTTCAGCCAGTCTGCCGTATTCCGCGTATGGCAAGAATTTCCTGCACATGGTGGGGAGGCGCAACGGTCTGGACCGCTATTTCGCCTTCAACTACGCGCCCTTCCACATGTGTTCGCGCCTGCTGCGGCCGGAGTGGATGATGCCCGCCGAGGCCGGCTTCCTGGCGCGCATTCTCCCCCATTGCATCCTGCCCGAGGACGCCGGCACGCTCTCCCAGGTAATGTACTGGGAGGCCACCGCCAACCTGACCGGCGACATGCTGGTCAAGGTGGATCGCATGTCCATGGCGAATTCGCTCGAGGTGCGCTGCCCGTTGCTGGACCACGAGTTGGCGGAACTCGCCGCCACCATTCCGCATGCCTGGAAAATTGCCGGGGGGCAGGGCAAGCGAATTCTGTTGGAGGCGCTCGGCGACCGGCTGCCCGCGGCACTGCTCCACCGCCCGAAGTGGGGTTTCGGCGTACCGCTGGCCGATTGGTTCCGCGGCGAGTTGCGCGAGTTTCTCTGGGACCACGTGACCGCGGCGGAGTTCCTCGATCGCGGCATCGTCTCACCGGAGTTCCTGCGCGCCCTGCTCCAAGAACACGATAGCGGGCGCCGCGATAACAGCCACTGGCTCTGGTCGCTGCTCGTCCTGTCCCTCTGGTTCCAGGAGATCGGGCAGCCCGTTGTGCAACAGGAAATCGCTCCCTAACGGTCGCGGCTCGGATTGACGCGCGCAACTCGAATCAGAGCCGCGACCGTGAGGGAGCGGTTGCCTCGTCACTTCGCGCGGCTGGCCACGGCGGCGCCGATCACCGCCATATCGTGACTGGTGGGCACAATCTGGAAATAGCTGCCTTGCAGCGGACTCATTTTCACCATCTCCTCCAAGTACCCGCCGAGCACGCGCAGATCCACGAAATCGGCGTTCGGACCCGCCAGGTAGAAGCGCCCCGGACCGTCCAGGTGGATGCTGTTCGCCGTCCCGGCGGCCAGCGCGCGGTGCCACAGCTTCAAGAACTCGCCGGTCCGTCGATCTCCATGCCGCGCCGCCCCGAAGACCTCCTCCGGCTCCATATCCAAAAATCGCAGCCGCATGGCGCGATGCCCCATGATGCCTTCCAGGTGACCGATGCCGCCGCAACCGCAGTACCGCTCCTTGGGGTCCAGCGTGACCACCATGTGGCCCGCCTCCCAAACGCCATCGTTGTGCGGATGGCGGCCGTACCCGATGCCGTCGCCGAGGTACCACACGCGCACCAGGAGATCCATCGATTCATGGGTCGCGGCGATGCCCGCGGCCAGCGCGTCGGCATCGTTGATGGCGATCACCGGCACATCGATGCCGCCGGCCTTCAGCGCCGCGCGCAGTTCATCGGCGATGTGCAATCCCTTCAACTGACCCAGATTGGGCGATTCCAGAATCACGCCGCCGCGGATCACGCCGGGGAAACCGGCGCCCACGGATTCGATGGGGCCATCGGCCGCGAGCGCGCGGATCTGGTCGCGCAGAATCGCCACGATATCGCCGGCGGGAACGGTCTTCAGATCGACCTGCGGCTCCCCGGGGCCGGGATACATCTTCACGTTCCCCAGTTCGGCGCCCTCCACGATTCCCGCCCAGAGATGTCCCGTGGCCAGCACTCCGATGCTGCGTCCCATCAGCCCTCCTAGAACCGCATCAGCTTGTTGATGCCGTTGAATGCGGCTACCTTGTAACACTCTGCCAGAGTCGGATAGTTGAACACCGTCTCCACGAAGTAATCGATGGTGCCTTGGAGAATCATCACCGCCTGGCCGATGTGCAGCAGTTCGGTGGCCCCTTCGCCGATGATGTGCACGCCCAGGACCTGGCGCGTCTCCCGATGGAAGATCAGCTTGAGCCGGCCGCTGGTGTCGCCGCGGATCTGCCCGCGCGCCGTGTCGCGATAGTACGCCACGCCGACTTCGTAGGGAACGTCCGCCTCCGTCAACTGCTCTTCGGTCTGCCCGGTGAAGGAAATCTCCGGAATCGTATAAATCCCGTAAGGATAGGTTGCCGGGTTGGATTGAATCTTCAACCCGACCGCGTTGGCCGCCGCCAGCCGCCCCTGCTCCATCGACACCGACGCCAGACTCGGGAAGCCGATAATGTCGCCGGCCGCGAAGATGTTCGGCGCCTTGGTCCGGTACTCGGCGTCCACCGCGATGCGTCCGCGGCTGTCCGCTTCCAGGCCCGCGGCGGCCAGGTTCAACTCTTCCACGTTGCCCTGCCGGCCCACGGCGTACAGCAGGACATCGCCAGAGATGATCTTGTTGCTCTTCATGCGCGCCACCACGCCGTCGTTGCCCTTGTCTTCCACGGCGGCGACTTCTTCATTCAGCCGCATGGTGACGCGATGGTCGCGCAGGTTGTAGGAGAGCGCCTCCACCATCTCCGCATCGGCGAATTCCAAGAGGCGCGGGCGCTTCTCCACCAGAATCACGCGCGAGCCCAGAATGGCGAACATGCAGGTGTATTCCACCCCGATCACGCCCCCGCCCACCACGATCAGCGTCTTCGGAATTTCCGGGATGTCCAGGATCTGGTCGCTGTTGACGATGGTGCGCCCGTTGAGCGGCACCGTCGGGCTGGTGGCCGGCTTGGCGCCGGTAGCGATGATGACGATGGGTGCTTCCAGGTCGCACTGCCCGCGCGAGTTCTCCACGCGGACGTGCGTGGCGTCCAGAAAACTGGCCCGCCCGGTGATCACCTCCACGCCGTTGCGCGTCAGTTGCGCCTGGGTCACGTCGACTTCCGTCTTGATCACCTGGTTGACCCGGAACCCCAGGTCCGCCATGGTGATCTTTTCCTTGACGCGATAGTTGATGCCGTAGATGCCCTGGTATTGGAACCCGGAGAGGTGCATCACGGCCTCCCGCATGGTCTTGCTGGGAATGGTTCCAGTGTTGACGCAGGCGCCGCCCACGATTTCGCGCTGTTCGATCACCGCCACGCGGCGGCCGCATTTGGCGCCCTGAATGGCCGCCCGCTGGCCGGCCGGTCCGGACCCGATGACGATGATGTCGAATGTCCGCAGTCAAGGCACTTCAGAAAAGATATGGCCGCCGATGAACGCAGATAAACGCCGATAAGCACTCCTGGTGTTATCTGCGTTCATCTGCGTCCATCGGCGGCTAAATGTGTTTTCTTTGCAACCCTACCCGTTAAAGCGGTTCTCGATTTCCTTCCAGTTCACCACGTTCCACCAGGCCGCCAGATAGTCCGGACGGCGGTTTTGATACTT
>Ga0208079_1000459_pt1 | contig 22327 bp, 16 predicted proteins | sample NGESurdeep092012_5_FD_184474 | JGI IMG/M metagenome (GOLD analysis project Ga0208079, IMG submission 184474) | Arctic peat soil microbial communities from Barrow, Alaska - NGEE Surface sample 210-2 deep-092012 (SPAdes) | ecosystem: Environmental > Terrestrial > Soil > Wetlands > Peat ... | reverse complement strand
CGCAGCGGGCCCGATTGACGCGCGTCAGAATGCCGTCGCGATCGATTTCGTGCATTGCTATGGGCGCCTCTTCGAACAGCAGGCGATAGCGCTCTTCGCTGCGCGCCACGCGATCGGCCGCGGACTGCTGCTCGGTAATATCGATGGCGGTGACGCCGATCAGCGGCTGCCCGGCCTCGCCGGCCAATGGAAACGTCAGCACCAGGAAGTGATGCCGCATGCCATCGGAACCAGTGACGGGCAGAACATATTGCAGCGGGCGCCCGGTGCGCAGCGCTTCCCGGTCGCGCGCGTGCGCCGTGTCCGAGGAGGGCCCCAAGAGTACTTGATCGGCCATGCCGAGGACTTCCTCCATCCGGCATCCGCGGAATTTCAGCAGCGCGTTGTTCGCATAAATGATGCGGCCGGAATCGTCTTTGATTAAGGCTACCGCCGGCGTGTGTGCCATGAAGGCTTCAAACCGGAGTTCGGCCTGGCGGGCGCGCGCCCAGGCCTCCCAGGCGGCACGGCGCATGCGAAAACTGCGGAGGCCGTACCACAGGCTGAGCAGACTGAACAGCAACGCGCCGGCCGCGTAAAGCAGATGGAGATGGCGCTGCTGGCGTTTGGCCAGGCGATCCCGCACATAGCGCTGCTGCGGCAGCGCGAACCACTGGTTGGCGAGTGTGGTCAGCGTGCCATCGAGCGCGATCTGTTCGATACCTTCGAACAGGCGGCCGGCGGCGGCCTTCACCTCGGGACGCGCAAATGTGGCCATGGGAAGCGAAGTTTGCGGCAGCGGAACTACCAGCAGCGGGTGATTGGCGCAATCCGCCGGCTGATCCAGCAGGGCGCCGTAGATCAGACGGCCATCCAGCAGCACTCCCTCCACCTGGCCCGTGCACAGATCGCCGATCATCTTCAAGGGATCAGGCATCGGGATGGTGAGCGCGCCGGCCAGTTGACTGGCGGCCACGGCGGCCTCGAAGGTGCGCTCGCGAATCGCGATGCGGCGCCCCACCGCCGCGGCGGGGCTCTTCAGCGGGCGCTCGCGCAGCGAGAGCAGCGACTGCGAGGACTCCCACCACGGGACGCTGGCGTAGAAGCTCTGTTTGCGTTCGGGAGAGACGGTCAGGATGGGGAAGAGATCGATCAATCCTCCGCGAAGGGCTTTCTCCGCATCCGCCACCTCCACCCACTGCAACCGGATACCGGCACGTTGCGCCGCCTGCCGCACTACCTGCACCGCCAGCCCGGCGGGATTCCCGTTCTCATCCATGCCGACGTAAGGGAGGAACTCCGCGAAGCCGGCGCGCAGTGTGACAGACGGCGGGCGTCGGGTGAGCGCGAACAGGCAAACCGCCAGCGCCAGGGCGGCGGCGATAGCGGCAGCAATGTAACGTTTCGGACGGCGCAAAGTCGTGTGGTCTCCTCTAAAGCCTGATCGGCAGTCTGGAAGAAATTCAATAGGGGGGGCCAGGCGGCACCTTCCTCGGAAACAGATGTTCGCCCAAAGAAATCGCTCCCTAACGGTCGCGGCTCCGATTGGCGCAGCGCAACTCCGATCGGAGCCGCGACCGTTAGGGAGCGATCTTCCCGATGAGTCTCCCATTTTCATCGTTCGCTTGACGCGCCCCCACTGGCCTGAACAACTTATGCCACTATGAAGTTTGGCAAGGCGTAGATTCTTTGTGGACTCGATTCGCGGCGGCGCCGCGGAACTGCGTGGCGACGAGGCTCGCCACCTCACCCGCGTCCTGCGCGCCGAGCCCGGGCAACGCTTCGAAATCTCCGATAACCAGCAGGCTTACGTCGCCCAAATCACCGAGGCCCGCGGCGAACGCGTGGTGTTTCAGGTCATCGAAGCCCTTCCCGCCGTCTTGTCCCCGGTCTCCATCACCCTTTGCGCCAGCCTCATCAAGTTCGACCGCTTCGAATGGATCGTCGAAAAGGCCACCGAACTGGGCGTCGACCGCATCCTTCCCGTGGAGGCCACGCGCACCGAAAAGGGCCTCTTCGAAGCCTCCCGCAAACGCCGCGAACGCTGGGCGCGCATCGCCCGCGAAAGCAGCCAGCAATCGCGCCGCGTGCGCATTCCCGAAATCCTCCCCGCGGTGCGCTTGGAGTCCTGCCTCGCGGAAACCGCCGCCCACCGCTACTTCTTCGATGAATCCCTCGCCCCGCCCCTCCTCCGCGAGATTCCCGCCGAGCGCGCCGACTCCGCCGCCCTGCTGATCGGCCCCGAAGGCGGCTGGACCGATGCCGAGCGCCAGCTCGCTCGTGCCGCCGCCTGGCAGCCGGTTTCGCTTGGCCCCCTGGTGCTTCGTGCGGAAACCGCCGCTTGCGCCGCCCTGGCCGTAGTCCTGAATGCCTGGTTAACCTGAGAGCCAACCCAGGGACTGACAAGACTGCCATGGATTTCCGGCGCCCTTTGCCGGAAATTCGCTGGCAGTCCTGTCTGTCCCCGGATCTCGAAGCGCCGCCGTGAGAAAATAGAAACCATACGTGGCCAACTTTCCCCTGGATCTTACCCTGATCGTGATCTTTGCTCTCGTGCAGTGGCGGATTACCCGCCTCCTGCTCGCGGCCACCTCCCATCGCTGGATTCGACCCGCCCTCTTCGTCTTCGCCGCCACCGTGGCCGTCAGTTACGCCTTCACGTTCTCCGTGGTGCTCGCGCGCGTCCATATCCCCACCCCCATCGCCAGCCTTCTGGGCGCCGGTTCGCTAACCTACTTCCTGACCGTGACCGTCGTGCTCGCGATTCACCAGGTGCTTGCCTGGGTGCGCAAACTCCTGCACGCCGACGTCAACCCTGGCCGCCGCCGCGTGCTCAATGCCGCCGGCGGCGCGCTCATGGCCGCGCCCTTTGCCGCGGTCGGCTACGGCGCTTTCATCCAGCGCACCGATTTCCGCGTCCGCGAGGTGGATATCCCGCTGGCCGGCCTGCCGCCGGACCTGGATGGCCTGCGCATCCTGCAACTCAGCGACATTCACCTCAGCGCCTTCCTCAGTGAAGCCGAATTCGCCCGCGCGATCGATGCCGCGCTCCACCTCCACCCCCACCTTGCCGTGGTCACGGGCGACCTGATCAGCGGCCATAGCGATCCGCTGGATGCCTGCATCCGCCAGTTGGCGCGCGTCAAAGCCGATGCCGGCGTCTTCGCCTGCATGGGGAATCACGAACGCTATATCCGCGCGGAAAACTATACCGCCCGCCAATCCGCGCGCCTCGGCATCCGCTTCCTGCGCGGCCAGGCGCAGACCCTGCGCTTCGGCAATGCCACGCTCAATCTGGCCGGTCTCGACTTCGAGTCCCAGCGCGGCCGCGGCCAATACCTGCGCGGCGCCGCGCGCCTGATCGTCCCCGGCGCAACCAATATTCTGCTCCAGCACAATCCCGACGTCTTTCCCGCGGCGGCCCGGCAGGGTTATAATCTGCTGCTTGCGGGACACACCCATGGCGGACAGGTCACCGTCGAGATTCTGGATCGATCGATCAACCCGGCGCGCTTCTTTACCCCCTACGTTTACGGCCTGTATCGTCAAGGAAATGCCGCGGCGTATGTCACCCGCGGTATCGGAACCATCGGCATCCCCGCTCGTATCGGAGCGCCTCCGGAGATCTCGCTCCTGCGGCTCAGAAAGGCTTAACTCAACCTCCCCGTGCGCTATCTCATTGTCAGCGACCTTCATGCCAACCTCGAGGCTCTCCATGCCGTCCTCGCCCAGTCTGCCGGCGAAAGCGACCGCGCCCTCTGCTGCGGCGACCTCGTCGGCTACGGCGCCGACCCCAACCCGGTTTGCGATTGGGTCCGCCTCAACTGCGCCGCCGTGGTGCGCGGCAATCACGACCGCGCCTCCACCGGCCAGGACGATCTCGAGTGGTTCAACCCCGTGGCGCGCAATGCCGCCATATGGACCCTGCAAGCTCTCTCGCCCGAAAACGCCGCCTACATCCTGGCTCTCCCCCGCGGCCCGGTGACCGTCGAGACTTTCCAGCTATTCCACGGCTCCCCCTGCGACGAGGACGAGTACGTCATCGCCGCCGGCGAGGCCAACCAGGCATTCAGCTACCTGGAAACCCGCGTCGCCTTCTTCGGCCACACCCACGTGCAGGGCGGATTCATCTGGAACCAATCGCGTGTGGAGACCATCCTCCGCCCGCCCGCCCACGGCGATTCGCAGTCCCTGCCCATTGACCCGGAGTGCGCCTACATGATCAACCCCGGGTCCACCGGCCAGCCCCGCGACGGCGACCCGCGGGCGGCCTACGCCCTCTACGATACCGAGGCGAACGAAGTGACCTACCGCCGCGTGGTCTACGACGTTGCCGCGGCCCAGAAGAAGATTCACGCCGCGGGGCTGCCGCCGATACTGGCCGACCGCCTGTCGGTGGGCCGGTAGCGCACACGTCATGAAGCTGAACCGCGAAAACCTGCCGGCCCTGGCCGAGAACGCCATTGCCAAGGAGATCGCCGACGCCGCTTTCCCCATTCATACGACGCTTGGCCCGGGCGTCTCAATGGTTTGCCCGCAAGGTTCGTTGGATGTTCCTACCATGCCAATGCTGCGCCTCAGCGCCGCAAGGCGCGGAATTGCCGTACAGGCGGCCTACAAGCGTCCCGTGGTCCGCGCCAGCGTCGCCGCGTGCGCGATCTCTTTGCCGCCGGCGAAAATGCGCAGGCCCGCACCCTTCTGGAAGTGCTCGCCCGTGCGGTCCCACAAAATGGCAAGCTCGCGGCCGTGATACGGCACGCGGTCGAGCGCGAACCAGTCCCATTCGGGCGGCGCGAGCGGGTTCACCTCCACCACGTCGTCGGCCCGCGGGCGCAGGCCCACCAACCCCGTGATCACCAGGTCGGCGTACGACGAATGGTTGTAGTGGTCGCCGCGGCCGTAGTAAGTCTTCTTGCGCAGCTTGAGTTCGCGGGCCCACCACACGCCGGTCAGCGGATTCAGATTCTCGTCGACCCACGGGACCACCTGGCCGTTATCCAGTTTGAGGCGCTGGCTCCGCGTGTAGATGCCTAACGTCTTCCGGTAGTCATTGGCGGACACCGAATTCTGCGCATAACCGTTCAGCACGTTGGCCAGCGCGCGCAGCGTGATGCTGGTAGCGAAGGGCCAACTCGGGCCGTTCCACTGGCAATCGTCGCCCTGGGCCGCGATAGCGAATTCGGGGTGGCGCCGTTCCGCCGTGGTGGGGCCGTACGGAGCGTAAAAGCCTTGCGGGTCCATGAGCTGTTGCCACGCGACTTCGAAGCCCTTGCCTTTTTCGGGCAGATCGAAATACCAGGGGGTGTAGCCGATCTGCTCGCGCACGTTGGCGGACTTTCCATCCTCCAGTACGGTCTCGAAGAACTGATCCTTGGGATTCCAGAATCGTTCCTGCGTCAGCTTGCGGAGCGCCGCGGCCTTGCGATCGTATTCGGCGCGCGCTCTCGCGTCCCCCGCCATGCCGGCGATAGCGGCCAGCGCGCGCGCATTGGCGTACATGTAGCTGTTGATGGTGGGGCGCAGGTTCTTCACATTGCGTCCGCCGCTGATGGAAGATTCCATGCCGTCGGAGACGTCGCGCTGCCAGAAGAGTCCGCTGGCGGTGAGCCGCTCCTTTTCCCAGGCGGCGTAGTCTTGGCGCAGCGCGGCGAATTGCGCCAGCAGGCGCGGACGGTTGCCGTCGGCGAGCCAGCGGTCGTAGAGAGCGTCGGCGAGCCATCCGCTGAACTGGTGAAAGTGCTCCTCGAAGCCGCCGCCTTCGCCCGAGTGCAGCCAGAAATCGACGTACCCATCCAGGTAGCGTGCGTCGTGCAGCCAGCGGCCCTCGGCGATGTGCAGGCCCAGCGCGCAACTGATGGCGTTGTAATCCGTGGAGTGCTTCACCGGCCGCAGGAATTCCGTGATCACATAGCCCGCGCCGGTCTTCTCGATGTGCTTGCGGTAGGCCCACCAGCGGTAATAGTAAGTCAACTCCAGATCGGAATCCGGGCACGCCAGGAAGGGGACGTTGCGGGTCATCCACGCCCAGGCTTCGGCGTTGGAGATGCCGCCGTTGACGTCTTCGGGATCGCTCCGGTTGAGCGCGTCCACGTAGTGGCGGAAGTCCTCGGCGCGCAACAGACCGGGCGCGTCGGCGGCGCGCGCCAGGGCGGGGAAGAGCACGCCCGCGCACAGCAGCAGTGCCGCGGTGGATCGGCCGGTCACACGTTCCCCGGCGTGGGATGGACCCACGGATTGCGGTAGGGGCGCAGCAGCAGGCGGTTGGCCTCGTCGTCGCCGGTCACGCGCCCTGTCTTTTCGTCCCATGCGAGGGTGCGGCCCAGCTTCATCGACAGGTTGGCCAAAATGCAGCTTGCGGTGGAGATATGGCCCTGCTCGATATCGGCCACCGGCCGGCCGCCAGTGGCGATGGCGTGCAACATGTCTTTCATGTGGCCGCGAATGGCGGGGGCGCACTGCTTTTCCAGGTCCTTCTCGGTCTTGTCCTCGGGATACTGCTCCAGCTCGTAGGTGACGTCCTTGTGAATCGCCGGTTCGCTTCTGCCCGCGGGTGTGAAATCGTAGCTATACACGCTCGCCTTCAGCGTGCCCTTGTCTCCGTAGAAGGTGGCGCCCCAGGGATACTTGGGGTCGGGCTCCGCGCCCCACGTGCGGTGCTGCCAGACCACCTTGAGATCGCCGTAGTCGAAGGTGGCGATCTGGGTGTCGGTGATGTTCGCCTTGCTGCCCTTGGACACCAGGATGCCGCCGCTCGATGCGATGCGCTTCGGCCAGCCGAGGTCCATCATCCAGCGCGTCATGTCGAACATGTGGACGCACATGTCGCCCACGATGCCGTTGCCGTACTCCATGAAGGCGCGCCAGCCGCGCGGATGCACGATGCTGTTGTACGGGCGCATGGGCGCGGGGCCGGTCCACATGTTGTAGTCGAGATACTCGGGCGGCGCGCTGTCGGGCGGATTGGTCTCGTTGCGCATGTGGTAGTAGCAGTAGATTTCCACCAACCCGATCTTGCCGAGCTTGCCTTCGCGCACGATGCGGTCGCGCGCTTCCATCAGGTGCGGTGTGCTGCGCCGCTGCGTGCCGATCTGCACCACGCGTTGGTACTTGCGCGCGGCGGCGAGCATGGCCTGACCTTCGACCACGTCGACGCTGACCGGCTTCTGGCAGTAGACATGCGCGCCGGCCTTGACGGCGGCGATCATGGCCAGCGCGTGCCAGTGGTCGGGTGTGCCCACCAGGACGATATCGAGATCCTTCCCGGCGAGCATGGTGCGGTAGTCGCTGAAGGTGCGCGGCTTCTTATGGGAAGTCTGGCGCACGGACACCAGGTCCGCGGCTTCCGAAAGCATGCGGCGGTCCACGTCGCAGAGCGAGACCACCTCCACCGGCGCGACCTGAATCAGCCGCAGGATGTCGGATTTCCCGTACCATCCACAGCCGATCAAGCCGACGCGCAGCGGTTTCGAGCTGCCGGCCTGCCCGGCGAATCCCAGTGCGGCGGCTCCGAGGCCCGCGGCCCCGGTACGAAGAAATTGGCGGCGATTCATGCGAGTGGTTCACCTTTACGTGGCATAAGTTGCTCGTGACACCTGATGCTGCCTCTCAGGAAAAAGCGGCGGCGCGGAGGCAGAATGCCCCCACGAATGGGGGCATGGCAGCCTGAAAGGCTACGCTACGGTGCCGCGCAGCGCGCGGCGGCCGCCACTGGTTGATTAACTCCATGCCCTACAAACCCAGCAGCTTTCGGGTATATTCGATGCTGGCTTCCAGGTCTTCGCGCTCGCGCTGGCGGGCGCTCTCCGCATTGGCCGGCCGGGGTTCGGCGGCGTGCGGCTGGCCGCGTTCGGCGATTTCCAGGAAGCGGGCGAATGCCCACGCCGGAACGTCGCGATACGCGTCCCAGAACTTGGGATCGCGGAAAGCGAAAACCCGCGGATTGGTGACGATGGATTCGAGCGAGAGCGCGCGTCCGGGGCAGAGTTCCGCGTACTTGCGGCAGTACTCGTCAATGGCGACGTTGCCTTGCCCCATGCGCACCCACGAGACGGCCGCGCCCTCCGGCACCCGCCACACGGCAGAGTCGCGCACGTGGCTGGTGAGCACGTAGGGGTGCAGCGTCTCTAGCGTGACGTGCGGGTCTTCCAGGGTCCACAACGGGTTGCCCGAATCCAGGCAGGCGCCGACGAAATCCTTGCCGGATTCTTCGATCAACTGCTTCAATTCGTGCGCCTGCATGTCGCCGGAGTGGTTCTCGATGGCGATCTTGAGGTTGTGGTCCTGCACCTTCGCACGCACATTGCGGAGAACCTTGATGGTGCTTTCGATATGCTTTTCGATGGGCCCGGGGCGGCGGTCCTCGGAGCTGCCCAACACCGCGCGCACAATGTGCGAACCGGCCAGCGTGGCGGCGTCCAGCATGCGGCCGATCTGCTCCTCCGCGGTGCCCGCCTTGGCATCGAACATTTTCGAAGTGGGGCAGATCGACTTCATGCCGATCTCGATTTCGATTCCGCGCTCTTCGGCGTAGCGCCGGACGGCCCGCAAATTCTCCGGTTCCAGGTTGCCGATGAAGCGGATTTCGGAAAAGTGGACCACCTTGGCCGCGAGTTTGGCACTGTAGTCGAGGAGTTGGAACGGGGTCCAGTTCTGCGAGCGCAGGCTGAACAGGTCGATGCCGAGTTTGACGGCGGGCGCGGGGGCGGCCATGGCGAGCGGGGCCGCGGCCGCCATTCCCAGAAGGCTGCGTCGGGTGAGGTTCATTTTGCCAGAAGTATACAACAGGCCGGGGCCGTCTGCATGGCGCGGCCCTGGAACGACAGGCGGACCCGGAGGGTACCCCGGCCTGTCCCACTTCACTTCAAGCGTTTCAAATCCGTCTTGGCCGGCGAGTTGGCGTCCAACTTGACGGCCTGCTGCAATTCGGCGATGGTTTCCGGCTTGCGGCCTTGCTGTTCCAGCACCAGTCCCAGGCGCCAGTGGGCGGCGGCGAGGCTTGGCTGGCGGGGTTCGGGCTCCTGGGTCAGGTACTTCCGCAAGTAGCGTTCGGCGCGCGGCAGTTCCACCTTGCGGGCCAGGCAGTTGTTGGCGGCGCGGTAATCGGGGAGCAGGTTGTCGGGGTCGGCCTTTTCGGCCTGAGCCAGCGCCACGTCCAGGTCGGTCCACTTGTCCTGGTGGACCAGCACGGCGGCCAGCAGTCCGTACGGTACGGCACGGTCGGGACGCAGGCGCACGGCCTCGCGAGCGTGGCGTTCGGCCTCGTCGAACTTCTTCTGATTGGCGCACCAATCGCCCAGCGCCATCCGCGCATCGTAGCTGGCGGGGCGGACCTCGACGGCTTTGCGCAGCAGTTCCTCGACGCGGCCGTCCTGCTTGTCGTAGCGGGCCAGCGTGACCTGCGCACGATAGCCCTCCGCGGGATCGATCTTCATCAACCGATCGGCGATGGCGCGCGCTTTGGCTTTATCGCCGCCGATGACGCCCGGGGCCTGCATGTAGAAATCGATCATGGTTTGAAGCGCCCGGACATGGTTGGGGTCGAGCGCGAGCGTGGCTTCGGCCTCCTTCTTAAAGCGGCGCGCCAGACCGAGTTGATGCAGCACACTCGCCTTCTGTGCCTTCTCCCCCTCGATCATCGCCATGCGGAAGTGATAGCGGGCGTTTTTGGGATCGGCGGCGACGGCCTTTTCCGCCAGTTTTTCGGCGGCGTCGAGATCGCCCCAGATGTGTTTGACCGCGGCCGTCAGAAAGAGCGTCTCGGGATCGTTGGGATTTTGCGTGGCCACCAGCGCGCGCAGGCGTTTGAAGTGGCCGCCATCGATCAGGTCCTGGCCCCCGGGCTGGGCCGTTAAGAGAGTGGCGCCAAACGTGGCCGCCAAAATAAATCGCCGCATGAACATGACTGTGGTACGTTGGCGTGCGCCCACCGGTTGCGTAATGTGCTACGTTTTGGGGGTTAAGGTGGCTTCATGAAACGCTTGGTTCTCCTTCCTATTCTGGCCTGCACCATGTTCGGTGCGGCCGCCGTCCGCCCGCGGCAGTTACGCTGCGAATATCGCGTCAACCCGCAGGGAATCGACGCTACCGAACCCCGGCTGAGTTGGGTGTTAACACCGGTGAATCCCAAGGCGCGCAGCTTGCGGCAGACGGCGTACCGCATTTTGGTCGCCTCGTCGGATACCGCACTGCGCTCCAATACGGGGGATCTCTGGGACAGCGGGAAAACGGGCTCTCCGGACTCGATCCACATCGTGTACCGCGGCAAGCCGCTGAACTCCGGCGTGGCCGCATACTGGAAAGTCCAGGTATGGGACCAGGACGGGCAGGCGAGCGTGTGGAGCGCCGAAGCGCAATGGTCCATGGGACTGCTGCGCGCCCAGGACTTCCAGGGTAAGTGGATCGGGCGCGACGAGGCCGGGGTCTATAAGGATGCGGGCAGCGTCTATCAGGCGCTGGAGCACGCGCAGTGGATCTGGGATACGCCCAACGCGCAGACCAAGGCGCCGGCCGGCGACCGCTACTTCCGCGCGGTGTTTACCGTGCCGGCAGGGCGCAAGGTGAAGCGCGCCACGGCGATAATCGGCGCCGATCAACGGTGCGACGCCTGGTTCAACGGCGAGAAGGTGGCGGGGGCTTCCAACGCGGCAATGCCGCAGGATCACGATGTCACCGCGCTGCTGCGGTCCGGTGAGAACCTGATCGCGGCCCTGGCGAACCACCCGCGCGCGGACACTCCGGCGGGGTTGATCGGCGCGGTGAAGATCGAGTTCGAGAGCGGGGAGCCGCTGCTGTACCAATCGGGCAACCAGTGGCGCGCCATCGCCAAGGTGGAGGACGGATGGGAGAAGCCGGGGTATCTCGACTCCGCCTGGCAGGCGGCCAAAGAGCTCGGCGCGTACGGCATGGCGCCGTGGAAGGAAGCGGGCTACATCGGGGCGCACCGCCTGCCGGCGCGCATGCTGCGCAAGGAATTCGCGGTGGACAAAAAGGTGCGGCGCGCCAACGTGTATTTCTCCGGGCAGGGCACGAGCGAACTGTATCTGAACGGGGCCAAGGTGGGCGACGCCGTGCTCTCTCCCGGCCTGACGGACTACGACAAGCACGTGCTCTACGTTACCTACGACGTCACCAAACAACTGGCGCAGGGCAAGAACGCCATCGGCATCATGCTGGGCAACGGCCGCTACTACGCGCCCCGCATCGACATACCGATCAGGACGCGCGATTTCGGCTATCCCAAGGCGAATCTGCAACTCAATGTGGAGTACGAGGACGGCAGCCGCCTGTCTGTGGCCAGCGACGAAAGCTGGAAGCTCTCCGTCAACGGGCCCATCCGCGCCAACAACGAGTACGATGGCGAGGAGTACGACGCGCGCAGGGAGCTGGCCGGCTGGAGCAGGGCTGGGTTCGACGATTCCAAGTGGGAAGCCGCGCAGACGGTGGGCGCCCCCGCCGGCCTTCTCTCCGCCCAGATGGCGGAGCCGCTGCGCGTCACCGAAACGCTGAAGCCACTGAGCGTGAAACAGCTCAAGCCGGGCGTGTACATCTACGATATGGGGCAGAACCTGGTGGGCTGGTGCCGCCTGCGGGTCAACGGTCCCAAAGGCACGCAGGTGACGCTGCGCCATGCCGAGACACTGGAGCCGGACGGGTCGCTGTACATCGACAACCTGCGTAGCGCCAAGGCGACCGATGTCTATACGCTGAAAGGCGGCGGTCCGGAAGTCTGGGAGCCGCGCTTCACCTATCACGGCTTCCGTTACGTGGAAGTCACCGGCTTTCCGGGCGAGCCTTTGGCGGCCGCGCTCGAAGGGCGCGTGGTGCACGACGATATGGATCGCGCCGGCGAGTTCACCAGTTCCAGCGACATGTTGAATAAGATCCACCACAACATGTTTTGGGGCATTCGCGGCAACTATCGCAGCATCCCGACCGATTGCCCGCAGCGCGACGAGCGGCAGGGCTGGCTGGGCGACCGCGGCCAGGTGAGCCGCAGCGAGAGTTACATGTTCGACGTGGCCGCGTTCTACTCCAAGTGGATGACCGATCTGGAGGATTCCCAGCGCCCCAGCGGCAGCATTCCGGACGTCTCGCCCAACTACTGGCCGCTGTATAACGACGATCTTACCTGGCCGGGCACCATCGTCTTTGTCCACGGCATGCTCTACGACCAGTACGCCGACAAGCGCGTGCTGGGGCGCGGTTACGACGCCATGAAGAAGTGGATCGACTACGAGAAGACGTTCGTCAAGGAAGGGCTGATCTCCAAGGATCAGTACGCCGATTGGTGCGTGCCGCCGGAAGACCCAAAGCTGATCCACTCGCTGGACCCCGCGCGTGTCACCGATAAGACTTTGATCGCGACGAGTTACTACTATGAGTTACTGCGGCAGATGTCGCGCTACGCGCGGATACTGGATAAGCCGGCGGATGCGGCCGAGTTCGACCGCCTGTCCGCCGCGGTGAAGGACGTCTTCCAGCGGCGATTCTTCAAACTGGAGAGCCGCATGTACGACAACGGCACGCAGACATCGAGCGTGCTGCCGCTGTACTTCGGGATGGTGCCGGAAGATTTCCGTCCGGCGGTGGTCGAGACCCTGGTGCGCAATATCGAACAAAAGAGCGACGGTCACGTGGGCACCGGCCTGGTGGGCGCGCAGTGGCTGATGCGCACGCTGAGCGACAACGGGCAGGCGGACCTGGCGTACAAGATCGCCACGCAGAAAACGTACCCCGGTTGGGGCTACATGGTGGAGCAGGGCGCCACCACGGTGTGGGAACTGTGGAACGGCAATACGGCGGACCCGGCGATGAACTCCGGCAACCACGTGATGCAGATCGGCGACCTGGCGGTGTGGATGTACGAGTACCTGGCGGGGATCCGCGCGGACCCCGAAAATCCGGGCTTCCGGCACGCCATCATCCGGCCGTATCCGGCGGGCGACCTGACGTTCGTCAAAGGGACGCACAAGACGATGTACGGAGCGTTGAACAGCTCGTGGAAGCGCGCCCAGGGGCAGTTCACGCTGGACATCACGGTGCCGGCGAACACGACGGCGACGGTGTGGGTGCCGGCGAAGGATGCGGCGGCGGTGACGGAATCGGGCAAGAAGGTGGCGCAAGTGAAGGGCGTCAAGTTTGTGAGAAGCGAGGGCGGCTCGGCGGTCTTCGAGGTGGAATCGGGGGCGTACACGTTTAGGAGCAGCTTGTAGAGTTGGAGAGGGGCGGTTCAACGCAGAGACGCAGAGATCGCAGAGATAAGCGCAGAGAAGAAGGAGAAAGTCAAAGGCGTAAGAGAGCGCGGAGGAAGCGGAGTTAAGAGGGGGCTTGGCGCGAGACACTTTCGGCTTGCCGATGAGGTCTTACGGGGAACGTTGCGGCGGCCGGGGCTGTCGGGTTTTCGCCGGGCGTATCCGGCCGCCAGTGATTTGGTGGAATCTACGCAGACGTAGGAACAGTGCTTATTACCTTGGGCACATCGAGCGTCCCCGCGTTTCGATTCTCAACCTCTGTATCCGATGGGGCGGCAATAGGCGCTATCCGAACACCACCGGCGATTATCCGTTCGAACGGAACGTCTTCCCGTCGGTCTCCTCCACGTAGGGGAACCACCGTTAAGCTTTCAAGGGCTTGCGGGAAGTCAGTACCACCGCACATGCAACGCTTGCTGGCCAGCAAGAAAACTTGTTGCGGCCGCGCGGTGTGGTGCGCGCGACCTCTATCCAATTTCACGGTAGCATTACAATTTCTGGCTACACCGGGGGCATTTTCGTAAGTTATTGCGATGGCGGCAAATAAAAATATAATGTTGGTGAACAATGACGTTTCCTTCACGCCAAAAAATCGAAAACGCGTGCCAGATTGTGTATGAGGCGATGCCGCCCACGGCGCAGTATTGCTGGCCGTTGCTGAGCCAGCGTGCCGGATGCGAGGTCTGGCTGAAGCACGAGAATCACGGGCCGCTGGGCGCCTTCAAAATCCGCGGCGCGCTGGTGTATTTCCGGCGATTGCGGGAAGCCGGCGGCGCGGCGCGGGTCGTGGTGACGGCCACGCGCGGCAATTTCGGGCAGGCGGTGGCGTTCGCGGCGCGGCGCGAAGGGGTCGAAGCGGTGGTGTATGTGCCGCACGGCAACTCGCCGGGGAAGAATCGGGCGATGCAATCGTTGGGCGCCAGGCTGGTGGAGCACGGAGAGGATTTCGAAGAGGCGCGGCAGGAAGCGCGCCGCTGGGCGGAGGCCGAGGGGCACCACTACGTGCCGTCGTTCCACCAGTGGCTGATCGAAGGGACGGCCACCTATTCGTGGGAATTGTTCCGCGCGGTGGGGCCAATCGACGTGGCGTTTGTGCCCATCGGCATGGGGTCGGGGATTCTGGGGATGTGCGCGGCGCGCCAGGCGCTGGGGGTGAAGACGGAGATCGTGGGGGTGGTGTCGGCGCACGCGCGGGCGTACTACGAATCGTTCCTGCGGCGCGAAGTGGTGGTGTCGCCGGCGCGGACGCGTTTGGCCGATGGCATGGCGGTGCCGGCTCCCGATGGCGGCGCGGTGGCACTGCTGTGCGCGCACGTTTCGCGCGTGGTGATGGTCAACGACGACGAAGTGGCGGCGGCCATGCGGGCCATCTTCGACGACACGCACAATGTCGCCGAGGGCGCGGGCGCGGCGGCGGTGGCGGCCATCCTGCAGGAGCGTGACGGGTTGCGCGGTAAGCGGGTGGCGGCGGTGCTCTCGGGAGGAAATGTGGATCGAGCGATGTTCGCCGAGGTGCTGCGCGGGTAGGTGGTGGATGGGTAAAGAAGACAGACGACAAAAGGCGCACCGTCTGTCCCACTTCGCTACCGCGCCGCCGCCATGGCTGGCGGAAAGCCTTCATGCCGCACATTCCAGTTTATCGGGAACGCGTTTTCGCGGACCATTTGGGCGATGGCCAGAAGCAGGCCGCCGTTGCCGGGCAGGTAGAGCGGGAGATTCGCCCGCTGCCAGTTGTGGCCGTTGGGGAGCCAGGTATTCTTGGGTGTGTCCATGGACAGCGCGTCGATGGCCAGCGCCGGCTCGTGGAGGCTGGCGGCGGTCATGGCGACCATGGGGAAGTCCCAGCCCCAGGTGTCGGCCCATTTCCAAACGGCAAAGACCTTCTTCAGGGTGCGGCGCATGGTTTCGCGATCCACCTTCCTCCCGGGAAGGACGCCGAGCGCGCCCAGCATGGAGGGGTGATCGCGAGAGCGTTCGGTGAAGGTCTGGGGGCAGTTTTCATGCGCCAAGTACACGCCCTCTTTGACGGGCAGGGCGGACAGTTTGGCGCGAACCTCGTCCCACTTGGGCTGGCGGGCGAGACCGGCGCGCTCCCGCCAGCGTTGCGCGATGGCGAGAGCGTGGTCCCAGTATTCGAGTTCGAAGGTGGGGTTCCAGGTCTCGCGCGGCGGGTGATTTTCCTGGGCGGGGATCACGGGCGGACCCAGGACATAGCGCGCGCTTTTGGCGTCGTAGTGGGCATAGCTCGCCATGAATTCGGCGGATTCGAAAACGAGGTCGCGGTAGCGCGCCAGGGTGTCGCGGGTGGGGTGCGCGGCGTAGATCATCTCGGCCATGGCGATGGGGTGCGGCTGTTGCCAGATGAGCAGCGGGCCGATGGGTGAGGGGCTGTCGCGGCCGTCGGGGGCCGTCATCTTGGGCCAGCGCGCGCCGGCGTAGCCCTGCTGTTTGGCCTTTTCACGGGCACTCGGCAGAATCGCGTTGTACCAGCCGAGGCTGCGCTCCAGCAGCGCGGGGCGGCCCCAAGATGCGAAGTGCGCGGCGTGCCAGTAGTGCATTTCCAGGTGGAACTTGCCGTACCAGCTATTGCAGGTGAGTCCGGTTTCCTGCGGGGGGATGGAACCGGCGCACTGAATGGCGGTCAGGTACTGGGAGAGTACGATGCGCCGCTCCAGTTCGCGGGCGCGGGGGTCGGGCGCGGCGGAGAGATCGATGGCGGCGCCGGAGGTCCAGAAGGCGGACCAGTGCTTCTCCGCGGCGGCAAAGGTGGCGGAAGGGTCGGCGGGGGTGTGGCTGGCACGATGGAAGCCACAGCAGAAGGCGAGGCGATCAGTGGCGGGAGTCAGCACGAAGCGGTGCGCGGACTCCTGCTGGATGGCGGCTGCGATGCCGGGCCAGGCGATGCGGACGGTGTAGGTGTCACCATCCAGGCGGCGGTCCAGGTCGAGACCGTAAGGCGTGGCCGCTTGCTGGCGCGTGCTGTGCTTCTCCGGGTGGGTCCAATCGGCGGCGCTCATGGCGCTGGAGCCGTAGGGGAACTCGAAGACCACCGGAATGCGGCCGCGGACGGTGACGGCGATCAGGTCTTCCGTGGGATGGCAGCAGGTCTCCACCGCGATAGTTTGTCCGCGCCATGCGAACTCGCTGTGGAGGATGCCGGTCCAGAGGTGGAGCGTCTGCTGGATGAAGCGGACGTCTTCGGGCTTGTCGATGGCGAACCCGATGCGGCCCAGGTGCAGGCGGTGCGGATTTTCGCGCAGCCAATCGAAGAGCGGCTTCTGGCCGTCACTCGATGTGGGGTAGCCCACTTTGCGGCCGAAGGTGTCGAATTCGGCGAGGCGGAGATCGGCCGGCCCTTTGCCGGTGGGGTTGGGCGCGGTGTGCCAGCCCCATTGCGATTGCGTGCACAGGGGCATCTGGGTTAGGTAGGGTTGGGGAAAAGTTTGTAGGCCCGTGGGGTCGGCGGTGAAGGCGAATTCTCCGTTGCCGACAGAGAGAGGGGAACGCGGGTCGATGGCGCGCAGCGTGGGGTTGTGGCGCGAAACGACGTCGCGGCGGTTGATGCCGGCCGGAGCGGCAGGTTGCGCGGCGAGCGCGGCGGGGACGGCGCCGAGGAAGGCGCGGCGGGACACGGGCATGGATTCAGGGTAATACGGGGACGGGCGGCAGGTAGAAGGATGACACCCTATGCGCAGCGATAGCGCGGAAAAACAGGCCGATGGGTTGATGGGGGTTAGCAGGCGAGGGTCTTCAATCGCGGCACCTGGGCGAAGTGCCCGTCCCTGGTTACCAGCGGAAGATCGAACTGACGGGCCATTGCGGCGATCCAAATGTCGTTGTCCGGGATCAGCTTCCCAATCCCAGCGAGTTCCGCTTTCACCTGGCCGTACCGTTCGCTGGCGCTCTGATCCGGCAGCAGGAGGATGGCAGTTTGCAGAAAATCGCGGATCAGAGCCAGTTGTGCTTCCCGCCGCTGGGCGCGGAGCGCGCCATAGTGGAGTTCGCCCAAAACCACCCAAGGCACGTAAATAGCAGGTGCGGCTCTCAAACGTGCGGTGAGATCGGGGTCATTTCGGAGGTGCGCGACGACCACGTTCGTGTCCAGCAGGACACTACCAGCCGTGTTCATCGATCTTCTCGCAACCTTCCTCAATAACTCGTTCCAACTCGTCGGCTTCTTCCGGCGAGAGTGCTCCGGCCGTGCGGGCGAGGATCGCCTGGCGCTCTTCCTCGCTGATCCGCTTGAGCCGGTGCACGAAGTCGGCGGCAACTTCCAGCCTGTCCGGCGGCAGCGTCTTCAGGTCCTCGACGATGTTTTCGAGAGGGCTCACAACTCTTACGGTACACCGGCATGATCGCCCAGGCAAGCAACAACAACAGGGTTGTCCGGTTCTGAAGGAGCCCGCTATCCCAGCAACTGCGCCAGATGATGGTCTACGTGGCGGAGGTAGTCGGCGGCCAGCGCCTCGAGTGTCACGGCGGGGTGTCCGCCGATGACGCATTCGTGCGACAACACCTCGGCCGGCATCGCCTTCACCACGTGCAGCAGGTGTCGATTGAGCAGCAGCCAGAGGTTGACCAGATCGGGCCAGGGTTCTGCGGCGTAAGCCTGGGTGGCCACCCAGAACTCCTGTGCGTACTCCGGGAATTCCAGGAGCGGGGCGCTTTGCGCACGCACGAACCGCTGGTGGTTGTTGGCGGCCGAATCGATCAAGTGGCCGAGAATCTCTTTCTTCGACCAGCGATTCGGCCCGGGTTTGTGCGCGGCGGCGACGTCCGCGATATCGGCCAAGCGCCGCGGCACGGTCTTCAACAGCTCTTCGAAATGGGAGATCGTGGCGGTCATTTGAGGATGACTTTGGCGACGCCGGTATTGTTGGCGCTATCGGCGGCGCGAATTACCAGGAGGTGCTCTCCGGGGGAGAGACCGTTGAGATCGAGGGCAAACTTCTCGCTTTGGGAATCGATCACGCCGTCGACCGATTCCATCGGCACCCAACTGTTGGCGTCGAGCGAGTATTCGCAGCGGCGCAGCGCGCTGGCGCGGTCGTTGGCCTCCCACTCCACGTGGGCGGTGGCGCCGGTGCGCCGCACTGCGCCGAGGGTCACCACGGGCGGCGTGTTGTCGATCATCACGGGTGCGCTGACCAGCGTGGTTTCGCGCGCCGAGGCCGGCGGATTGGCCTCGCGGTCGCTGGCGATGACGCGGAAGAAGTATTTGCCGTCGGCCAGGACATCGGCATCGAAGGTCATGGAGTTGTCGTGGGTGTTGGAGCGGAGCAGCTTCCACTGGGTTTCGTCTTCCCCGCGGAAGTAGACGTTGTAGACCAGGCGGTCGCCGTCGGGGTCTTCGGCGACCCAGGTGAGGGTGATCTGTTGCGCCGCGGCGCGGGGCAGCGTCTGGGTGGGAGTGCCGGCGGAGGTGGCCGGAGTGTCGCCATCGGAGACGGTCACGCTGTAGGCGGAGGTGCTGCCGCCGCTCTTGACGGCGGCTTGCGTGATGGCGGCGGCTTGGGTGACGACGCTGATGCTCTTCAGCACGGGCGGCGAATTCTGCGGCAGATACGCCAGAGTCACGCTATTGAGGGTGGGTGTGACGCCGCCGGCGCCGGCCATCTCGACTTTCCATTGGATGTAGCGCGCGTTGGGGCTGGCGATGCGGCTGCCGGCGGCGCTGGTCACGGGCTCGCTCCAATCGCTCCAGGTGCGGTCCGGCTTGGCGGAGTTGCCGGAGCGCGTGCGGAATTGGATGGTGCTGGAGGCGGGCATATCGGCGCGCCAACTGAGGCTGCCCCAGCGCGAGGCGGTGCTGGAATCGTGCACGGGGGCTTCGTAGGAACCGGAGGGGCCGGGGACTTCGCCGAGGCGGTAGATGCGGCCCATATTTCCGGTGGCCGCAAGCACGGAGTGATCGCCCGGGAGGAGGCGCGTGGTCTCGCCTTCATTGGTCTGGGTGACGAGGGTCACGCGGCGATCGGGCGCGAGGCCGTAGATCCTCCCGTCCTGGTCTGTGGAGAAGAGAATTTGCTTCTCCAGCGCCAAGAGGTCGTAGACGTTTTCTTCCTTGGAACTCCACAGGGTTTCGACGGTGTTATCCGGGTTGATGCGGTAGACGGCGCTCTTTTCGACGCCGCTCGAATCCACCACGGGAGTGAATTGCGTGCTGACCTGCGGGGTGGAGGTGGCCGCGGCGCCGGGTGGAGTTTGCGTTGGCTTGGTCGGGTCGGGTGGTTTGATTTCGGCGGCCTGGGCTTCGACGGTGATGGTGGTGACCGACGACGTGACCGCGGCGCCGCTGCCGGAGTTGCCTTGGGCCGCCTGATTGGCTGCCTGCGCGCGCTTGGTGGTGGACCCGCCCAGGGCCGCGGCGTACACCGTGCCATCGGGCATCGGGACGATAGCCCGGATCTCCGGCAGGCTGGCGTCGTAAAGCACGAATGCCTTGTCCTTGGCGGTGATGCGGTAGAGGATGCCGTTGGGCTCGGTGCCGGCGAGCACGCGGTTCTGCGTATCCACGGCGAGTCCGGTAATGTGCGATTGTCCGGTCTCATACCAGACCTCGCCGTGCCCTGCGCTATCCACACGGAAGACCTTGCCCTGCTCGCCGGTGCCCACGTAGAGGGCGCCATCGGGGCCCACGGCCAGCGACCAGATGTAGCGTGCCTTGGGCGCGAAGTATTCGGTGACCTTGCCATTCTCGATGCGGTAGACCTTGCCATCGGGCGAGGTGCCGGCGTAAAGCGCACCGGAGCGATCCACGGCGAGGGCGAAAATCTCGGGCTCGGCCGCGGTCCACAGCAGCGTGCTCTTGGCGGGACCTTCGATCTTGTACAGGCGGCCGCGATGTCCGGTAGCGGCGTAGATCGCGCCATCGGGGGCTTGGGCCAAGGCCCAGATGACGGGCTGATCGCTGGTGAACAGGGTCTCGACCTTGGGGGAGAGGGAGAGCCGGCCTTCGCGGCTCAGCGAAAGGCCGTTGAAGCGTCCACGGATGAAATCCGCATACGAGTTCAGCTCCCAAGTGGCGGTGCCGCTGGGGAAGGCGGTGGGAGCGAGCGCCGCGCACAGAGCGGCGGCACATGCGAAGTGGCGCATGGAGAGAGTCATTCCTTTACTTCCACCTGGACGGTTTTGGAGCCGGTCACCGCCATGTCGCCGATGTCGATCTCCATTTCGGCGATTTTGGAGTTGCGGGTCTGGGTGATGCCGGCGGAACTGGATTGCGAGCCGGCCAGGATCAGGGAAACCGAAGCCGGCGGGTCGGGCAGATCGGCGCCCTCCAGTTGGAACGCCGGGTCGGCGCGCCACACGCGGATGTAGGCCTTGGTATTCGGGTGCAGGTTGTTGACAATGGAAACCAGTTGGCCGGGGGTGCGCGCGGTAGCGGTCAGCACCTGGCGGAAATCGGCAATGTTGGCGGTGTTGGCGTCGGCTACGGTGAAGTAGAGCATGCCCGGTTCCGCGCCGATGGGCACCTGGTATGCCACGCGGCGGACGGTGTCGGCGCCATTCTCGCCGGTGAGGGAGACAATGAGCTGCACCTTTTCGCCGGCGCGGACGTCGTGGCGCGAGGTGGCAATGCCGTCGATGGTGAGCTGCTTCTTCTGGTCGAAGGCTTGCAGATTGAGCGAGACTTTCTTCAGTTGGATGGATTCAAAACCGCCCTGCATGACGAAGGCGACGGGGACGGCGGCGGAGAGAGAGGCCAGCATGGGGCTTCCGTTGTCGGCGGCGTACATATTATCGATGCGGAGGGGGGCGGTCCCGTTCTGGAATTCGATCTGGCCGGTGACGCGGATGCTGCCGGCGCCCACGGTACGCTCGGTGGCGTCGATGGCGCTGAACACCGCCATCTGCAGCAGCAGCGGCGAAAGCAGCGTGTCGTTGACCATCTGCAGTTGGTAGCTCTCCACCGGTTTGCCGGCGCGCGACAGGCTGACCGACACCGGCACCATGACCGGACGCTTGCCCAATTCGCCGGCCACGGCCGTGTTGCGGTCCTGGTAGATGGTCCCCATCCATTCCTTGGCGGTGGAGATTTTAAAGGAGGTGTTGGTGTTGGCGAGCAGCGTGAGGACTTCGGCGCGGGCGAACGGGAGGGCGGTGGAACCGATATCCAGGAAGCGGTGGCCGAAGGCGTAGATGCGATTGCCGTCGATGTGGGTGACGGTGCCATCGGCGCCCACCGAAAGATCGCCGGCCATCAGTTGGACGCTGATCATGGCGCCGGGCTTGAGGTCGGCGGGATTGCCCATGCCGGGTTCGATTTTGCCGCCGCTGGTCACTCCCTGGCGGGGCTCCAGTCCCAGGGCGCGGAGTTGCGGCGCGAAGGCGTCGAGGGTGGCGCGGCTGAATCCGCCGAAGGAGACAGGCGTGGCGATGTCGATCATGCGGGCCTCGCCGCCCAGCGCAGGCTCGGGGCGGGGAATCCGGCGGGTGAGGTCGCGCTCGTTGAGCCCCAGGGCGGCGCGCTGGCCGGGCGCGGCGGGCCCGGGCGTGGGTAAGGGCGGCGTGGCGGCGGAAGAGGTGCGCAGCATGGCCTCGATCGGGCGGATGCCGGCGATTGGGTCCTTGGCAAACGGGAAGGCCATGGCGACCGCTCCCACGAGTTTGCCATCAATGTAGACCGGACTGCCGCTCATGCCCTGCATGACGCCGGTATGTTCCAGTGGTCCGCCGGAGAGGCGGGCGAGTATCAGGGATTCCTTGGGGCCGATATTGTCGAGCACGCCGAGGATTTCGACCTGGAAGTCCTCGATTTTGTTCCCGTTGAAGACAGTGCGGCCGGTGCCGCGCATCCCAGGTTTGAGGTCTTTGAGGGGAAAGAGCGCAGTTTGGGCCGATAAAACGGCGGCCAGCGCGAGGGCCGCCGGAACTACGAGGCGAGGCACACCCTCATTGTACTAAGGGTGGGCGGGAGAATTATGTAACCAGAATTTGACCGGAGGGTTGGCATGCGATAGGATGGTTGTGCGGGGTGGAGCAGTCTGGTAGCTCGTTGGGCTCATAACCCAAAGGTCGGAGGTTCAAATCCTCCCCCCGCAACCAAATAAATCAATAACTTACGTCGTATCTTCCAGAAATTCCCCCAAAATGCT
>Ga0208079_1000458_pt1 | contig 22362 bp, 22 predicted proteins | sample NGESurdeep092012_5_FD_184474 | JGI IMG/M metagenome (GOLD analysis project Ga0208079, IMG submission 184474) | Arctic peat soil microbial communities from Barrow, Alaska - NGEE Surface sample 210-2 deep-092012 (SPAdes) | ecosystem: Environmental > Terrestrial > Soil > Wetlands > Peat ... | reverse complement strand
GCCCGTGGATCAGCTACTGAATGACAGGACCCTGCAAAATCTGCGCGGAGAAACTCCTACCCAATTGAACCTGTTCGACTAATTGCCGGACAGCAGTGTGATAATCCATAAAATCCGTAGATGCTGGCTTTTAGCCGATGAAAAATTGCCCACCCACCATGCCCAACTTTCCTAACATACATTTTGTGGTTGACGAATAGCCAGGGAGTTGGTTGGCTTTCGACCTGCAACGGCCGTCAGAGCCGGACCGGAAACGCCGCCATGAACGAGATTATTCTTCAGGAGATCAGCGAATTTTGCCGTCAGCGCGGCTTAGCTGAATCGACTTTCGGCCGCCGCGCCGTCAACGACGGCAAGCTTGCCAGCCGCCTGCGCAATGGCGGCCGCATCACCACCGACACGCTCGAGCGCATCCGCGCCTTCATGGCGCGCAACGCCGAGGCCGGGCCGGCGCGCCGCCGCGTGCTGTTCGACGTACCGCCGCCGGCGATACTCTCGGTGGTCGCGCCGCCGGCGCCGCCAGTCGCCGCGGGACAGGCGAGCGACGATCCGCAGCGCAATTTCCGTTTCTTCGACAACCGGCAGAAATATCTGCTGTTCGTGAATACCTGCAGCGAGAAGTGGGAGACCGCGCAACGCGTCGGGCTCGAACTCGCCAATATCCATCCGCGTCCGCCGGCGGTGCGCGTGTTCGACGCCGGCGTCGGCGACGGCACCGTGCTCGCGCGCGTGATGCGCTCGATGCACGACCGTTTTCCCACGATGCCGTTCTACATCGTCGGCAAGGAAATCAGCCTGGAGGATGTTCGGCTTACGCTGCACAAGATGGCGGACCGCTTCATCGAGCATCCCTCTTCCGTGCTGGTGCTCACCAATCTCGCTTATTCGGAAGCGCCCTGGCTGGCGGTGAAATCGCTCAGCGCCGCCACCAGCCTGGTGTGGAAAGAGCTGCCGATGGAAGGCAGTACCGCACATAGCTTCGAGGAGCAGATCACCGCGCTCGAACCGTTCCTGTCCGAGAACTGGAAGGCGCGCGTCTCGCCGAAGAGCGGCAACCCGGTCTATGAGCGCCCCGTCATTCTGGTGATCTATCGTGCCGATCATCGCTTCTTGCTCGATCAGATCGTGCCGAAGCCGGGCGGCACCGTCGCCGACTATGATCTCGTCATCGCCTCACAGCCCTATCGCGCGCGCTCTTCGCTCGAGTTCAAGGCCAAGCGCGTGTTGGCACCGCTCGCCCGCGCGCTCGGGTCCGGCGGGCGCATGATTGCGATGCATTCCTACGGGCATGATCCCGGCATGGAGATCATTCACAAAGTATGGCCGAACGATAATCCGTTCGTGCACAACCGCCACGACCTGCTCAAGGCGGTGAAGCACGAGCTGGGTGCCGCCGGCCGCGATCTCAACTTCAACACCTATTCCGATCAGCGTTCGCTGTTCCGCTACGACATGCACACGCTGCCGTCGGAAATTTCCTCCTCGATCGGCACCTCCACGCTGCTCGCCGCCTGGAACGCGGCGATCTACGTGGCGCAGATTGAGGATGACCGCCTGTCGGATGTGCACAGCGACCGCCGTTACATCGAGGCGACGCGCGACGTGCTGCAGAAGCATGGAGGCCTGTGGTTTTACGATGAATCCTTCGTGATCTCCCACCGGCGCGAGTAAATGCGCGCATTCGCCGAAGGCGTCATGGCAACTGAGTCCACTCCCGCGCGCGATCCCGCCGCCTTCGCGCGGAGCTTTTCGATGGAAGCCACCAGGCCGAGCGCTGCCGAGATTGCCGCGCTCGCCGAATTGCTCGCGCCCGGCACGCCGGTTTATCTCCCCGCGGTGCCGACTCAGCACACGCGCGAACTGATCGCAGCGGCCGCGGGCCTGCGCAAGGCCGGCCTTGAGCCGGTCGCCCATATCGCCGCGCGGCGGCTGTCGAGCGCCGAACAATTGCATGAGCTGCTGACGGGCGTGCGCGGCGAGGCCGACATGCGCCGGCTGCTGGTGATCGGCGGCGACGTGGATTCATCGGGACCTTTCGCTGAGGCGCTTGCGGTCATTCAAAAAGGCCGCTTGCGCGAGTCCGGCATCGAGGAGATTGGCGTCGCCGGCTACCCGGAAGGTCATTCCCGCATTGCGCCCGACCGGCTGGAAGCGGCGCTCGACCAGAAGATTGCCGCGGCCCGCGCCGCCGGCTTGCGGGTGCATATCGTCAGTCAGTTCTCGTTCGCGCCCGCTGCGGTGGTCGGCTGGCTCAAGCGCCTGCGCCAGTGCGGCATCGCGGTGCCCGTGAAGGTTGGCATGGCCGGCCCGACCAGCCTCACCGCGCTGATGCGATACGCCAAGCGTTGCGGCGTCAATGCCTCGCTGCGCGGCCTGGCCTCGGGCGCGGCCAGCGGGCTGCTCGGAAACGTCGGGCCGGACCGGATCCTTGCAGGCTTGGCCACGGCCGGCGACATCGGCGAAGCCAACCCGCATTATTTTTCATTCGGCGGGGTCTTGCAGACCGCCCGCTATGCGTGCGATGCGGCGGCGGGACGGCTCCTGGCCGATCGTGCTATGGCTCAGCCCAACTAAAACCCGCGGCGACCAGGCTGGCGGGGAGTATGCGGAGGAAACGATGACGCAAAGAACCAAGCCGCCATTCCGCGCCGACATGGTCGGTAGCCTGTTACGCACCGCACCGATCAAGCAGGCGCGCGCGCAACGCGAGAAGGGCGAGATCGACGCGGCCCAGCTCAAGGCGGTCGAGGACCGCGAGATCGAGAAGATCATCAAGAAGCAGGAGGAGATCGGGCTTAAGCTCGCCACCGACGGCGAATTCCGCCGTGCCTGGTGGCATTTCGATTTCTTCAGCTTGCTCGACGGCGTCGAGCTCTACGAGCTCGACCACGGCATCCAGTTCCAGGGCGTGCAGACCAAGATGCAGAGCATCAAGGTGACCAGCAAGATCGGTTTCTCCAATCATCCAATGCTGGAGCATTTCAAGTTCCTCAAGGCGCATACTAAGGTGATGCCGAAGATGTGCATCCCGGCGCCCAGCCAAATGCATTTCCGGCTCGAGCCCGGCGCGGTGACCAAGGATGTCTATGCCAGCCGCGACGCCATCTTCGACGATCTCGCCATGGCCTATCAGTCGGCGATCAAGGCGTTCTACGCCGCCGGATGTCGCTATCTGCAGTTCGACGACTGTGCCTGGGCCTATCTCTGCTCGAAAGAGGAACTGCAGAAGGCGAGGGACCGCGGCCTCGACGTCGATCATTTGCAGGAAACCTACACGCGCTGCATCAACAAGGCGCTAGAGGCCAAGCCCGCCGACATGACCATCACCACCCATGTCTGCCGCGGCAATTTCCGCTCGACCTGGATTTCCTCCGGCGGCTACGAGCCGGTAGCCGAGAGCCTGCTCGCCAAGTGCAACTATGATGGCTACTTCCTGGAATACGACAGCGCGCGCGCCGGCGGCTTCGAGCCGCTGCGCTTCCTGCCGAAAGGTAACAAGATCGTCGTACTCGGCCTTGTCACCTCGAAGTCCGGCCGGCTGGAGCCGCGCGCGGACATCAAGAAGCGCATCGATGAGGCGAGCAAATTTGTCGCGCTCGATCAGCTTTGCCTGTCGCCGCAATGCGGCTTTGCCTCGACCGAGGAAGGCAACGTGCTGGCCGAGGACGAGCAATGGGCCAAGCTGCGCATGATCGTGGAGTTGGCGGAAGAGGTTTGGGGGAAGTAATTTCTTATCCTTCCCCTATAGGGGAGGGATAAGAAAGTAAGAGCCGGGACAAGCCCGGCCATGACAACTAAAAAGTAGTCGGGGAGCGAAACAAAAAATGAGTCAACGCACCACGCCGCCCTTTCGCGCCGACATGGTCGGCAGCCTGCTGCGCACCGCGCCGCTGAAAGACGCGCGCGCCAAGCATGCCAAAGGAGAAATCTCCGCCGATGCGCTGAAAGCGGTGGAAGACCGCGAGATCGAGAAGATCGTCAAGAAACAGGAAGAGGTGGGGCTAAAGCTCGCCACCGACGGCGAATTCCGCCGCTCCTGGTGGCATTTCGATTTCTTCCGCGGGCTTTCCGGCGTTACTCCCATCACCACCAATTCCGGCATCAAGTTTCACGGCGTCGAGACCAAGCACGAAAGCATCACGATCACCGGCAAGGTCGACTTCGTCGGCCATCCGATGATCGATCATTTTAAGTTCCTGAAGGCGCACTGCAACGTGACGCCGAAGATGACGATCCCGGCACCGAGCACGTTCCATTTCCGGCAGGGGCGGGTCGCAATCAGTAAAGAGGCCTACCCGGACATCGACGTGTTCTTCGACGATATCGCCGCCGCCTGGCGCAAGGCGATCCGCGCCTTCTACGACGCCGGCTGCCGCTATCTGCAGCTCGACGACACCGCCTGGTCGATGATGTGCGATCCGAACGAGCGCGAGCAGTCGAAGGCGCGCGGCGACGATCCCGACAAGCTGCCGGCGATCTATGCGCGCGTCACCAACGCGGCGCTGGCGGCTAAGCCCGCCGATATGGCGATCACCATGCATTCCTGCCGCGGCAATTTCCGCTCCACCTGGATCGCGCAAGGCGGCTACGAGTTCGTCGCCGAGCAATTGCTCGGCAACACCAATCTCGACGGCTACTTCCTGGAATACGACAGCGACCGCGCCGGCGGCTTCGAGCCGCTGCGCTTCTTCCCCAAGGGCAAGAAGCAGCTGGTGCTCGGCCTGGTCACCTCCAAAAGCGGGCGGCTGGAGCGGCGCGACGACATCAAGCGTCGCATCGACGAGGCCACCAAATATGTCGCGCTCGAACAGCTCTGTCTGTCGCCGCAATGCGGCTTCGCCTCGACCGAGGAAGGCAACGTGCTGGCGGAGGACGAGCAATGGGCTAAGCTGCGGATGATCGTGCAATTGGCCGACGAGGTGTGGGGCCGTTCTTGAAATTTGGGAAATCTTTTTGGCCGCATGCCAATAACATCGCCCACGCGGGATACCGTCAAAAAATCGCGGCGTCACGCGGTATCTCGAAGTCAACCGAAAGGGATGGAAATGTCCAAAAGATCGCAATGGCTTAACCTAAGCCGGCTGGCGTGGTCGGCTGCCGCCGCCGCGCTGCTGTTCACCGCGGCGCCGGCCAAGGCCCAGGAACCGATCAAGATCGGCTTCGGCATGTCGCAGACCGGACCACTCGGTCCCAATGGCAAGTCATCGCTGCTGGCGATGAAGATTTGGGAAGACGACGTAAACGCCAAGGGCGGGCTGCTCGGCCGCCCGGTCAAGCTGATCTACTACGACGATCAGAGCAACCCGTCGCAAGTGCCCGGCATCTACACCAAGCTGCTCGATATCGACAAAGTCGATTTGATCGTCAGCGGCTATGCGTCCGGCCAGATCGGGCCCGCGATCCCGATCGCAATCCAGAAGAAGAAGCTGTTCATCAGCCTGTTCGGCACCGGCGTGAACGAGCAGTTCAAGTATGACCGATATTTCTCGATGATCCCGAACGGCCCGACGCCGAAGCCGGCCTTCACCCGCGGCTTCTTCAAGGTGGCCGAAGCGCAGCAGCCGAAGCCGCAGACGATCGCGATCGCGATGGCGGACGCCGAGTTCGGCCGCAACGCCTGTGAGGGTGCGGCGGAGAATGCTAAGGCCTCCGGCTTCAAGGTCGTCTACAACAAGACCTATCCGCCGGCGACGACCGACTTCACGCCAGTCGTGCGCGCGGTGGCGGCAACCAATCCTGACCTGTTCGTGATCTGCTCCTATCCGCTCGACTCCGTCGGCATGGTCAAGGCCATGCACGAGGTCGGCTTCAAGCCGAAGATGTGGGGCGGCGCGATGGTTGGCCTGCAGGCGACCGTGTTCAAGACCCAGCTCGGGCCGCTGCTCAACGGACTGGTCAATTTCGAAACCTGGTTGCCGCAGAAGTCGATGGCGTTTCCGGGTTCGTTAGAACTCGTGAAGAAGTACCAGGAGCGCGCTGGCGCCGAGGGCGTCGATCCGCTCGGCTACTACATGCCGGTCTGGGCCTATTCCTACCTGCAGGTGCTCGGACAGGCGATCACCGAGACCAAGTCGCTCGATGACGGTAAGCTCGCGGAATATATCCGCGGCGCAACGTTTAAGACCGTGGTCGGCGACGTCAAATTCGGCAAGGAGGGCGAGTGGGCGGAGGAGCGCACGCTGGCGGCCCAGTTCCAGAACATCAAGGGCAACAAGATCGATGATTTCCGCGATCTGTCGACCGAGGTGATCATCTACCCGCCGCAATACAAGAGCGGCAAGCTGATTTACCCGTACGAAAAAGCGATCGCGAAATAGATTTTGCGGTTGCGCATTTCGCGGCAAAATAAGCGGTCGGCGCCGGTCAGGCGCCGGCCGCCTTCGTATTGTGAAGCCTCGCCTATGAATTGAACGATGCAACGAACACAGCCCCCGTTCCGCGCCGACCATGTCGGCAGCCTGCTGCGCACGACGCCACTGAAAGACGCGCGCGCCAAGCGTGAGCGCGGCGAGATCACGGCCGAGCAACTCAAAACAGTCGAAGACCGCGAGATTGCGGGGATCATCAAACGCCAGGAAGACATCGGCCTGCAAGCCGTTACCGACGGCGAATTCCGCCGCGCGTTCTGGAATTACGATTTTCTGGGCGCCCTCGACGGCGTCGAGGCCTATCTCGGCGAGCGCAAGATCAAGTTCCAGGGCCCGAACCCGAAGCCGATGATGCTGCGCGTGACTGGAAAACTCGGCACGTTTTCCGGCCATGCGATGCTCGAGCATTTCCGCTTCGTGCAAGAGCACACGCGCGTCACGCCGAAGATGACGATTCCCTCGCCGTCGTCATTGCATTTCCGCTATGGCCGCGACGCCATCCCGGGCTCGATCTATCCGAACATGGAAGACTTCTATGCCGACCTGGGACGAACTTATGCCAAGGCGGTGCGCGGCTTTGCCGATGCCGGCTGCCGCTATCTGCAGCTCGACGAGGTCAATCTCGCCTATCTGTGCGACGCCAACCTGCGTGCGCAGGTGAGCGAGCGCGGCGAAGACCCGGCGCAATTGCCCGCCGCCTATGCCCGCCTGATCAACGCCGCGATCTCCGACATCCCGCCCGACATGACCATCGCCATGCATCTGTGCCGCGGCAATTTCCAGTCCACCTTCGTGGCCTCGGGCGGCTACGAGCCGGTGGCTGAAATTCTGTTCAACACGATCAACGTGCACGGCTATTTTTTAGAATACGACAGCGATCGCGCCGGCGGTTTCGAGCCGCTGCGCTTCGTGCCGAAGGGCAAGACGGTGGTGCTCGGCCTGGTCACCTCGAAAAGCGGGCGGCTGGAATCCAAGGACGAGCTCAAGCGCCGCATCGAGCAGGCGGCGAAGTTCGTGCCGCTCGAGCAGCTTTGTTTGTCGCCGCAATGCGGTTTCGCCTCGACCGAGGAAGGTAATATTCTGGCCGAGGAGGAGCAGTGGGCGAAGCTGCGGATGATCGTGGAGATTGCCGAGGAAGTGTGGGGTTGATCGCGACCGTCATGACGAGAGTTTCGTAATGCCGCTCGACTACGAAAAGCTGCTGGCGCTGAAAATCCCGGACGTCGAGCACGACTACGGGCCGAAGGATTGCATACTCTATGCGCTCGGCCTGGGTCTCGGCCAGGACCCGATAAACGCGGACGAACTCGCCTTCGTCTACGAGAAGCAGGTGAAGGTGCTGCCGACCTTTGCCCTGGTGCAGGGCTATTCGGCCTATTGGCTGCGCCAAGCAGATCTTGGCGTAACCTGGACCAAGGTGGTGCATGGCGAGCAGGGCCTGGTGCTGCACCAGCAGGTCGCGCCGCAAGCAATGGTGATCGGACGCACCCGCATCGTGGACATCGTGGACAAGGGCGAAGGCAGGGGCGCGCTGGTTTATTCCGAGCGCGCGATCAGCGACAAGGCGACCGGCCGCCCGCTGGCGACGTTGACGCAGACAGCGTTTTGCCGCGCCGACGGCGGCTTCGGTGGGCCGCGGCGCGAAGCGCCGCCGCCGCATGCGCTGCCGGAGCGCGCGCCGGATGTCACCTGCGACCTGCCGACCCGGCCGGAAATGGCGCTGATCTACCGGATGTCCGGCGACGTCAATCCATTGCACGTCGATCCGGATTTCGCCAAAGCCGCCGGCTTCCCGCGCCCGATCCTGCACGGGCTTGCAACCTTCGGCGTGGCCGGCCATGCACTGCTCAAGGCCGTTTGCGGCTACGATCCGGCGCGGATCACCGCGATCGCCGGCCGCTTCTCGGCGCCGGTGTTTCCGGGCGAGACCATCCGCACTGAGATCTGGCGCGACGGTGGCGTGGTAAGCTTCCGTGCCCGGGCGGTCGAGCGCGACGTGATCGCGATCGACAACGGCCGCGCCGAGGTCAGGCAATAGGTTGAATGATCATGAGCAAGCGTGCCGCCGAACCTGACGAATTCGCTGACATTCGCGCGAGCGTGCGCGCATTGTGCGCCAAGTTCCCCGGCGAATACTGGCGCGCGCTCGACCGTGAGCGCGCCTATCCGACCGAATTCGTCGCCGCCCTCACCGAGGCCGGCTATCTCGCCGCGCTGATCCCGGAGGAGTTTGGCGGCAGCGGGCTGACCATCAGCGCGGCCGCCGCCATCCTGGAAGAAGTGCACGCGATGGGCTGCAACGGCGCCGCTTGCCACGCGCAGATGTACACCATGGGCACGATCCTACGGCACGGCAGCGCCGCGCAGAAACAGAGCTATTTGCCCAAGATCGCCAGCGGCGAGTTGCGGCTGCAGGCCTTCGGCGTGACCGAGCCGACCTCGGGCACCGACACGCTGTCCTTGCGCACCACCGCGAAGCGCGAAGGCAACGACCACTACGTCATCAACGGCCAGAAGATCTGGACCTCGCGCGCCGAGCATTCCGACCTGATGCTGCTGCTCGCGCGCACCACACCGAAAGAGCAGGCCAAGAAGCGCACCGACGGCTTGTCGGTGTTCCTGGTGGACATGCGACTGGCGCAAGGCACCAGCATGACGATTTCGCCCATCCGCACCATGATGAACCATGCCACCACGCAGGTGTTTTTCGACGACCTGCGCGTGCCGGCGGAGAATCTGATCGGCGACGAGGGCCAGGGCTTCCGCTACATTCTCGCCGGCATGAACGCCGAGCGACTCCTGATCGCGGCGGAATGCATCGGCGACGCCAAATGGTTCATCGCCAAGGCCAGTGCCTATGCCAAGGAGCGCGCGCTGTTCGGCCGACCGATCGGAAAGAACCAGGGCGTGCAGTTTCCGATTGCGCGCGCCTATGCGCAGATGCGCGCCGCCGAATTGATGGTGCACGAAGCCGCGCGGAAATACGAAGCCGGCGCCGATGTCGGCGCCGAAGCCAATATGGCCAAACTGCTCGCCGCCGACGCCTCGTGGTTTGCCGCCGACACGTGCGTGCAAACCCATGGTGGCTTCGGCTTTGCCGAGGAATACGACGTCGAGCGCAAGTTCCGCGAAACGCGGCTCTACCAGGTGGCGCCGATCTCCACCAACATGATCCTGTCGTATCTGGCCGAGCACGTGCTCGGGCTGCCGCGCTCGTATTGAATTTGCACCGCGCGTGCCGCAGTCTTACCTCTCCCCGCTTGCGGGGAGAGGTCGGCCCGCCGGAGCGTAGCGAAGGCGGGTCGGGTGAGGGGGTGTTTCCGCGTGCGTAGTGCCGATCAATTCCGAACAGGCCTGGCGCGCCGCTTGCGTCGCGACTCAACCAGTGCGGAACTGCGCCTTTGGAACAAGCTGCGCGCACGTTCCATCGACGGCAATAAATTCGTCCGCCAACAACCGGCAGGTCGTTACGTCGTTGGCGTCATTTGTCGCGAGAAGCGATTAGTGATCGAAGTTGATGGCTGCCAACATGCGGATAGTGTTCGCGATCGTGTGCGTGATCAATGGTTTCACGAACACAACTATCGAGTCCTTCGCTTCTGGAATAACGAGATCATGAGCAATATGGACGGTGTGCTGGAAACAATCGCGGAAGCTCTGCGTGCCGATGCGCCCCCTCACCCGGTTCCCGCCTCCGGCGGGAACCGACCTCTCCCCGCACGCGGGGAGAGGTAAGCATGCTACCTCTGTCCGGCCTCCTCGTCGTCTCCGTCGAACAAGCGGTGGCGGCGCCGCAGTGCACCTGCCGGCTGGCCGATGCCGGCGCGCGCGTGATCAAGATCGAGCGCCCGGAGGGCGACTTCGCCCGCCGCTACGACGCTCTGGTCCACGGCGAGAGCGCCTATTTCGTCTGGCTCAACCGCGGCAAGCAGTCGGTGGTGCTCGATCTCGCCAAGCCCGAAGACAAGGCGCTGCTCGACGCCATGCTCGCCAAGGCCGACGTGTTCGTGCAGAACCTCAAGCCCGGCGCGCTGGCCAAGCTCGACTTCGCCTTCACGCGTCTGCGCAAAGCCTATCCGCGGCTGATCTGCTGCTCGATCTCCGGCTATGGCGAAAGCGGGCCTTACGCCCAGCGCAAGGCCTACGACATGTTGATCCAGGCGGAATCAGGCCTCGCCTCGATCACCGGCGGTCCGGAAGCGCCGGCGCGCGCCGGCGTCTCGGTCGTCGACATCGCCGCCGGCATGAACGCCTACGAGGCCATTCTGGAAGCGCTGCTGGCCCGCGCGCGCAGCGGAGAGGGCGCCGCGATTGCCATCTCGATGTTCGATGCCATGGCGGACTGGATGACCGTGCCGCTGCTGCAGCACGAGGGCGGCGATACGCCGAAACGCATCGGTCTCGCGCACACCTCGATCTCGCCCTACGGCGCCTTCAAGACCCGCGATGGCGGCGACGTGCTGATCTCGATCCAGAACGATCGCGAATGGCGCATCCTTGCGGAACACGTGCTGGGCGACAAGGCGCTCGCCGCCGATCCGAACTTCGCCACCAATGTCGAGCGGGTGAAGCGGCGCGCCGAAACCGACGGCCGCGTCGCCTTAGCCTTCGCGACCATGGATGTCGCGCCGCTGGTGGAGAAGCTCGCGCGCTACGATATCGCCTTCGGCCGCATCAACAATCCGGATTTGCTGGGCCGGCATCCGCATTTACGGCGCATCACTGTCGACAGCCCGACCGGTCCGGTGAGCATGCCGGCGCCGGCGGCGATCCATAACGGCGTGCCGCGCAAGCTTGGCGCGGTGCCGGCGCTCGGCCAGCACACCGACATGGTTCGCAAGGAATTCGGCGGCAAGCCGGTTTGAAGCTACAATCGTCTCCTGGGAGAACGCACATGGACATCGGCTTTATCGGATTGGGCAATATGGGGCAGCCGATGGCGCGCCGGCTGATCGAGGCCGGGCACACGCTCGTCGTCTACGACACGCGCAACGACGCGGTGGCTCCGCTGCTGGCGCTGGGCGCCAAGCTCGCCTCGTCGCCGGCCGATGTCGCCGACCGGGTCGAGACCGTGATGGCAAGCCTGCCGTCGCTGCAGATATCCATGAAGGTTGCCACCTGCGAGGGCGGCGTCATCCACGGCAAGCGCATCAAGCGCTTCGTCGATCTGTCCACCACCGGCTCGCGCGTGGCGGCGGAAATCTGCGCGGCGCTGGCCAAGAAGAACATCGTGCAGGTCGACTCGCCGGTGAGCGGCGGCGTCGGCGGCGCCAACAAGGGCACGCTCGCCGTCATGGTGTCCGGCCCGCAAGCCGACATCGATGTGGTGAAGGACGCACTTGCCGTATTCGGCAAGGTGTTCGTGATCGGCAACAAGCCCGGCATGGCGCAGACCATGAAGCTCGCCAATAATTTCCTCTCCGCCACCGCGATGGCGGCGACCTCGGAAGCGGTGGCGATGGGCGTGAAGGCCGGCCTCGATCCGGCGGTGATGATCGACGTTATCAATGCCGGTTCCGGCCGCAGTACCGCATCGGACGGCAAGTTTCCGCAGGCGGTGCTGCCGCGCACGTTCAACTACGGATTCACCACGGCGCTGATGCTCAAGGATGTGCGGCTATGCGCCGAGGAAGCCAGGGCGCTGGATGTTCCCAATCATGTGATGAGCGCCGTGCTCGATCAATGGGAGCTGACCAATACGGAGTTTGGCGGCGACAGTGACTTCACCGCCATCGTCAAAATGATCGAGCGCCGCGCCGGCATCATCGTGGGGAAGAAGCCATGAGCGACGACATCCACGAGGTCTATGCGGTCTGTTATGCGGGCCACGCGCGGCGCACGTCGGAGAACTACATCTTCGGCGACCCGCACGACCATCTGAGCTCGATCTCCTATTACGTCTGGGTGATCAAAGGCCCGCACGGCGTTTTCGTCGTCGATACCGGCTTCGACGAAGTCGCCGAAAAGGAACGCAATCGCCAGCTGCTCAATCCGGTCGGCAAAGGCCTCAAGGCGCTCGGCGTCGAGCCCGACAAGGTCGAGCACGTGATCGTCACCCACATGCATTGGGATCATGCCGGCAATTACGAGCTGTTCCCGAAGGCGCGCTATCACCTGCAGGACACCGAGATGGCTTACGCCACCGGCCGCTGCATGTGCCATCCGACGCTGCGCATCCCGTTCAGCGAACGCGACGTGCACGCCATGGTGAGCAAGGTGTTTGCCTATCGCTGCGAGTTCCACGACGGCAGCGACCAGCTGGCGCCCGGCATCAGCGTGCACAAGATCGGCGGTCACTCCAAGGGCCTGCAATGCGTGCGGGTGAAAACCAAACGCGGCTTTGTCGTTTTATCGTCCGACTGCATCCATCTTTACTCGCACATCGACGAAGGCCGGGTGTTCCCGATCACCTATTCGGTCGGCGATACGCTCGTGGGCTATAAGACGATCCAGAAGCTGGCGAGCTCGCGCCAGCACATCGTGCCGGGCCACGATCCGACCGTGCTGGACCTTTATCCGGCGGCGCAGCCGGGGCTGGAAAACTGGATTTGCCGGCTGGATGTGGCGCCGAAGGTCTAGGCCAATCCCAATTCCGCGAACGCGTTGCTGTGATGCTCCGCGCTGGCGGGCGAGAAGCAGCAGAAAATAACGCGGGCAATGCCGCGCGGGTTCGCCGAAATCTCCGCTGCCACGGTGCCGACCGCGATGCGCGCGGCGAGATCGGCGGGAAACCGATAGACGCCGGTGGAAATCGCCGGATAGGCGATCGAGGTCAGCGCATGGGCGGCCGCGAGATCGAGCGCGCTCCGGTAGCAGTTTGCGAGCAGCGCTTCCTCGTCGGCGGTGCCGCCCTGCCACACCGGCCCGACCGCATGGATGACGTGGCACGCCTTGAGCCGGTAGCCGCGCGTGATTTTTGCATCGCCGGTCGCGCAGCCGCCGAGGCTGCGGCATTTGGCCAGCAACTCAGGGCCGGCCGCGCGGTGGATGGCGCCATCGACGCCGCCGCCGCCCAGCAGCGAGCGGTTCGCCGCATTCACGATGGCGTCCACGTCCAGGGTGGTGATGTTGGCGACGCGGATGTCCAGCCGCGTGTTGCCGATTTCGGCAGAGAGCAGGGTCATGAGTTTGAGTATATCACCCGCGCTCGGAATAGACCTCGGCCTTGAGATCGATGCTGCTCTTCACGCCGACGTCGTCAAAATTGGCATCGAGGAAGCGGCGCGCCGCGCGCTGGCCGAGCTTGCGCAAGAGCGCGAACGACTCGAAGTCGTTGCGCAGCTTGCTGGCCGTGGAGAAGCGCTCGCCCAGGCCTTCGAGCACGATACGGTGCACCTTGATCTGGCGGTATTCGTTCACGCCGGTGCCATGCGGCAGGCGGCCCTGGTCGATCAGCCGGTTGACGAATTCGATCGCGCGCAGTTCCGCCATCAGCGCGGAATTGAAGGTGATTTCGTTCACGCGACTCATGATCTCGCGAGTCGAAGTCGGGATTTTCTTGCGCACCAGCGGATTGATCTGAACGATCAGCACGTCCTCGGTATCGGTCGAGCGGAAGAACGGATAGAGCACCGGATTGCCGAGATAGCCGCCGTCCCAATAGGGCACGCCGTCGACTTCCACCGCGCGGAACACCGCCGGCAGGCAGGCCGAGGCCATCACCGCCTCGGCGGAAATCTTCTCGTGCGGGAAAATATGCAGCCGTCCGGTCTGCGCATTGGTGGCGGCGATGAAAATCTGCCGGTCGTCGGCGCGCAGGCCCTCGAAGTCGACGAAGCGCTCGATCAGCTCTTTCAGCGGATTGAGGTTGAGCGGATTGAGATCGTAGGGCGACAGCTGCCGCGACCAGGCGGTCAGCCAGTCGAGCGTCGGCGAGCCCTCAGCTGGTAACAGCGAGAACAGCCGGTCGGTCACCGCGCGTTGCACGGCCGGCAGCTCGCCGCCAAGGCTCGCCGCGCGCCAGAAATCGGCCAGCCGTTTGCGCGCTTCCTCTGGCCCGCCGCGCTTGAGGCCGTCGGCCAGCATCACCGCGTTGACGGCGCCGGCTGAAGTGCCGGAAATCCCTTCGACAGTCAGCCGGCCGTCTTCGAGCAGATGATCGAGCACGCCCCAGGTGAAGGCGCCATGCGCGCCGCCACCTTGCAGCGCCAGATTGATGCGCTTGCTGCCTGTCGGCTGGTCCGGCTTGTCGCCGCCAAAAGCGCGAGAAAGAAATTCGATCATTGCTGGATCATTACTGCGCGACCCAGCCGCCGTCGATCGAATAGGCCGAGCCGGTGATGGTCGCGGCCGCATCGCTGGACAGGAATACCGCCAGCGCGCCGATGCTCTCCGGTTTGGTGAATTGGTGCATCGGCTGCTTCTCCGACAGCAGGGCAATTTCCTCGTCCCGCACGGTTTTGCCGGAGGCCTTGGCGCGGTCGTCGATCTGCTTTTGCACCAGCGGCGTGAGCACCCAGCCCGGGCAGATGGCGTTGCAGGTGACGCCGTTGTTGGCGGTCTCCATCGCGACCACCTTGGTCAATCCGACCAGGCCATGCTTGGCTGCCACATAGGCGACTTTCTGTGCGCTGGCGACCAGCCCATGCGCCGACGCGATGTTGATGATCCGGCCCCACTTGCGCTGCTTCATGCCGGGCACCGCGGCGCGGATGGTGTGGAACGCCGACGACAGATTGACGGCGATGACCGCGTCCCATTTCTCGATTGGGAAATCCTCGATATTCGCCACGTGCTGGATGCCGGCATTGTTCACCAGCACATCGAGCGACCCGAAATGTTTCTCGGTGGTGCGGATCATCTCCGCGATCTCGGCCGGCTTGCTCATGTCGGCCGGCGAATAGAGCGCCTTGATGCCGAATTCCTTTTCCAGCCCGGCGCGCTCGTTCTCGATCACGGCCTTGTCGCCGAAACCGTTGAGCATGAGGTTGGCGCCGGCCTGCGCGAGCGCGCGGGCGGTGGCGAGGCCGATTCCCGAGGTCGAGCCGGTGACCAGCGCAGTCTTGCCTTTGAGCATGACAGTCCTCGTTGACTCGCGGCCGCCAAAGGGCCGGTGATCGGGGGTCGAAATGAGGGCAGGAACCTGCCCCTATTTATGTTGCAGTGCAATATATATCTAGGGTGGCGGTTCATCTTTTCGCGATTTGGCCGCACTCGCGTTAGACTTGGACTCATGAAGGCGAAGCATATCTTGGCCCGCAAGCCACATTCGCACGCGGCGTTTCCCACGCCCGGTCACGACCACGATCGCTGCGCCAGCGACGCCATCGCGCATGCCGAGGCGATCTGCGCCGCGCGCAAGGAACGGCTGACGCCGGTCCGCCGGCGCGTGCTGGAGGCGCTGCTGGCGAGCCATCAGCCGCTCGGCGCCTACGAGTTGATCGACCGGCTGGCGGCGCGGGCTGCGCGGCCGGCGCCGATCACGATTTATCGCGCGCTCGATTTCCTGCGCGAGCAGGGCCTGGTCCACCGCATCGAAAGCCGCAACGCCTTCATCGCCTGCGTGCACAATCACGCCAGCAGCGATCCGGTGGTGTTCCTGATCTGCGAGCAATGCGGTGCGGTGGGCGAGGCGGCCTTGGCCGCCGTCGCCGACACCATCAAGACCGCCTCGCGCGCCGCCGGCTTCATGCCGAAGACGCCGGTGATCGAGATCAGCGGCATCTGCGCGCATTGCCGCGCGGCGTGAAGCATGACCGCCATGTTGGACACTGCGTAGCTTCGAGCAGCTTGGCGCGATAAGACACGGAACGCCGCCGCCGGAAATCCCCATCGCATGTCGAGCGCGCCTTCGTCCCATCACGTCACCCGCCCGCTCGACGCGGTCGCAGCGGCGATCGTGATCGTGCTCTGTCTGTCCTGGGGTTTCAACCAGGTCGCGGCCAAGCTCGCGATCCATGACATCCCACCAATGATCCAGGCGGCGATCCGTTCGTTCGGCGCGGCGTTGATCGTGGCCGCCTGGGCCAAGGCCCGCGGCATCCCGCTGCTGTCGCACGACGGCACGCTGCTCGCCGGCCTCGCCATTGGCGCCATGTTCAGCGTGGAATTCATTTTGATCTATCGCGGTCTGCTGTACACGACCGCCAGCCGCGCGGTGTTGTTTGTCTACACCGCGCCGTTCTTCGTCGTGCTCGGCGCGCGCTGGTTCTTGCCGGCCGACCGCTTCCACTGGTCGCAATGGACCGGACTGGCGCTGTCGTTTGCCGGCCTCGCGCTGGCGTTCGGGCTGCCGACGCCGGCCGCCGATCCGCGCCAGATGCTCGGCGATTTCATGATGCTTGGCGGCGCCATCGCCTGGGCCGCGACCACGTTGCTCATCAAGGCGAGCTCGCTCAACCGCATCTCGGCCGAAAAAGTGATGCTCTATCAGCTGGTGGTTTCAGGCCCGGTGCTGGCGCTGGCCGCCTTGGTGTTCGGCGAACATATGACGGCGATGCCGTCCGCGCTCGCGCTCGGCGCGCTCGCCTATCAGACGGTCTGGGTGGTGAGCGTCACCTTCGTGGTCTGGTTCGCGCTGGTGATGCGCTACTCGGCCAACCGGCTTTCGGCCTTCACGTTTCTCACGCCACTCTTCGGCGTCGCCGCCGGCCATCTGGTGCTGGGCGAGCCGCTGACGCCGGCCTTCGCCGCCGCGGTGGTGCTGGTCGCCGGCGGCTTGGTGCTGGTGAACCGGGCGCGTTGACCGCATAATATAAGTCTGGCACTCCGGGCGCCTTGGCAACGACTCAAGAGAACGCAAAATGAGCACAGCGACCCAGAAACGTCATCATTCGGTTGCGGTCGATGTCGGCGGCGTCATCGTCGGCGGGGTGGCGCCGATCGTCGTGCAGTCGATGACCAACACCGACACCGCCGACGTGGAGGCGACCTCCCGCCAGGTGGCGGCGCTGGCGCGTGCCGGTTCCGAGCTGGTGCGCATCACGGTCGATCGCGACGAGGCGGCGGCCGCCGTGCCGCGCATCAAGGAGCGGCTCGCCCAGATGGGTGTGTCGGTGCCGCTGGTCGGCGATTTCCATTACATCGGGCACCAGCTGCTGGCCGATCATCCGGGCTGCGCCGAGGCGCTCGACAAATATCGCATCAATCCCGGCAATGTCGGTTTCAAGCACAAGAAGGACCGGCAGTTCTCCGCCATCATCGAGATGGCGCTCAAACATAATAAGCCGGTGCGCATCGGCGCCAATTGGGGCTCGCTCGATCAGGAATTGCTCACGCGCCTGATGGACGCGAACGCCAATTCACCGACGCCGCTCGATGCGCGCGAGGTCACGCACGAAGCCATGGTGCAATCGGCGCTGCTGTCGGCCGCGCGCGCCGAGGAGATTGGCCTGGCGCGCAATCGCATTATTTTGTCGGCGAAAGTGTCGGCGGTGCAGGATCTGATCGCGGTCTACACCGAGCTGGCGCGCCGCTCCGACTATGCGCTGCATCTCGGTCTGACCGAAGCCGGCATGGGCTCGAAGGGCATTGTCGCCTCATCCGCCGCCATGGGCGTGCTGCTCCAGCAGGGGATCGGCGACACCGTGCGCGTCTCGCTCACGCCGGAGCCGAACGGCGACCGCACGCTGGAGGTGCAAGTCGCGCAGGAACTGCTGCAGACCATGGGCTTGCGCACGTTCGTGCCGCTGGTCGCGGCTTGCCCGGGTTGCGGGCGCACCACTTCGACCACGTTCCAGGAATTGGCCTCCGATATTCAGAGCTTCATTCGCGACTCGATGCCGGGCTGGAAGACGCGCTTTCCGGGCGTGGAGACGCTGACCGTCGCGGTGATGGGCTGCATCGTCAACGGGCCGGGTGAATCGAAACACGCCGACATCGGCATCTCGCTGCCCGGCACCGGCGAACAGCCGACCGCGCCGGTGTTCATCGCCGGCAAGAAGGCGGCCACCCTGCGCGGCCCGACGCTGACGGCGGATTTCAAGCAGATGGTGATCGATTACATCGAGCGCCGCTTCGGGCACGGGCAGCGAGCGGCGGAGTGAGGGCAAAACCGCTCATCATCGGCTTTCTGGTCGTCGTCGCCGGGATCGCTGCTGTTTCGGTCTACTTCAGTGCGACGGTCGATAAGGCCGACAAATCCGTCGCCGTCGTTGCGTCGCCCGATGGGAAATATAAGGCCATCAAGGTCACCATGGCGGGCGGCGGATCGTCGGCCTTTTGCTTCGATAGTATTTCGATCATTCTCGCTGCCTATCCCGACAATTTCGCCGAGCGCGACAAGGCCTATGAAATTTATTCAGGCCCGTGCGGCAACTTCGCCAATCGCGAGCCACCGCCGAAGATTGAATGGCTGTCCAGCGCGGCGCTGCAGATTACTCACGCGATCAATGCGGCCGGGGCCGGCGCGCGAAAAGTGAACATGAAAAATATCGACGTCACGAAAACCGTGCGCGTGACGTTTGTCGCGCACGAATAGCTCGTAGCATGGGTTGAGCGCAGCGACTCGCTGCCTGTGGCGGCAGCGACACACGCCGCGACACTTCGAAAAAAACTTATCCCCGCTCAATCTAGCGCCCTTATATTGAGCTCGCCTTGTTCGCAGAGGGCGTCATCTAGAGACGTCGCGATGATGGAACGGGGTGCGATGCCCACGACAACGGGCATCGCGGTGGAGCGCCGGGAGGCGCAGCCCCTTTAACCAGAGGGGCGCGCGCCCTCGCAAGGCGCGCAGCGGGGCCTCGCAAGCTCCGCTAAGGGCGCCTCGCCAGCGCCCGGGCGCCTCCCGGCGCTCCATCCCCTCGCTTTACGAGGGACGGAAAAAGGGACAACGGCGTACCCGGCGCCGCAAAGAATACGGGCGATGGCGCTTGCGCGCTTTATCCCTCCCCCGCAAGCAGGGGAGGGAAAGGGAAGCGTTAAATCGCGCTCGCCGCGATGTTCACGGTGAGCGCCAGCAGTGCGGCATTGAACAGGAACGAGACGATGCCATGCGCCGCGACCGTGCGGCGAATCGGTTTCGAAGCGACCGCCACGTCGGAGACCTGCGAGGTCATGCCAATCACGAAAGAGAAATAGACGAAATCCAAATAGTCCGGCGTATCGTCGTTGGGAAACGCTAGACCGCTCTTTTTCGCGCCCTTCTCGCCGTAAAATTCGTGCGCGTAATGGAACGCAAAGATAGTGTGAATGAACGCCCACGACAGCAGAATGGTGAGCGTGGCTAAGCCGAGCTGCATAGGATCGCGGTTGCCGCCATGCGAACTGCCCAGCAGCGCGATGATGGCGCCAAGGCTGGCAAGCGCGGAGGCGACCGTGAGCGCGAGAATAGCGATTTGCCCTTCGTCCTCGATCGATGCGCGGCGTTGGATGTGGCTGGTCTCGGCGCGAACGACGATCTGATAGGCGGCGATCAGATAAAGCGCGATGCCGACATCCCAGCCGACCAGCAGGCGGGTCGCCAGTCCCCAAGCGCTCGGCGACAGCGCAATGACTGCGACGCCCACGACCGCGGCGACGAACAAGCGCGGCCGCGCCCGTATGATGCGAATGAAGCGGGGCAGGCGGCGCGGTGGTTGCGCGGTGTCATTGGCCATGGTGCCGGTCCTTGCGCGCAGGTATCAGGTTCGCCGCTCGGCGATGAAGCGGGCGGTGGCGCGCAGAGTATCGGCTTTCGCCGCAAACGGCGCCAGCGCGGCATCGGCCTCGGCGACCAGTGCATCGAGGTGGGCGCGAGCGCCGGTGGGGCCGAGCGCGGCGACCAGCGTGGCCTTGCCGGCGGCGGCATCCTTGCCGGCGGTCTTGCCGATGGTCGCGGTGTCGCCTTCGACGTCGAGCAGGTCGTCGGCAATCTGGAACGCCTGGCCGATCGCCGCGCCATAGCGCTCGATGCCCACGCGCGCGTCCGCATCGGCCTGCCCGAGGATCGCACCGGCGCGGCAGGCGAAGCGGATCAACGCGCCGGTCTTCATTGCCTGCAAGATCGCGATCTCGCTTTCCGGCAGCGCGCGCTTGTCTTCGAAGCGGCCCTCGGCGGCAAGATCGATCATCTGGCCGCCGGCCATGCCGCCGAGACCGGCCGCGCGCGCGAGCTCCGACACCAGGGCGATGCGCACCGCCGGATCGGGATGGACTTCAGCGCGCGACATCGCATCGAACGCAATGGTGAGCAACGCGTCGCCGGCGAGGATCGCAGTCGCTTGATCGAAGGCCTTGTGCACGGTCGGCCGGCCGCGGCGCAGGTCGTCGTCGTCCATGGCGGGGAGATCGTCATGCACCAGCGAATAGCAATGCAGGCATTCGAGCGCGGCGCCCGCCAGCAGCGCGCCGTCGCGCGCGGTGCCGAACAGCGCGGCGGTCTCCACCAGCAGGAGCGGGCGCAGCCGCTTGCCGCCGCCGAGCACCGCATGGCGCATGGCGCCAAGCAGCCGCGGCGGCCGCACGATTTCGCCCGGCAGCGCCTCGTCTGCGAGCAGACGGCCGAGCAGGCTTTCGGTCGCGGCGGCGACCGCGGCAAGCCGGGCGGCTAAGGCATTCGAGGCGGTAGTATCCATGGCGGCCATTGTTAGCCCTAGCGCATGATCCCGAAAAGTGGGAACCGGTTTTCGGACAAGATCATGCGCCAGCAAAAAAGTCGCACCCACCGCAATTGGCGGCGGGGATGGGCTAATGTCGGCCGGCCATGTATCGACCCGACAAGTATCGCCCCGGCAAGAGACTGAGCGTTGCCTACGATATTCTGCGGCTGCCGCGGGTGCCGCGGCCGTTGCGCGCCGTCGGCTTTGCCGTGCTGGTGCTGCTGTTGCTGCCCTACGCAATCACGCCGTTCTATGCCGTCGTGGAGCCGGTCTCCACGGTGATGCTCTGGCGCCGCATGACCGGCGAGCGGGTCGAGCGCTATTATGTGGCGTTGTCGCGCCTATCGCCGGCGCTGCCGCTGGCGGTGATCATCGCCGAGGACGGCCGCTTTTGCAGCCATCACGGGGTGGACTTTCGGGAAATCCGCGACGCCATCGCCGACGCCGACGACCTCGAAGACCTGCGCGGCGGCTCCACCATCACGCAGCAGGTGGCGAAAAACCTGTTCCTCTGGGGCGGCCGCAGCTTCGTGCGCAAGGCGCTGGAATTCCCGCTGGCGCTGTGGATCGACCTGGTGCTGTCGAAGCGGCGGGTCCTGGAAATCTACGTCAACATCGCCGAATGGGGCCCGAACGGCGAATTCGGCGTAGAGGCGGGCAGCCGGCGCGCCTTTGGCAAATCGGCCCGCGATTTGACCGGCTACCAGGCGGCGCTGCTCGCGGCGGTGCTGCCTGGCCCGGCCAAGCGCGATGCGCGTGCGCCCGGGCCCGGATTGCGCCGGCTCGCAGGGCTTTACACCGCCCGCTCGGGGCGCTCGCCCGAGGCCGCGACTTGCGCCCGCCAAACTCACTAGCTTTGCCCCCCTAGCCTTGCGGCAAGCCATCCTCTATAAGCCCGGCTTCAAACCGACATTGCGCTTTCGCTAGGAGTTCCTGCCCATGGCTGTGCCGAAAAGAAAAACCTCGCCGTCGCGCCGCGGCATGCGCCGCTCGGCCGACGCGCTCAAGCGGCCGACCTATGTCGAGGACAAGGATTCCGGCGAGCTGCGCCGCCCGCATCACATCGACCTGAAGACCGGCATGTACAAAGGCCGCCAGGTTTTGAAAGTGAAGACCGAGGCGTAACGGCTAGCGCATGATCCCGGAAAGTGGGAACCGGTTTTCGGAAAAGATCGTGCGCATGATCAGACTCTAGCAGAAGGAAAGCTAGCCCATGTCCCTCATCGGCTTTCCCCTGCTGCTGATCCCGTTCGCGATCTACAACATCATTGCCTTCCTGATGCCGGGCGTGAGCTGGACCGGCGCGCTCACCACCGTGCACATGGTTTCCGGGGGCGACTGGTCGATGTCGGTGGGCGACATCCTGATCACGCTCGCGATCCTGCTGCTGTTCGGCGAGATGATGAAATCGACCCGCATCGGCATCCGCACCGTGGTCGATCATGCGCTGTCGCTGGTGCTGTTCCTCGGCATAATGG
>Ga0208079_1000457_pt1 | contig 22368 bp, 10 predicted proteins | sample NGESurdeep092012_5_FD_184474 | JGI IMG/M metagenome (GOLD analysis project Ga0208079, IMG submission 184474) | Arctic peat soil microbial communities from Barrow, Alaska - NGEE Surface sample 210-2 deep-092012 (SPAdes) | ecosystem: Environmental > Terrestrial > Soil > Wetlands > Peat ... | reverse complement strand
TAATTAAGGTGAAAGTGGAATAAGAGGCTTGAGGCGTCGGGCGTCGGGCATCAGGTATCAGCCTGCCGCCTGTCGCCTGAAGCCTGTTGCCCGACGCCATGTACACAGCATCACAATATTTTGAACATTGTGTCAAATCCATGGTTATTCTTATGTATTGAAACTATTCGATGACTACATTATATGATCTCAATGAGGGGGATGCGGGGATAATTCTGAAGATCAAGGGAAGAGGTCAGTTCAGGCAGAGACTCTCAGAAATGGGTTTTGTTGTTGGCAAAAAGGTGGAAGTAATTAAAAAAGCTCCGCTTAGAGATCCTATTGAGTATAAGATCATGGGTTACCATATCTCATTGAGAAACAGCGAGGCCCAGCTTATTGAGGTAGATAAAGGCAATAAAATAGCTGAGTTAAGGTCTGATAACGGAGTCCTTGTAAGTGAAGGTGAAAATGGTTCCTGGCTTGAGAAGACTAAGCAGATCCAGGTGGCACTAGTCGGGAATCCAAACTCCGGGAAAACAACACTTTTTAATTATACATCAGGCTCAAAAGAGAAAGTTGGAAATTATGCAGGTGTGACTGTTGATTCAAAAGAAGCAACCTATAAACAATCGGGTTATACTTTTTCAATAGTTGATCTCCCCGGTACATACTCAATTAAAAGTTATTCTCCTGAAGAGATCTATCTGAGGAATTATATTTTCGACAATAAGCCTGATATTGTGGTCAATATTGTCGATGCTTCCAACCTTGAAAGGAATCTGTACCTGACTTCCCAATTAATTGATATGGGTGTGCAGATTGTTATTGCTCTTAATATGTACGATGAGCTTGAGAAAAAGGGTGATATCCTCGATCATATCTCATTGGGAAAATTATTGGGCGTACCGGTAATTCCTACTATCAGCTCCAGAGGAAAGGGAATTAAAGAACTCTTTGATAAAATAATAGAAGTTTATGAGGTCAGGGACCCGCTGGTAAGGCATATTCATATAAATTACGGGACAGAAATCGAAAATTCCATCTGTGCTATCCAGTCGAGAATAAAAATTGAGGAGAACAGAGCGTTCACCAATATAGTTTCAGCAAGATATCTTGCAATTGAATTGCTCGAGAATGACAGGGAATATTCAAAAAGCATAACCAGGTGCATAAATTCATCTGAGATAATTGAGATAGGGAGAAAGGAATATAGCAGACTGGAGAAATTGTATTCTGACCCTTTGGAAACTGTCATCACTGATCTTCGATACGGATTCATTTCAGGTGCATTGAAAGAGACTCTTAAAATCAGCAAAGTTGAAAGGTTACGCAAGACAAAATTAATTGATAACTACCTGACTAATAAATATCTTGGGATACCTATTTTTATCATCTTCATGTGGCTCACATTTTTCACCACTTTTAAGCTTGGGGGATATCCTAAATACTGGATGGAATTGGGTTTCGGCAGACTGTCAGGATTAATCTCAGATAATCTCCCTCCCGGAATAGTCAGGGATTTTTTAGTAGAAGCAATTATTGGAGGTGTCGGGGGAGTGATTGTATTTCTTCCCAATATTATAATTCTCTTTCTATTTATTTCTTTTATGGAAGATACCGGTTATATGGCAAGGGCGGTATTCATAATGGACAAAGTGATGCATAAGATCGGATTACATGGCAAATCATTTATTCCTCTTTTTATGGGATTTGGATGCAATGTGCCGGCAATAATGGCAACAAGAATTATTGAAAGCAGAAGAGACCGTCTTATCACAATGCTTATTACACCTTTTATGTCATGCAGTGCAAGGTTGCCGGTTTATATCCTCTTTATCAGTGCATTTTTTCCTAAAAATCAAGGGTCTGTCCTGTTTCTTCTTTATTTCCTGGGTGCTTTGTTTGCAATATTATCAGCGCTGTTTTTAAAAAGGGTGTTTTTTAAATCCGAAGAGATCCCTTTTGTAATGGAACTGCCACCATACAGGGTTCCAACTATCATAAGCATTTTTAAACATGTCAGGTTCAGAACAAGTCAGTACTTCAGGAAAATCGGAGGTGTAATTCTTCTTGCAGCAATTATAGTCTGGATCTTAAGCAATTTTCCCCGGTCTGCAACTAATTCTCGGGATTATTCAAATGAAATTTCAATGGTCAAAAAATCTGAGATGTCATCTTATAAAAAAGCTGAATCAATAACCAGACTTATTTCAGAAAAGAAGAGCGAAGAACACAGCCGGTCTTTTATGGGAATAATCGGAAAGTCGATAGAACCAGTTATGAAACCATTAGGATTTGACTGGCATCTCAGTGTCAGCATACTCTCGGGTTTAGCTGCAAAAGAGGTCGTTGTAAGTACATTAGGTGTTATTTACCAGGCTGATGCTGACTCGGGAGGGAAATCTCTGGTTGAAAAGATACGGACACAAAAGGATGCTTCAGGGAAAACTGTTTTTACACCTCTGATTGCATTTTCATTTATGTTATTTATTCTCACCTATTTCCCATGTGTTGGAGTTGTATCTGCGATCAGGAGGGAATCAGGAAGCTGGAAATGGGCTGCATTTACTGTTGTTTATACAACGGGCATAGCATGGTTGCTGTCATTTACGGTGTTTCAGATTGGGAGATTGTTTATTGGTTAGCGAGACCGATACTTTGCATGATATATTTAAAATTCAATTAACCGCAAAGAACATGCCCCCTGTCCGCTACGCGGCCTTCCCCCTGAAGGGGGGCAAAATAAAAACTTTGCGCCCTTTGCGGTTAAAATATTCTATTTTTTTCGTCCGGATTATCTTGAATTGAAGTAGATGTTAACGGCAATATAATCCACAATATTCTCAGCAAAGTACATATCGTGAAGTGATGTAAACAGAGTCTTTAGCTGGGCGAGTGCAGGACTTATCAATGTACTCAGTTTAGCGGTTGTTCCGTCATCAAAAGTAAGCAGGATATCCCTTCTGCTGAATATGGATCCAGTTGAATCAGCGCTGTCGGTGATTTTTGCCCCGGCTTTTTTCTGAAGCACGCCATTCTGGAATACTTGTATTGAATCAATTCCAAGACCTCTTTTAATTTCAACATTTCCGATGGTCAGATCATACTGTCTCTCTCTTTTATGAAATCCGGTTCCTGCAAATAGAGTTTTCTCCAATAAAAGCGGAGAAGTATCTTTATAGAGCGCAAATGACGATTTAGAAGTATCACCTGTCTGCCATGAAGTAGAAATGCTGTATCCGCCGGTGAAGGTATATTTCGATGAATTAACCTGGTCCTTATATGTGGTTGAAACAGCAGAGATGTCAAAACTTCCCAGATCAGCCCCTTTGAGAGTTAGTCCGGCAGTAAGTTTGTAGTCAAGATTGTTCCAGAAGTTATAATAAAGATGATAATTGGAAGCAGTAATTGTAAAGTCATTTTTAAGAATTGAATCGGGCTTTAAAAAACTGTGAAGATACCGTGGATGAAAGATCAGCTTCTGAGGTAAATTGACAACCATCATATTGCTGGTACCGGTCTTTTTAAATAACCGGTATGGAAACTCGAAACGGTGATGCATTGGAATAGTATCGAACTGATAATCATAAATACCTGCGACCAGTGCAAGAGTGAGACTATCTTTATATGAAGGCCCGGTTACATTAATCCTTGCAACAGGGTCTCCGGTTGCAGAGAGAACCTGATAACCTTGAGTTGCAGAAATTTTACTGATTGCAGTGTTAATGTCAGCAACATTCTTTTCAAGTGATTGTTTCAGGCTCATTGATTGTGTTTGTGTGTCAACCTTGGAACAACTCCAGCCAAGCAGTCCAAAAACAATACCGATAAATAAAATATTTCTTTTCATAACTTTAAATATTAGTTTCTCTTTCACTTTATCAATCAAAACACCTCAAAAAATATACCATATTTTTAAAGGGAACAGAAAATTTATCCTAATGTTCAATGTTCCTTTCTAAAAATCAACCGTAATATTAACGCTGGTATATACTTTTTATTTTGTACATCATCCCGGAAGCCAAATCGTACTTCTAGTGCAAAAAAGTCACATCTCCGATCTTGTTAAAATAGGTTCCGTCAGCATAACGGCCTGTCGCTTTATATACATAGACTCCCTCAAGAGCCAGTTTTGACTTGTCAAAATAGCCATCCCAACCCTTGTTAAGGTTGTAGCTTTCATAAAGTAAAACTCCCCACCGATTAAATATCTGCAATTTATATTCAATCACATTCGTGAAAAATGGTCTGAATACATTGTCATTTATCGCTCCATCCTCCCAATAACCTCCGGTAGGACCCGACTCGTTCCATTTAAATACGTTGGGAAATTTTATTTCACCCGTTTTATAATCAACCACAACAGGAGATTTATATTTGGCTGAATCGGTGCATCCATCTTTTGAGGTCACTTTTAAAGTAATATCATATATTCCCTCAGATTCATATTTATGCCATGGACTTTCTTCGGCGGAGGTATTCCCATCTCCAAAGGTCCAAAACCAGTCCACTGTATTGCTCGAATAATCTGAAAAGACTACAACCTGCGAATTCTTTATAACTTCAGTAGGATAGACAGTGAAAACCGCAGATGGTTTCTCAAAGACTGAAATTATTGCGTTATGCGACGATTGGCCTGCAACATTGGAAACAGTCAGTTTTACAATATAATTTCCGGGGAAAATATATATATGAGATGGATTTTTCTCCGTTGAGATCCCTTTATCTCCGAAATCCCACGAGTATGATTCTCCATAAACACTTAAGTTTCTGAAGTGTACAAGTAAAGGAGAACATCCTGCAGTGTCGGGTTCAAAAGCAGCAATTGGTTTTTGTGGCATTATTACTTTAATGTGAATAGTATCGGTGCCTATACATCCGAATTTATCGGGTAAGGTCTGGTAAGTTATAACATGGATGCCTAAGCCAGCTGAATCGGGCTTGAATATGTTGCCGGTTACTCCATCTCCTTTCCATGTCCCGCCAGTTATTGATGCCGCTAGAATGACAGGTGGGTCGTTGATATTGAGAGTGCCAACAGCATTAATATTTACAGTTGGGGATGGCATAACTATAATTGTTATCTGATCGGAATCGCTGCAACCATTTGCATCAGTGATTGCATATCTGATTATATGATTCCCTGCTCCGGCAACTCCCGGAAAGAATTTTTTATTGCTGACTCCATCTACTGACCAGGTACCTCCTGAATCGTGTGCACTCAAATCTACAGGGCCATTTTCAATACATAAAGTGTCCACTGGAGTTATAGTAGCGTCAGGATCCGGCACAATGAGTATTATAGCAGTTGTAACCACAGGAGGATGATCCCCATTCACAGGGTCTACAGGTGGTCCGGGAATATTCGGGTCATCATATGGATTGCAATAATTCCAGTTTCGCAATGTAACCTGAAAATATTGTCCAATCTGTTTGTCATTAGCCACATTTATCATATCCGTATATACTCCTGATCCGGTGACAGGTCCGGGAAGAGTTATTATTGGGCCGGAATAGGGATAAGATCTTGGAGTCCCGTTTACAGTAACAGGAATTCCGGTCATTGTAATGTCGGTTCCGTAAATCCATTGTACCCACCTGGTATAAAGATTTGGAACATCCTGTTCCTGTGGAGGAACGCAATTAAATTGGGTAAGATCCTGAAACCTGACATTGGCGCTGTTACCAAAACAAACAGGATAAACAGTAGGATTTATATGCATATGACCGCTATTATGATCATCATTATCCCATACTGTAACTATTTGTTCCTGCGTAGATGATGAGCAGATTACTCCATTCACGACCAGAGTTGCCTTTGGTCTGTAATTGCATTTCTGCCCTGTGGAGACATAAGTGTGACCAGCAATAGTCTGATACGCTCCGGCCCCTGTACTAACTGCGTTTTCCAGGTCTATTGTACCATCGTCCCAGTCATATCTGATCTGAACACTTGTACCTGCATTATTTACTCCTGTATAATTTACTTTCCAGTTTACTGATAACGGAGAACATAATCTGTCGGGAAGAATACTATTTGCCTTTGACAGAATATTACAATCCTGCCCGGTAAGAAATAAGGGGATTAAGATTAGAAATAATGAAATAAAGAAAACTTTCATTTTTATTCTTAATCTGATAAAATTGAATTTTTCCAAAATGCACAACCATCGCTTTCGGTTTATTATACGGTTTTATCATGTCTTATGTTGCATTATAGATGCATCTTCTTGAGTTTTTTGTTCTGATTATTTTATAATTGTTGCTTCAGATCATAAGCCATCAAAACTTTTCCACGCCTGATAAACAAGAGACTATTGGCTAAAGCCATATGAGCGGGCCACGTCATTGAGGCCATTGTGAATAAGTAATATTTACCGATAGAAAACAAACAGCGTCATATTTTTAATAGACCAATTAAATTTATAAAAAAATTGTTATTCTCCGTGGGTTTCCCGGAATGTCATGTTAAATTTGGGTGCGCGTACCGGAATTATCAAAAAGTAAAAAATCATCATTGAAACAAATCTGTTAAAACATAAGCATATGAGCATCCGAAAAATACTTCAATTTCTTATCATATGTATCCTGGTTTCAGGTTGCACAAAGAACCCAGTAAGGTTTTCAACTGAAAATGGGAATTTTAACAGCAACTGGGAGTTTATTAAAAACCCTTCTGACAGTATTTCAAGTGATTTGTTTCAGACAAAAGAAGAGCAAAAATCTGTTTGGCAACAAGTTAGCCTGCCACATACCGTGAATATTGAATCAGTTGACTCTCCTGACAAGCAATGGCAGGGAATTGCCAGGTACAGGAAGTTCTTTACCGTTTCACGGGAGTTTGAAGGAAAATCAATATCACTCAAATTCGGGGCTGCTATGCAGGTGGCTAAAATTTACCTGAATGGTGAATTGGTGCAAACTCATACGGGAGGGTACCTGCCTTTTGTAGTGAAGCTGGATGGGAAAATTAGTCTTGGTAAATTAAACTGCATTCTGGTTGAATTGGATAATCGCGACAATCCTGATGTTCCCCCCGGTAAGCCGCTAGCTTCACTCGATTTCAATTATTACAGTGGAATATATCGAAACGTAACCCTTGAAATTAAAGACAAATTGCATATTTCAGATCCTGTTTCTTCAGGAAGGGTAGCCGGTGGCGGTTTGATGGTTACTTACAGCGTGGTAACCCGTGAGTCATCCAGAATAAATATTCAGGTCGATGCTGTCAATGAATATTCAACTTTAAAATCAGCATCACTTAAGATAGAACTGAAAGATGCTGTAGGAAAAACCATCGCTTTTAACAGTGAAGCATCACAAAATATTCCACCTTCAGGTTTTCTTAGGTTTAACCCTCAGATTTTGCTTCCAAATCCTAAATTATGGTCCACTAACCAGCCGAATCTTTACAGTTTAAAAGCTGTTTTATATAAAAATAGTCAACCCGTCGACTCGATGGTAGAAATCATAGGTATACGTACTCTTTCTTTTTCCCCTGACGGAGGTTTTATTCTGAACGGAGAGAAAATGAAACTGCGCGGTACAAATCGTCATCAGGAGTATCCTTATATGGGGAATACTCTTTCCGATAATGCTCAATATCGTGACGCTTTCAAAATCAAAAAGGCTGGATTTAATTTTGTACGATGTTCGCACTACCCACAATCACCTGCATTCTTAACTGCATGTGACGAACTTGGCATACTGGTAATTGATGCTATTCCCGGCTGGCAATATATAGGGGATGAAGAATTTCAAAATAGCAGCATTCAGGATGTTCGGCAAATGGTCAGGCGCGACCGTAACCATCCCTCTGTCTTCTTATGGGAGGCATCCCTTAATGAGACCGGTATGTCAAAACAGTTCATGGAAAGGGCACATCAGGCTGTACATGAAGAATTGCCAGGTTCTGATGTTTATACTTGCGGGTGGATTGACGATGTATATGATGTATTCATTCCGGCCCGGCAACATTCCAGGCCTCCTTTCTATTGGAACAAATATCCAGGTAAAAGACCCATTATTATTGCTGAATATGGTGATTGGGAATACTACGCGCAAAATGCAGGATTTAATCAGACTGCCTTTGCCGGACTTAAACAGGAAGAACGTACTTCCCGGCAGTTACGGGGATCTGGTCAGAAAAGGCTGGCCCAACAAGCCCTCAATTATCAGGAATCGCATAATGATAATCTGAATGGATCCGCTGCAGGTGACGCCAACTGGCTTATGTTCGACTATAAACGTGGGTATGCTTCTGACATTGAATCTTCTGGAGTGATGGATATCTTCAGGCTTCCCAAATTTGCATTTTATTTTTATCAAAGTCAGTCTGAAAATGCTGAACCAATGATATTTATTGCGAACTACTGGAATGACAGAAGGTTTAATGATGTAAAAGTATACAGCAATTGTGACGAAGTTGAATTATTATTAAATAGTAAAATAATTGCACGGCAAAAACCAGATAAGGACCATAATTCCACCAATCTGATCCATCCTCCTTTTTTATTTAAAAATGTGCCCTTTGTTACAGGTAGTCTGGAAGCAAAGGGTTTTATATCAGGAAAAGAAGTGGCAAGGACCAGGAGAAGTACACCGGGGGTTGCTTCAAAAATTTTATTGTCGGCTGATATAAGCGGTAAAGGGTTGCAGGCTGGGAAAAACGATCTCATTTTTATTTATGCTTCGGTCACAGATTCTTATGGTACAATAATTCCTGATGACAAACGGTCCATTAGTTTTAATGTTGAGGGAGACGCCAAATATATCGGTGATAATCCACGCAATGCCGAAGCTGGAATTTCAACTATTTTATTGAAAGCCGGAGAAAAACCAGGGGATCTTCTGATAAAAGCAACTGCAGATGGATTGCCTTCCGCAGAGATGAAGATTTCGAGCAAACTGTTGCCGGAACAGGAAAGTACTGTAAAAGATAATACCACACCTTTTGAGGTTGCGGAAAAGTTCACAAGACTTATGCATGAAGCAGGAAATGTCTGTGAGCTGATTCCGGTTAAAGGTGCTGACCATTCATGCGACTGGCCGGTGACCAATCCAAATTTTCTGCCTACCCTGCAGAGGATGACAGATTTTCTGCGGGACATAATTTTATCAGGTAACTTATTTTAAGGGAGGTCTGGAATCGAGTTGGAAAGTAAACCTGTTGCCTTTCACAATTTCTTCATGAGTGATAAACCAATCATTAAATTTTCCTCCATTCAAGGTTATTACTCTAATGTATTTATTGGTTTTCTCCCTGTTTATTGAGCTGATTAAAAAGATTTTACCGTCAGGAAGAAATATCTTAACCTCATCGAATGTGGGAGTAGTAATTGCATATTTATCTGATGACAGGAACACAGGGGAGAATCCCATCATTGAAAAGACCAGCGATATCGATGTCTGTTCTGCATTTTCATTTTGGCTAAGTCCCTCATGACCAGTGATGCCTACATGGTGGCCTATCATGGCTGCTGTATAATTGCCCCACGCCGGGAATATAGGCATCCAGCCACCTTGCTGAGCTTTTATAATCAGCGATTTTACCATGTCGAGGCTCCTCTTCGTTTCAAGTATTGTCAATAATGGATAAAGTGCCCGGTAAGTATCCCACATTGAAAAGTCATCGTAATAGTCAAAACCTTCAGTTTTATGTATAAGTGAATCCTGTGTAAAGCCCTGGTAACTTCCGTCATAGTCGCTAACGATACGAGGTAACTGATAGCAATGATATAGTGCAGTGTAGAATTTCGTAAGATCATCTTCTGTACCTCCCTTTACCTGGACTTTCCCCAGTGTCTGATTCCAGGCATCTTCCCCTGCTTTTCGGCAGCCATCAAAATTCCATTGTGGTATTTCTTTTTCGAGGTTATTCCTGGCTGCTTCTATACTGGTAAATGATGTTCCGATACAGACATTCACTATTTTTTCATTAGAAAAGCCAACAACCATCTGCTGTTGAGTCATTAGTTGTGGAAATGATGAAATTGGTTTGTCAAATCTTATAACAAAATACCCGCTGAAACCTGCAGATTTTCCTTTTCGCTGGTAGAGACGATGCACAGGGTTAAAGCCGGCTATTTCGTTTTTCTCTTTGTTTATCCATACTTTACCCTCTTTTTCATCACTATTCATCCTGATAAGAATATAGCTTCCGGCTTTCCCGGGGAATGTAAACCGCATCATTCCGGATCTTACGGAGCCTGCAAGTTCAGCTAAGATACCTGAGTTATCGAGAAGGACACTATAGTATGCAGGGGTGGATATTTCATTCTTATGACTGAATTTTGAGACCGGATTATGTGCCAGGGTATCAGGTTTACCGGTTGTAAATGGCATTAAAGTCATACTTCCATAATCCTGAGTACAGCTCCCGCTCATCCAGTGACTACCTCGAAATCCGGTTATGACCTTATCATTATAATAATAAGGTGAGATGCATTTATTCTCAGTTGTGCCTGTTTCCGGTGTCCATTGAGTCATTCCGAACGGCCGGCCTACTGCAGGATATGTCTGACCTTTATTTTCTGTACCAGGCTCACTATGATGAAGAGCGCTCAATGTCTTTGCAGGTCCTGTACCAATCAGCGGATCGACATATTTTAAAGGGAGTTGGGCTGAAGAAATTATCGGAATAAAGAACAAAAAAAGTAGAGTTTTCATGATTATTTCTTTAAACGAGTCCTGTTAGTTACAAATGACCTGTATAGTTTTATTTTTTTGCCACTAAGGCACAAAGGCGCTAGGTTGCACTAAGGATTTTATTAAGGTAATCTATTCTTGGACCTTTGTGACTTTGTGTCTTCGTGGCATTTTTTACTTTTAAGAAATATTCAGCTACTTCAGGTATTCTATCTTCATATCATAATTCCATTTATCGAAATAGATGTTTCCGCCTTTCCATTCAACTTCCCCCCTCTGAAAATCGTATGGTTCGCTTCTCAGAAATCGTTTTTCAGGATGAAGAGGTCCCTCAATGCCATCATTTACAATAAGTCTGTATGAATCGACACCGGAAAGATAAAAGTCCTTTGTGAAAGGATTTTCTGAGTTCTGGAGATCGTATGAAATGTCAACAGGTACCCAGCCTGTTCCCTGATAATAAACCTCGCACCAGTCATGCAGGTTTTCAGCGTCAGGTGGGACCATCCATCCACTTTGCCATCTTGCCGGTATGCCCTTGTATCTAAGCATGGAAATGAACAGGAATGTCTGCATGCCACAATCGCCTCTTCTGTTACTGATAACATATTCCGATATGTTAGGCATAATAGAATACTCCAGGGCACCTGCCCATGGTATGTTTTCTTTAAACCAGAAATAAATTTTTCTGACAACTGAAGCTGGATTGTCATCATTACCTGTTATGCTGTCGGCGAATTTCCTGATGTCATCGGTGAAGCAGATATGTGGAAGTTGTTCAGATGTATATTTCTGGTAATCACCCGAAGATTTGTCATATGGAAGAGTTTTAATTCCCGACATATTAAAATGCTGAGCATAGGAGGTATATGAATAAGAAATCTGAAATGTAGTGGGTACTCCCTTTTTTGAGATTGCTTCCATATATATTGTACTATGAATTGCTGTATCGGGTGCAATCATATATTCAGGATCTGAAGTGCTCAGGAGCTTTATCTCTTTCTGACGGGGAGGATTATTTTTCGGAAACGGCAACCAGCAGCTTATTTTCTCACCATCAGGTACGGCATCGGCATGAAGCGTGATGGTATAAGTCATTTTCATATTTACAGGAACAACCGGATTGGCCTTGTTTTCAGAAGATTTTAGTACCTGTTCGGTGTGGTGCAAACGAAATATCATTTCAGGCTCGTTTGCAATTTCCCTGAGCCTTACTTCTTTTTGTTCACGGAATTTCTTTATCAGCAGGAGATTTGAAACAGCTCTTTTGAAATATTTTTTTTCACCATCGATCATTCTCCATTCAAGCCAGCCATTTTCTTCCCAGGCTGTCTTTTCCTCTGGAGTAATCTTGCCAATTAACTTTTCAATCTGATTATCAGCCTGCTCTTCAGTTATAGAAAAGTCAAGAGCTATTCTTTCACCAATTTGTTTTAGAGAATCTGCGATATGCAGTACTTCTTTATTACCCTTTTTCAGGTTTTTTAGGGAGTCAGCAACCTGAATTACTGCGCTTATATTTCCAAAATCAAGGTTTTCCTGCATATCCTCCAAAACCTGATTGAAATCGGATGGGGTTCTACAACCTAAAAGTGTAATAAGAAAGGTTGTAAAAAGTAATTTAAATATTTTCATACTTATGATTTTGTATGATCAAAGTTAATGAAAAATTGGATTTTATGCCCCCCTTAATTCGGTCTGATAAAGGATAATTTACTTAATTGCAGAATTTTCTCCCACTGGCAATAGGGGAGTGCCCGAAGGGGGAGGGGGTGAGTTTATCATAAGCAGTATGTAAAGGATTGTAAAGATGTGTACAAAGAGTAGCTTCAAAAGGAGGGGAGAGTTACGTTTATAATCTACTATTATTCAAAGATATAATGCCCATGGTTGGCAAACCCCGGGAAGGAAGGCAAATCCTAGTTGATAATCTTATATTTCTTCAGTATCTGCGATGTTGTCATCATAAAATCCATGTACTGGGCTCTGTGGTAAGGCAGCTTATTATCAGAATTCTTCCTCGAAAGGTTACCCCTGAAACTACTGATCGTATTATAACCTTTTGAATCCATCCATTTTTGAATGTCTTTTAACATTGAAGTTATCACCTCTATCTGGTTAAGGTATATTGTACTCACAACCTGTATACAGTCAGCACCGGCAAGTATCATTTTTATTACATCAGAACCATTCATGATACCTGTATTTGTACAAATTGAAGCAGCCGTATTTCCATACAACAGACCAGCAAACCGCAACGGCAATCTGTTATCTTCACTGTTGCTCAGACTGTAAGGGAAATGATGTTCTTCCGTATGAATGTCAATATCAGGCTGGAACAGGCGGTTGAATAATACAAATGCATCAGCACCTGCATTTTCGAGATCGGCAATATGTTTAAGCGGATTGGTATGAAATGAACTTAGTTTTACTGAAACAGGTATTTTAACGGCTGACTTAACATCTCTGAGGATATTTATTTGTTTCTCCTCAATATCTTCATATCCGGAATCAGATTTTTCTGGAACAGAATAAAAATTAAGCTCCAGACCGTTAACCCCAGTCTCTTCAATTTTTTTTGCATAATCAACCCATGTTTCATTCAGAATTGCATTAATACTTGCAAACACAGGAATAGAGACAGCGTCTTTTGCTTTTTTAAGTGCCACTAAATGATCCATTATATCTGTAGTTCCTGATCTGGATTCGGGATAAAGACTTATCATTTCGGCATTACGTTCGGAATATTCTGTTTTCCGTTCATAGAGTTCGAGATTTTCAAGCTGGATCTGTTCCTCAAAGAGAGATTTGTATACAATTGCAGCAGCGCCTGCTTTTTCAATTCGTTTAAGATTATCAATATTAGTCACAATATTGCTTGCACCTATTATTATGGGATTCTTCAATTCGATTCCCATATACTTTGTTTTTAATTCTGCCATGTTACTATAATTTTAAATTTGGGTAATATTTTAAAAAGATGCTAGTTACTTGTTGCTTGGTGCTGGTGCTCATTGCTGGTGTTGTGTTTAAAACTGCACTTGATTACATACACTGTCATTGCGAGTGAAGTGAAGCAATCTTTTATCGTTTGTCTTAACTTTATGCTATATACTTCTTATTTCCGTTTCCAGCTTCTTATTAAACACCATGAACCGAAAAAGGTTCCCTTCAGCAGAAAAGTTATTCTGACTGGCATTCAGAAGATGTAGATTTGTTATTCTCGCCATCTTAAATTTTTTGGATATTATTTGTCTCTTCCTTGTATCCCAGATTCTATTTCTTAGTATATTTCGCTAGTATAATCATTCTGACATCTAATATTTTTAAACCGATCTTTATGAAAAAACAAAAAAGCTCTGTTGTACTAACTGCGCTGATTGTAGCTCTGGGTGGTTTTTTAATGGGATTTGACGCCTCAGTTATTTCCGGAGTAATAAAATTTATCGAACCTGAATTCTATCTGACAAAAATTGAGCTGGGATGGGCTGTAGCTTCTCTTTCTCTCGCAGCTACTGCAGGGATGATATTCGCCGGACCTTTAAGTGACAGGTTTGGCCGAACGATTGTCCTGAAGGCATCTGCCCTTCTTTATGCCTTTTCAGCATTTCTTGCAGCAATAGCACCTTCATTCATAATACTGGTATCCGCTCGTATGCTTGCAGGTTTGGGAGTTGGTGCTTCTTTAATACTCGCTCCAATGTACATTGCAGAGATTTCGCCATCTGACCGACGCGGTAAATTGGTGTCATTTAATCAGTTAAATATTGTAGTAGGTATATCAGTTGCTTTTTTTACCAATTTCTTAATTGTTCATCTTTCAAAATCTAATGCATCATGGGTTGAAACATTGAAAATAAAGGAATTTATATGGAGATGGATGCTCGGAATTGAATTTGTTCCTGCAACTATCTACTTTTTTCTTCTGATTTTTATTCCGCAAAGTCCCAGATGGCTTGTAATGAAGGGAAGATATGATGAAGCTCTGAAGGTTATGAAGCGGTTTGATGATGATGATAACGCAGAAAAAGTCATAAATGAGATAAAGGAAAATGTCTCAAAAGAATCAGCCCCAAAGCAAAAGACTCCGGTTAAAGACTTGTTTCTTCCTGCAATGAAACTTGTTTTGACTATTGGTATTGTCATAGCTGTTCTACAGCAGATAACAGGGATTAATTCCGTTTTCTTCTATGCGCCAATGATCTTTGAACAATCGGGAATTGGAACTGATGCTGCATTTATACAGGCCATTCTGGTAGGTATTACCAATGTTGTATTTACTATCGTTGCTATGGTTCTGATCGATAAACTTGGAAGAAAACCACTTTTGATTATTGGGATCTCTTTTATTACCATAAGTATGTTTCTGCTTGCCTATGGTTTTAATACTGCAAGATATCAACTGACAGATGCTTCAGTTTCAAAACTTCCAACAGAAATAAACAGGGTTCAGCTTGCTCCTATAATGAACAAATCGTACAAAAGCGATACTGAGTTTAAAAATGTCGTCAAGACAACAATGGGTGAAGAGATTGAAAAAAAGTATGAATCCGAGTTTATTTCAGCTTCAATAACTATGAATCCGACTCTGATACTTATTGGGATACTTGGTTTTGTTGCTGCATTTGCAGTATCTCTCGGACCGGTTATGTGGGTCTTATTCTCTGAACTGTTTCCCAATGCAATAAGAGGCACTGCAATCTCCTTTGTGGGGTTTATCAATTCAGCAATAAGCTTCCTTGTTCAGCTTGTTTTCCCATGGGAATTAGCTACACTTGGGAGTAGCGGAACCTTTTTGCTTTACGGTATATTTGCTCTGATCGGTCTTGCTTTTATCTGGAAACTATTACCTGAGACCAAAGGCAGATCTCTTGAAGAACTGGAAGCAATCCTTGTGAAAAAATAATAATAAAAAGACTAAGCCAGAGTATTTAGATTTTTATAATGAGTTTTCAATTTAATGTATAATCCCCTTAATCAATCATTATGATATCACATATCAGAATAAAAATTGTTATGGCATTTACCCTCATACTGCTATTGACAGTTAATTGCACTTCGAATCAAAGTAATAAGAAAATTCAGAATGCCACAAGCAAGCCTGATTCATGTTCCATTACCGTACTGGCACAGGATTATGTAAGTTCAAAAACCAGTGAAGCTGTAAAATTCAGTGAAAAAAATTCGGGCTATGTAAAAGTCAATGCAAACGGCTGGCTTGAGTACAAAGTGCAGGTACCGGTAACCGGACGATATAAGATACGTTTAACTGGATCATCCTCAGATTCATCACAAGTTAAATGTTGGATTGAAGATAATGTTTATAATAAGGATGGTAGGACATACAATATAACCGGAAACATGATGCTTAAGAAAGCTTCAAAAGGTGTAACCGATAACATTGTTGAAAAGGATGGAACTCCGCTGGTCGCCGGTCCTCACGAAATGCGTCTTCATTATGATACAGGCAGTGTTGTCTTTGAAAAGATCTCCTTTGATTTGATCAGAAAGCACAAAAGCTCCCCGGTTGTATTGACGCAAAAAACCACAGGTAAAGACTGGAAACTGGTTTGGAGTGATGAATTTAACGGAACAGGTTTGCCTGATACTTCAAAATGGACGTTCGATATCGGAAACTGGGGCTGGGGAAATAATGAATTAGAATATTACACTGTAAATAGGGTGGAGAATGCAAGGCAGGAAGATGGTAACCTGGTAATTGAAGCAAGAAAGGATGACGGGGTATACCCATGGAGTTCTGCCCGCCTGACTACCCGCGGAAAAGAGAGTTTTCTGTATGGCAAAATCGAATTCAGGGCAAAAGTACCTACAGGCCGAGGAACCTGGTCGGCAGGCTGGCTCCTGGGTGATGAATACAAGGATGAATTATCCTGGCCATACTGTGGAGAGATTGACGTTTTGGAAAACGTTGGCTTTGAACTGGACCCGAAAACAGGAAATGGAAAAACACACGCCTCAGTTCATTGCGGAGCTTACTATTTCAAGCTCGGAAACCAGCCAACATCAATTGTTGACGTGGCAAATATGAATAATGAATACCATATTTATACTATTGAATGGCTTAGTGGAGGCATCTCTATTTTAATTGATGGCAAGAAATATTTCGATTATCACGATGCGTCAAATAATTTAACATGGCCTTTTAATAAGCCACAAAACCTGATTCTCAATCTGGCCATGGGCGGAGGTTGGGGAGGAGCCAAAGGGATGGATCCCGAAATGAAGTCGGCTAAGTTCATTATCGATTATGTGAGAGTATATGAACTTAACTAATTAAGAAATATAACAGCCATAATCTATGTCGACAAGGGAAGAAAAGAAAATTTTACTCGGCAATTGTACCCTAAATAACGAAAGAAGAAGCATATCCGGCGGATTTGTTAAAATTGAAAGAGAGACTTTTTACAAAATTTCCGGATACAATGAAATGGATCCGTTTTTTGTTACAATCGTCAGTAATTCAAACCACTGGATGTTTCTTTCAAGTAGTGGAGGAATAACTGCTGGCAGGAAAAATCCTGATAATGCCTTGTTCCCGTATTATACCGTCGATAAAATCCAGGATTCCGGCGAAATCACCGGCAGCAAATCGATATTCCGTGTTGAAAGGGGAACCCAAACTTTTCTGTGGGAGCCATTCTCAGACAGATACTCCGGGGTATACAAAATTCAGCGAAATATATATAAAAGTATTTATGGCAATAAAATCATCTTTGAAGAGATAAATGAGGAACTCGAGCTAAATTTCACGTATTCCTGGATGAACAGTGAAAGATTCGGCATAATAAGAAAATCAGTATTATGTAACTCCGGGAAGACAGCCTGTAATATATCAGTCCTTGACGGGATTCAGAATGTTTTGCCGGCGGGTCTGACCAGGACTCTCCAGCTCTCATTGAGCAATCTTGTCGATGCATATAAGAAGAATGAGCTGTTACTTAATACCAATATAGCCCTCTTTATGCTGAGTTCGATACTGGTCGACAGGGCTGAACCCAGCGAAGCTTTAACTGCAAATGTCGTATGGTCGGATGGAATCCGTGATGCTAAAATACTTTTATCAGCACGACATAATGATGATTTCAGAAAAGGGCATCAGCTTAGTACAGAAAGGGATATAAGGGCGGAAAGGGGAGCATATTTATTAAATGCCGACATTAACCTGGAAGCCGGTAAAGAAAATACATGGTACATAATTGCAGATGTAGATAAAGATGCCGGACAGATTGCCATGCTTGATCATCTTTTAAAGGCGAATAGTAATATCACAGTACTTCTTGAAAAAGATGTGGCAGACTGTACAAATGATCTGATTAATATTATTGCCTCTTCTGATGGTTTGCAGCTTACTGAAGATAAATTGATCATAAACAGACACTTATCGAATGTTTTTTTCAATGTTATGCGAGGCGGAATATTTGAAAATAATTATTGGATTTCAAAAGACGATCTTATTGATTTTATTAAAGGTGTCAATTCACGTGTTTATTCAAGAAATAGCTCCTTCCTGGAATCGATTGACCATCAAATCAGACTGCAAACCTTATTTGAAAAAGCCGTGTTGATTCATGATTCACAATTAATAAGACTTTGCTACGAGTATCTTCCGCTTTCGTTAAGCAGAAGACATGGAGACCCTTCACGTCCATGGAACATATTTTCGATTGAATTAAAAAAGGAAAATGGCTCAAAAAGTCTGAATTACCAGGGTAACTGGAGAGATATCTTTCAGAATTGGGAGGCACTGGCATTATCCTATCCATCATATGTTGAGAGTATGATATGCAAATTTTTAAATGCATCAACAGCGGATGGGTATAATCCTTACAGAATCACAAGGGGAGGAATTGACTGGGAGTCGCCCGACCCTCATGATCCCTGGGCAAGTATAGGATACTGGGGAGATCATCAGGTCGTTTATTTGCTGAAGCTGCTTGAGATTTCAAAAAATTTCCATCCGGGCAGACTTAATGAAATGCTTTCTGAAAATATTTTCGCTTATGCCGATGTACCTTATAGGATTAAACCATATACCGATCTGGTAAAAAACCCATTTGTAACTATTGAATTTGATTATCAGGCTGATAAAGCGGCGCAAAGCAGAGTATCGTTAGTTGGTAGCGACGGAAAGCTTATTAATGATGTTAATAATGAGATCAGACTAGTCAACTTCACAGAAAAGATCCTGGTAAGCATTCTAACTAAGCTTTCAAATTTTATACCCGAGGCAGGAATATGGATGAATACACAGCGTCCTGAATGGAACGACGCAAATAATGCACTTGTGGGATTTGGTTCTTCGATGGTTACACTGTGCTATTTAAGAAGGTTTCAACATTTTTTAATTGAGTTATTCAAAGAAAAAATTGAAAGCAGGTTCGAAGTTTCTGAAGAGGTTATCTCTTTTTTTAAATCGATAAATAATACTTTCATTAATTACGAACCAATTCTTGACAGAGAATTCTCTGACAAGGAAAGGAAATCAGTAATCGATGAACTCGGTGCAGCAGGCAGTGACTACCGGGAGAAGCTCTACAAGAATGGTTTCACGGGAATAAAGAAAAGTGTAACAGCCAAAGAGTTGCTGCAGTTTCTGAACTTAACAAATAAATTTATCGATCACTCCATCCATAGAAATAAACGAAATGATAGTCTCTACCACTCATACAACCTGATTTCATTTAAGGACAATGGTGTGACTATTCGCCGTCTTTACGAAATGCTTGAGGGACAGGTAGCAGTACTATCTTCGGGTTTGCTGGAACCAGACGAGGTTAATAAAGTCCTCGATGCCTTAAAAAACAGTGCTATGTTTCGTAAAGATCAATATAGTTATATGCTTTACCCCGACCGGCAGCTGCCCCGGTTTACAGAAAAAAATATTATTCCTTTTGAATTGGTTATCAAATCCAGTTTCCTTACGCATTTGTTAAGGAACAAAAATCAAAATATCATCTATAAAGACATTGATGGTCTTTTTCACTTTAACAGCAGCTTCAGAAATAATTCATATCTGAAAAAAGCTCTCGATCTTCTGGAACCTGAATATATGATTGAACAGGCTGAAAAAGATTATATAGTTGATCTTTATGAAAAAGTATTTGATCACCAGTCTTTTACAGGTCGTTCAGGAACATTTTATGGTTATGAAGGACTTGGCTGTATATACTGGCATATGGTTTCTAAACTTATGCTGGCAATATGTGAGAACTATTATATAGCTCAAAAGGCCGGTGCAGATGCTGATGAGTCGGGAAAGATAGTTCAGCATTATTACGATGTGCGCGCCGGATTAGGTTTAAATAAGAAACCCGATGTTTATGGTGCTTTCCCTACTGATGCATATTCCCATACACCAGGCAATGGAGGAGCGAAACAGCCGGGAATGACCGGTCAAGTAAAAGAAGATATCATTTCCAGGTTTGCCGAACTTGGAGTAATTGTCGAATCTGGCAGGATTTCATTTAATCCCGGCCTCCTGCGTCGTTCCGAATTCCTTCAGTCACAGGACAACTTTCATTGTATCTCTCTGGGAAATATCGAAAAGATTATACCTTTAGAAAAAAATAGTCTTGCATTTACAATCTGCCAGTTACCGGTTATATACCATATCTCGTCAAGGAACTTTATCATAATCACCAGCGAAGAAGGAAATTCTGAAATCGATGGACTTATACTTGGTGAGGTTGTCAGCACAGCAATTTTTAACAGGAATGGATCTATCAGGCAACTTGACGTCTACCTCAAGCCTGGCCTTGAGTGAAACTATCACTAGAAAGGAAAAAACGAAAATATTATGAAAAAACTAGGATTCCTATTACTGCTGCTGGCAGTGTTTCTTAAGATCCAGGGTCAGGATGAAAAAATGAATTCTTTCATCAGCGATCTGATGAAAAAAATGACTCTGGAAGAAAAGATAGGACAGCTCAATCTTAACAATGTTGGAGGATTTGTTACAGGTTCTAAGGTAAATGAACAAACACCCTTGAAAATTAAGGAAGGCAAGATTGGAGGAATAATTAATGCTCCTTCTCTTTCCGTAATGAAAGCTTGTCAGGATATAGCTGTTAAGGAATCACCACATCATATTCCGATCCTCTTTGGTATGGATGTAATTAATGGATACCAGACAATATTCCCTAATCCTTTGGCAATGAGTTGTTCCTGGGATATGGAAATGATAGGAAAAAGCGCCAGAATCGCCGCTCAGGAAGCAACTGCAAATGGTATTTCATGGACATACTCACCCATGGTCGATATTGCCCGCGATCCGCGCTGGGGAAGAATTGCTGAGGGTGCAGGGGAGGATCCCTGGCTCGGAGCTCAGGTCGCCAGGGCTATGGTAAAAGGATATCAGGGGAACGATCTTTCTCTCAATAATACCATGATGGCCTGTGTAAAACACTTTGCTTTATATGGAGCTGCTGAGGCTGGACGTGATTACAATACAGTGGATATGAGTAAAGTAACGATGTATAATGACTATCTTCCTCCTTATAAAGCTGCAGTTGACGCCGGTACAGGAAGTGTGATGACTTCATTCAATCTTATTGACGGCATTCCATCATCGGGTAATCACTGGCTGCTTACTGAACTATTACGGAATCAGTGGGGTTTTAAGGGATTTGTAGTTACAGATTATACTGCAATAAATGAAATGATAAATCATGGAATGGGCGATCTTCAGACAGTTTCAGCACTAGCTCTGAAAGCCGGAACAGATATGGATATGATCGGAGAAGGATTCCTCACTACTCTTAAAAAATCTCTCGACGAAGGAAAAATAACTGTTGAAGACATAGATATAGCATGCAGACGCGTACTTGAAGCAAAATTTAAACTTGGATTATTTGATGATCCTTACCGTTACCTGAATGAAGAAAGATCGAGAAGAGATGTGCTTACGCCCGAAAATATAAAAACTGCACAGGAGATTGCAACTCGATCGATAGTTCTTCTTAAAAATGATAATCATATACTTCCACTAAAAAAATCTGGAACTATCGCCGTAATAGGTCCCCTTGGTAACAGCGGAAAAGATGTGAAAGGATCATGGGCTTTTGCCGGAGGTGAGGGCAAAGTCTTCTCAGTTGTGGACGGCTTGAAAAATATTGGAGGAAACATGGTAACTATACTTTATTCTAAAGGATCTGAACTGACTGATAATCCCTACCTGCTAAAGAGCTCCCCTGATATAAAAAAATCATCCGAACCTGTTTTATCTTCAGAACAATTATTGAAAGAGGCATTACAAACAGCTGATAAAGCAGATGTTATTGTTGCTGTTCTTGGCGAATCATCCTCATGGTCCGGAGAAGCTTCAAGCATGAGCGATATTGGGATTCAAAGTGTTCAACAGAATCTGCTTAAGGCCCTTCTGGCAACCGGGAAACCAGTTGTTCTTATTCTCATTAATGGACGGCCGATGACTTTGCCCTGGGAGAATACTCATGTAAGTGCAATACTTGAAGCCTGGAAGGGAGGTACTGAAGCCGGAAATGCTATAGCCAATGTTCTGTTCGGTGATTATAATCCGTCGGGTAAGTTAACTACGACCTTTCCTGCATCTGTCGGACAGATACCCCTTTATTACAACCATAAGAATACCGGAAGACCCTTGGATCCGGATAATAGATTCACTTCAAAATATCTCGACATATCCAATGATCCGGTATATCCATTTGGCTATGGATTAAGTTATACCACTTTCGAATATAG
>Ga0208079_1000456_pt1 | contig 22468 bp, 14 predicted proteins | sample NGESurdeep092012_5_FD_184474 | JGI IMG/M metagenome (GOLD analysis project Ga0208079, IMG submission 184474) | Arctic peat soil microbial communities from Barrow, Alaska - NGEE Surface sample 210-2 deep-092012 (SPAdes) | ecosystem: Environmental > Terrestrial > Soil > Wetlands > Peat ... | reverse complement strand
TTGTATCGAGACGGACAGCAATAATGTTTTCCTTTCCGATAATTACATAGGGGGTAAGATCAAGACGGAAAGAGGTGTAGCCATATGGCCATTCTCCTACATATTTCCCATTAAGCCATACTTTGGCATTGGCCATTGCTCCGTCGAAATCAACATAGATCCGTTTTCCTTTGTCATTGTCAGATATAGTAAAATGTTTCCTGTACCACCCGATTCCTTTCCATGGTAACAGCCCGGTATTATTCTCAAGCGTATCGTTGAAAGGACCCTCTATTGCCCAGTCGTGCGGCAGATCCAGTGATCTCCATGTATTGTCATCGACTGTAGGAAGCTGAAGGTTTTCAGGTTCTTTGTCCTTGGAGACAACATCGCCGGAAGCATTAAAATACTTAACGAATTTCCATCCCAGGTTGAATGATTCGCGGGTCCGTGGTGACTCCTGTGCCAGTAATGCGCTACTGATACAGATAGTTGCCACAATCATTAAAAATGTGCAGATTGATATTCTTTTCATATAGAAGTTTTTTTAAAAATTTCTCTAAAGTAGTTAAATCCGCTATCTTTTCACAACCCTGGTCATAGCAATTTCACCATTGCTGAAAACTATTCTGGCAAGATATACTCCGGGTTTCAATCCCGATAAGTCGGTATTGAAAGAGAAATCACAGATAGCATTCTTTTCTAAAATTGTTGTCCCTGAAAGAGTAAATATGGTAATACTGTTAATTTCTACATCTGATTCTACATATAACATATTGCTTACCGGATTAGGGAATACCCTGCATTTTACTCCATCAGATGTAATCTTCTCAACTGCTGTTGCCGAACCGATCATATTTGCATCGAGCCATGCCAGGCGGGTCTTTATCCAGTCTTTAAACTGGGTTATTACGCCGCTATAGGTTGAAGGTTGAACACCCGATTCAGGTGTACCTGTATTTGTTCCAAGTGTTTTCCATTTTTGAAAATGACGTACCTGGGCTTCATTGAGCAGACTTGCAACTGAATCAATGGTGTGTTCCATTGACACCTGACTGAGAATATTTTTTCTCATATCAAAATAGCGGTTATGGATTAGGTTTGCAAAATAGTCATCCTGAAGCATCCTGACTTCCCATGATGGCGGAACAGGCCATGCATCGCACTCATTTACCCTGTATGCCCAGCCTGAACCATCTGTTTGATTGAAGTGAACACAATTCTCAAGAAGGTTCCTCCAGGCCCAGTCAAAATCCCATACAGGACCAGAATGTAACAAGCCATCCTTACTGTCTTTATTTTTAAAATAGAACCGGCTCTTTTTATAAGTATCTACATTCCTGGTAACCTCGCCGATAATAAAATAGTCTGCAAACGATTTGGTATCGATATACGATTTATATCCAAATACAGGTGTCTTGAATGAAGGACTATAGAGAGTCATCTCAAGAGTGTTTATAAAACCCTGAATATATGTCTTTTGTTGTTCAGTGAGCACATCCGGTTTAGGATCATCATATACAAAGTAAACCTCAGCTCCCGGTTTATTTAACGGAGAAAAATTGCTCTTCCAGCTGTCAGTCGGGAGGTAATAGTCGTTTTTAATAATATAACCGCCTGTTACATTATCTCCATAATTATCTGTGGTTTTGAGCTTGGCGATATTCACACGACCATTGTCCTGTTTTATCTTTTCACCAAACTGGTAGATGCCCATGTATACATTGTTTACCATAACCTCACAAAATATGTCACGGGTTGAATAATTTCCCATTTTATGGAAAATATCGAATGCGAGGAGGTTCCTTAAAAATGTTTTATCGTTGTAATTTGCGAGAAGTACCCAGTCATTTTCTGCTGGCATTCCGAGAAGAGATACATTGAACTTATTCCCCGAGGCATCGCGTGTTTCAATTCCATATGGTTTTTGAGGCAGAGAAGCCGAGTAAGCTCCTCTTATCTCAATTCCTATTTTACCGTTATATACATTACCCGGGTCTGTAACATAATTTCTTTTCCCTGCTCCACTATAAATGATTTTCATATCGGCAGTGATCTTAGGCTCATCAACTATTGCTGCTCCCTGCTCTGTATTAATTATTACTATTGGCAGATTTGAAGATGAAAATTCAAAAGGAACCATAAACCACCACGGTACTTGTCGATAGTCGTGAGTTGAATTGTTAATGGCAAACGAAAGAAATGCGTTTGATGACATATCAGAGGAAGTAGTGCTGGAATTATGAATCTGTATTGCCAGGACATTATCACCGGGATGAAGGCATGACTTCAGTAGCTTTTTCTCAATTGTGAATGATTCAGGCAATCCGCCCTGGTACATTGTAGCCTCATGGTCAGTTCCAAGCTGATTGTAGGCAGGATGTACACCTGTAATACCTGCTCTGCCGATCTCAACATCATTAAGATAAGCAACAAACGCATCATCATAATCCATGCTGAGCAAAGCCCTGGCAATGGATGCCGTATCTGTAACATTGAACTTATGCCGGATAAAAACTGAGGTGCATGAGGGAATGATCGTATTATCGTCACCATCCGAATAGCCAATGCCTCCCTGACCCTGGGGCCACCCGGTATCATTAAAGGTTAGCGATCTCCAGTTTGCATCAGGTTCTGAGGTTCCGACAAAATAACTCCATATATCATTATTAAAAACAGCTGTTTCCCAATGATCAATAATTTGACCCTGGACAGGATCAGCATGAAACATTGAAAGCAAAACAAAAAATAAGGTAAAACTGAAGAATTTCACGAACAGGATTTAAAAATTGTGAAGGTAAAAGTACAAAAAATTGTGGGAAGTTGGAAGCCGGAAGTCGGAAGTCGGAAGTCAAAAACAATATAGATTTTACAGACATTTTCTTTACTTTTGTCTTTTATCTTAAAAACTTCTCAATGAAAAATTTTTCAACCATTTGCCTGATCTTTCTTATCTCAGTCTTATTCATACTTCCTGTGCAGGCACAGTTTCAACCTCCAGTAAATACAACTTTTACCCGGCAGGACACCTTACGGGGATCGATAACACCAGAGAGAGCCTGGTGGGACCTGACCTATTATCATCTTGATATCAGAGTCAGTCCCTCTGATAGTACTATAAAGGGAACAAACACAGTAACATACAATGTGCTAAAGCCGGCACGAGTGATGCAGATTGACCTCCAGGAACCACTAAAACTTACAAAGGTGGTCCAGAACAATATTGACCAGAGCTTCAGAAGAGAAGGGAATGTCTATTGGATTGAACTGGCTGAAAAACAAGATCAGGGAAAGATATATTCGGTCGTTCTGACTTACGAAGGAAAACCAAAAGTATCAACGCGACCTCCATGGAGCGGTGGCATAACATGGAAAAAGGATAAAAATGGTCTGCCTTTTGTTGCTTCAACATGTCAGGGTGATGGTGCGAGCCTCTGGTGGCCATGTAAAGACCATATGTTCGATGAACCCGATAGTATGCTGATAAGCGTGAATGTTCCCGGTAATCTGATGGATGTTTCAAACGGACGTCTGAGAAGCGTGGTAAAACAAAAAGATAAAACCAGGACCTTCAACTGGTTTGTTGATAACCCCATCAATAATTATGGTGTGAATATCAATATTGCTGATTATGCACATTTTTCAGAAATCTACAAAGGCGAGAAAGGACCACTTGACTGTGATTATTATGTGCTAAAGGAAGACCTTGAAAAAGCAAAGATCCAGTTTAAACAGGCACCATTGATGCTTGCTGCTTTTGAACACTGGTTCGGCCCTTATCCATTTTATGAAGACGGATACAAACTTGTGGAAGCTCCCTACCTGGGTATGGAGCATCAGAGTTCAGTAACGTATGGCAATGGATTTGCAAATGGCTACAGAGGTATGGATCTTAGCGACAGCGGATGGGGATTAAAATTCGATTTTATCATCATTCACGAATCAGCTCATGAATGGTTTGCAAACAGCATAACATATGAGGATTTAGCCGATATGTGGGTTCATGAGAGCTTTGGGAATTATGCAGAGAATCTCTATGTTGAATACTATTTTGGAAAAGAGGCTGGCAGTGAATATGTCCTGGGTACACGATCAAACATATTGAACGACAGACCTATTATTGGAAATTATAATGTAAATAATGAAGGTTCGCACGATATGTATTATAAAGGCGGCAATATGCTTCATACCATTCGTCAGATTGTCAACGATGATGAAAAATGGAGGGGTATACTGCGTGGCCTCAATAAGGATTTTTATCACCAGGTTGTAAAGGGCTCACAGATAGAGAATTATCTAATAGAGAAAACCGGTGTCAATTTGAAATCAATATTTGATCAGTATTTAAGGGACATCAGAATACCTGTATTTGAGTACTTTGTAAAGGGGAAATCACTTACTTTCCGGTGGAATAATTGTGTTGCAGGATTCAATATGCCACTGAAAATATATATATCAGGAAAGGAGCAAATCGTAAAGCCAACTCCGAATTTAACCACCGTAAAACTTGATATTGAAAATGCAGTTATTAAAGTCGATCCTGAATATTATGTAGCAACACTTAGTATTACAGGAAAATAATTTTCCAGACACCAGAAGGGAGCGAGTTCATAGGATAAGTCTGGAATTCAATAATTCGTGTTAAATAAAAGTTAAAAACTATCCAGTGAGTTTTAGAAAATGCTGCAAACACACATTTTAAATTAAATTTGAAAGATTCAAAATTTTAAACTCATTATTATGACTAGATTATTCTTCACACTTGTAATATCGATAGTTTATATTAGTATCAATGCCCAGGAGATTTCACAGTGGCGCGGACCAAACCGCGATGGGATTTATACTGAAACTGTTTTACTGAAAAAATGGCCTGAAGCCGGACCAAAACTTCTATGGCAATTTGAAGGTCTTGGTGAGGGTTTTACTTCTGCCGCTGTAACTGTCAGGGGAGTATTCATAACCGGAATGATAAATAACATGGGCAACATTTTTGCAATTGATCCGAAAGGCAAACTTCTCTGGAAAAAGGAATATGGTCCTGAATGGACCGACAGTCATAACGGTGTACGATCAACACCACTTGTTGTAAAGGATAAGCTATATTTTTTGAGCTCCTTTGGCAAACTTTTTTGCATGAATTGCTCCGACGGACAAACAGTATGGACAGTGGATCTGATGAAACAATATGGAGCAGAGAACATTCAGTGGGGTATCACTGAGAACCTTCTTTTTGATGGCAACACTATTTATTGTACCGCAGGAGGGTCAGGTGCAGCAATGGTTGCATTCGATATGAATAGCGGTAAGGAGATTTGGAAAAGTAAAGCCAATGGTGAAAAATCAGCATACTGTTCTCCTATGATGATTAAGCTTCAGAACAAGAAAATAGTTGTGACAATAATGCAATATTCCATCTGCGGTTTTGACGCCTCTACGGGTGTTCAGCTCTGGAAATCAGCTTTCAGAATGGACCCCGATGTGCATCCGAACACACCGGTTTATAACGACGGCTATCTTTATTGCGGAAGCGGATACGGTCTTGGAAGTGTAATGCTCAAGCTTTCAACCGATGGGAACAATGTTTCCGAAGTCTGGAAGAATGCAACCTGCGATCCAAAAATGGGAGGAGTAGTTGTTCTAAATGGCAGGATCTTTGGTACGGGTGACAGGAACAGAAAGTTCTTCTGTCTAGACTGGAAAACCGGGAAAGAACTTTTTTCAACAAGAGATCTTGCACCTGCAAATTTAATTGCCGACGAAGGATTATTATATGTTTACAGTGAATCGGGAAAAGTCAGCCTGATTGAGCCTGTTCCTGATAAATTTAATGTGGTAAGCACATTTCCCGTTCCTTCCGGCGAAGGTCCTCATTGGGCTCATCTGGTTATAAAAGATAAGAAGCTTTATGTCCGTCATGGCAGTTCTCTGATGGTGTATGATATAGCTGGAAATTAGATCCAACATAAAATCTGCGTAGATCTGCGTGATCAGCGGGAAACAAAAAATCTCCCGCAGATTTCGCTGATTTACGCAGATAAATTAATCACAAAGTAACACAAAGGGAAAACAGAGAAATTAAGGTTTTACCAGTACCGGTTTACCGAATCCGATCTTTTCAAGTGGTTTAATCTGGGTTGAAGCATCACCCACAATCACATAATACATCTTATCCGGTACAATATACTTATCCGTTATTGCCTTATGCTCTTCAATTGTCATACTCTTTATTATACTTTCTTCATTCTTGATATAATCATCAGGAAGTCCGTATTTAGACATTGTCGATAACATCCCCACAAGCGATCCATTTGTTTCGAACCTTAAGGCATTTGAGAGAATCATACAATCCTTAATAAACTGCAGGTCTTTTTCATTAACTCCATTGCGGTATTTCTCCATCTCCTCCTTGATTATTTTAACTGATTCGAAGGTTGCATCTGATCTGACACTGGTGGCAGCAACAAACGGAGCTTTGGCCTTCATTTCCTGGAAATAGCTTGAGGCGCCGTAAGTAAATCCTTTCTCTTCACGAAGGATCTGATTCAGGATACTCGTAAATGCGCCACCAAGCCTGTAGTTGACAAAGTCAGCTTTTACATAGTCAGGATCGTTCCTCGATAGGGCAAGATATCCCACGTATATCACTGACTGTCTCGACCCGGGTATATCAACAAAGTATATCTGAGATTTATCAGGGTTTTGCGGAACCTGATAAGTATTCCATTTGACCTCTTTCGATTTCCATTCAGTTTCGAAAGGTTTCAGTGCGGCCAGTACCTGTTCCTTGGTAACATTTCCAGCAACAAGTATTCTTGAAATACCTGGAGAAAAATTCCTGTCATAATAGTTCTTTAAATCGGCCATTGTTATTTTCCCGATTGATTCCTTTGTACCCCTGGTATTATAACCAAATATATTATCTGTACCATAAAGCAATTTGTTGAATAATAGACTGGCAACGCTTCTGGGTTGTGCTTCTGACTGTATAATGCTGTTCCTTGTTCTGGTCTGTGCCATCGAAAATTCGGCAGTATCCCAGCGTGGCTCCAGTAAGATCTCTTTTAATAGCGCAGTTGTCTTTTCAAAGTTCCTCGAAAGAGCGCTGGCTGATATTGACATCTCTTCACGTCCTGCGTACATATTGATACTTGAGCCAAGTAACTCTGTCTGTTCCTCAAGTTCCTCGGGTGTAAGGTTTTTAGTTCCCTGAGGAAGTACACTTGCTACCATGCTGGCTACTCCGGGGAGGTCAGTTTTATCCTGAAAAACCCCTCCATTTATAACAAGACTAAACTCAACCAAAGGCAATTCCGTGTTTTGAATTCCATAAACCTGCAGACCGTTGGCTAGGGTAGCTTTCCATACTTGAGGAACCTTAACTTCCGGTGCTTTTCCTGCAGGAGGTTCTACTGTTCTGTCCATGGTTGAAGGTGACTTCACAATTTTTTCATCACCGGTGCCGGCAATTGCTACCTGGCTGGCTTCCTTGATATTCTCTTCTTTCACACCAGCTGTTAACGACCCGTCGGCAATCATATCAGTTTTACCTTTTGGAACAAAGCTTGTTACAATATGAGGCTTATTCTTAATGTATTTTTCGTAAGCCATTTTTACATCATTAAGTGTAACGGCTTTAATGTTTTCAATATCTTTTTCAATATAACCGGGGTCATTGAGGAAAGTATTATAGAAGGCTAGCTGGAACGATTTGCCTAAAATGCTGTTGATTCCTTCATAGAAATTCTTTTCACTTGAAGCCTTAACTCTCTCAATATCCTTTTCGGTTATGCCGTCTTTTTCAAAACGTGCAAAACCTTCATTAACAGCATCCTCAATCTCTTTAAGAGATTTCCCTTCATCGGCTCTGATCGTAATTGTAAACTCACCGGCCAGCTCACTTGAGTTGTTGAAAGCAGAGGTTCTTGATGTAAGTTTCTTCTCTTTTACAAGTACTTTGTATAATGGTGCTTTTTTACCGTCTGCAAGAATTTTTGCAAGGAAATCAAGAGAATATGTATCTTTCTGATAAGACTGTGGTGCAGGCCATACCATGGTTATCTCAGGGACATTAGCAAAATTATCTTCGTGAAAAAGTTTTTTTGTCTTTTCAAGTGTTGGTATCTGAACGGTACGTGAAGCTACTTCACCATGTGATTTTATTTCTCCGAAATATTTGTTGATCATCATTTTTACCGAATCGGAATTGAAATCTCCCGCAAGTACAAGAGTTGCATTATTTGGTCCGTAGAAATGTCCATAATATGCTTTTACATCTTCCAGTGAAGCACTTTTAAGATCAGCCATTTCGCCAATAACTTCCCAGTTATAGGGATGATCAGAAGGATAAAGGTTTTTATCAATTACATAATCTGTGAATCCATAAGGGGAATTATCCTCCCCTTGTCTCTTTTCATTTGAAACAACATTCTGTTGAACGGCAAGTGTATGCTGGGTAATGGAGTTTATGAAAAATCCCATTCTGTCCGATTCAAGCCAAAGAACTTTATCAAGTGCATTTTTCGGGAACATCTCAAAGTATGTTGTGATAACGCGCGTAGTAAATCCATTATTTGTTCCACCGACACCTTCAATGATCTTGTCAAATGTGCCGCTGGGAACATTTTCAGAACCTCCGAAAAGCAGATGTTCGAAAAGATGCGCAAATCCGGTTTTGCCAGGAGTTTCCCTGCTCGAACCTACATGATACATAATTGCATAAGAGATCATCGGATCGGAATGATCAGTATGAAGTATTACCTGAAGCCCGTTTGGCATTACATACTTTTCATAACTGATTTTCAGTTTGTCGGACTGAGACTGGGGAGAGTTCGTACACGAAGTACCGGCCACAATTATGGTCAGTATAGCGAATAGTCTGAAGAAATCATTGATCTTGTTCATATAGAATTATTTAATGTTAATGGATTTTTTAATAAAAAAGTAGTTTCATTTCTTGATTTTGTAGAAAAGTCAGAGTATATCAAAATTAAACAATTTTTGTTTCCATTAGTTTTTTAGTCGGACTATTTGGTTAGAATTTTGTGTATATTTCATGATGATTTAACATCTGAACAAAATGAAAAGAGTATTATTATTATTTATCTTTTTGAGAGTCGCTTATTTTGCAGTGTCACAAGACAAAACCTCCGATAATCAGAAGCGGGCCATTGATATATTCAAAGAGCTTATTGAAATAAACAGCACTTCCAGATTCGGGAGTACCAGGGCGGCAGAGGCAATGGCTGCCAGATTAAGATCAGCAGGGTTTCCCGATAGCGATACCCAGGTGATAGGAGCTGATGAGCAGCATAAGAATCTGGTGTTCCGTTTCCATGGTAACGGGAAATTGAAACCTGTTTTATTCATCTGTCATTTGGATGTGGTTGAGGCCCTTCGTCAGGACTGGTCGATTGACCCTTTCACATTTCTGGAAAGAGAAGGATATTATTATGGTCGAGGCACTACCGATGTAAAAAATGATGATGCCAGCCTGATTGCGAGTGTTATAAGGCTTAAGAATGAGGGATTTGTTCCCTCCCGAGATATTATTATTGCTCTTACTGCAGATGAAGAAATGGGTAATGCAAATGGGGTTAACTGGCTTGTTACAAATCGAAGGGATTTAATTGACGCAGAATTTTGTATTAACCCCGATGGCGGAGGCGGAGATCTGAAAAACGGCAAACCGGTTACTATGGCTATTCAGACAAGTGAAAAGATATATGTTTCATTCACACTCGAAACAAAGAATAAAGGTGGTCATAGTTCATTACCGGTTAAAGACAATGCTATTTACAGGCTGGCTGCAGGATTAACCCGTCTTGCAAAATTTGATTTCCAGGTAAGACTAAACGAGACAACGCGTAATTATTTTGAAAAGATCGCAACAGCTGAAACAGGTGAGATGAAATCAGATATCCTGGCTATATTAAAGACTCCGCCGGATACAGCAGCTGCACGACACCTTGAGGATGCATCGGCTTATTACAATGCAATGATGAGGACAACATGCGTTGCAACTATGATGAGCGCCGGACATGCTGAAAATGCGCTTCCGCAGAGGGCACAGGCAATAGTTAACTGCAGGATGCTACCTGATGACGATCCTGAAAATGTCTTATCGGTTCTTAAATCAGCTCTGGCGGATGATCAGATATCTGTAACCAAAACCTATACCGGTTTCACTGCACCTATGTCGCCTCTAAGAGAAGATATTACAGGACCGGTAAATCAAATATCGGCATCAATGTGGCCCGGAGTAAGTGTAACCCCTATAATGTCAACCGGGGCTACGGATGGTAAATATTTGCGGATTAAGGGAATACCGGTATATGGCATCTCGGGTATGTTCGGCGATATTGATGATGTGAGGGCTCATGGGAGAGATGAACGGATCGGAGTCAGGGAATTCGCTGATGGTGTTGAGTTTATGTACCGGTTTATAAAGGCCTTATCTTCTTCTTTGTGATTCTTTGCGCCTTTGCGTCCCTGCCTGCCGGCAGGCAGGGATCTGGCAAAAAATCAAATGAGAAGAAGTCAAATATCCGTTAAATAATTACTAATTCCTATGAAAAAGAAACTTCTGTTTTTCCTTTTATTTTTAGCTTCAACACTAACTTTCGCACAGCAAAAACCTTTTCTTTCAAATATTTATGATTACCTCGAAAATACTAAGGTATTTGAATTGAACCAGGAAGCTGGTCACGTTCCGCTGGTTCCATATATTTCCGTTGATGAGGCGTTGAAGAACAACCGGTCAGGAGCCGGGAGTTTCATGTCACTGGATGGAGCATGGAAATTCCATTTTGCTGATACTCCTGACGGAACACCAGAAAACTTTTTCACTGAAAATTATAATGATGCCAGATGGGATACGATCCATGTACCATCCAACTGGGAAATGCAGGGATTCGGCGATCCAATCTTCCGTAATGTATCAACACCTTTTCATCCTGATCCTCCGTTCATTCCGAAGGAATATAACCCTACTGGTTCATACCGCAAAACTTTTAATATACCCAGTACATGGAAAGGGAAAGAGGTATTTCTAAGAATGGAGAAAACCGCGTCTGCATCTTTTGTCTGGATAAACGGTATAGAAGTTGGTTATAACGAAGGTGCACAGGAACCGGCTGAATACAACATAACCAGATATCTTAAAACAGGAATAAACACAATTGCTGTAAATGTTTATAAATACTCTGATGGATACTATCTCGAGGGTCAGGATTACTGGAGGCTTGCCGGGATTTTTGATGATGTATGGCTTTTTGCAACCCCCGAAGTCCATATTTTTGACTGGTATGCAACTACCGATCTCGACAAGACTTATACTGATGCACAGTTGAATCTCTCGGTAGATATCAAAAATTACTCATCTTCAGTAATAAGTAATTTTGTACTTAGAACAACTCTTTATGATTCAGGTAAAAGAATTGTAAGGTCCTTTGCTTCTGAAAAGTTTTCAGTTCAGTCTGCCGAAAAACAAACAATTCTATTCACTGAAGAAATAAAAAATCCTGCCAAATGGTCGGCTGAGTTTCCGAATCTATACACCCTTGTTTTTGAACTCATAGATCCTTCAGGAAAAACCGTCGAGACAATAAACGGAAGAATCGGTTTTAAGAAAACAGAGATACGGAATCAGGTTTTTTATCTTAATGGCGTTCCGGTTAAACTTAACGGTATAAACAGTCATATGCAGCATCCGACTCTCGGTCATACTATGAATGAAGTGACAATAAGGAAAGACATGAACATTCTCAAGCAGTTCAATATCAATTGTGTGCGCACCTCGCATTATCCTCCCGTGATCAAATATCTTGAACTAGCTGATGAATACGGGATATATATTGTTGACGAAACAGGCGATGAGTCGCATGCAACTGAGTACGTGTCGGAAAGAAAAGAGTGGGAAGAGATGTATCGTGAAAGGGCTCGCAGGATGGTACTGCGTGACAGAAACCATCCCAGTATTCTATTCTGGAGCGCGGGGAACGAGAGCGGAGAAGGAGACAATATTTGTTCAGTAATTGATGAAGGCAAAAAATATGACAAAACCCGTTATTGGATGTACGGTGGGAATGCTTTTTCGCATAAATGTGAGGAGATAATAGGTCCAAGGTACCCTCAGTTGTACAGCCTGATAAAGGATGTTTTCCTTTTGCCTGACAGTGTTGATCCGCGACCATCATTTCTTGATGAATATCTGGCAGTGACAGGTAATGGAGGAGGAGGGCTCGATGAATACTGGGAAGCTTTTTACAATCATCCCAGGAGCATGGGCGGTGCAATATGGGATTTTGTGAGCACAGGTCTGACAGAGAAGATAAAGACAACTAAAGATGCTTCTGAAAATAATGTTCAGGTGAATATAATGGGAAGGGCAAAACTGGTTCCTGCACAGAATGGGAATGGCATTGACCTGAACGGCCACGATCAGTGGGTTGAAGTATACCGTGATGAAGCTCTGGAGATCAGTGGAACCCAGCTTACTCTTTCACTGATGGTTTTTCCACGTAAGCTAAGCAGCTCGGCAGGAACCCTGATAACCAAAGGAAATTACCAGTTCGGGATTCACCAGATAGGGAAAGACTCTCTTGAATTTTATATAACAACAAATGAGAGAAAGAAGGTTCAGATACCTCTCCCGGAGAACTGGGAATATAATTGGCATCAGGTCGCAGCAACATATAATGGTGCAGAAATATTATTGTCAATTGATGGAAAGGAGAGTAAGCCTGTTCCTGTGAAAGGAAATATCATGAATGCACCATTCCCGGTGAATATTGGCAGGAATGCAGAGATACACGGGCAGGAAACATCGGTCTATATCTGTGATGCTATTATTGACCAGGTTGGAATTTTCTCAAAGGTAATTTCTTCCGATCTGCTTAAAAATCCTTCTCAGGATCTTAAAAAGCATGCTGCTCTCTGGCTCGATTTTGAAGAGATTAAAACAGGAGGAGAGTTTTATAGCTACGGAATAGGAGCAAGAACATACGGTGCAATTTGGCCAAACCGCCGTCCCCAACCGGAAATGTGGCAGATAAAAAAATCCGGACAACCTGTTTCCGTGTCTCTTGTTTCAACCGATAAAGGAGAAGTTGAAATAACCAACAGATATCTTTTTACAAATCTGAAAGATCTGCAAACCAATTGGATATTGCAGGGCGATGGGGAAATTCTTGACCATGGGACTATTGCCCTGAACCTTGATCCACAGAAAAAGACTGTTGTTTCAGTACCTTATAAGAAACCTTTGATCAGAGAAGGAGTTAAGTACCGGTTGCTAGTCAGTTTTACTCAGAAAGCAAAAACGCCTTGGGCTGATCCGGGATTCGAAATAGCATGGGATCAGATGGATTTACCATGGTTCAAACCTGTTCAGGAACCAATGAAAGACCACACATCTTTATTAACTGTAAGTGAAGACCTGGTCAAAGTTCTCATAAGTGGAAATGGGTTTAGTTATACGTTTGATAAAGCAAAAGGGACTCTTTCATCAATACAATTAAATGGAAAGGAACTTCTGAAAAGAGGAGCAGAGCTTAACGTATGGCGTGCACCCCTGGCTAATGAAACTGATGAGTGGGGATTCATGTCCTCGAACAGCAAGCATCAGATAAATGGGTATGGCCGTATGGCTGCAACCGAATGGTATTCTGCAGGATTGGATAAATTGCAGAAAATAAATGATATATTCAATGTTAGAAAAGCCAGTGACAGTAGCGTTATTGTGGAAATAAAAAACCTGGAGATGCTTGGCACCGGAAGAGGCGCATTCATGAATCATTATATTTACAGGATAATCGGTAACGGAGAAATGACAATCGATCATTCGGTAGTTCCTAATGGCGACATGCCGGCATGGTTACCCAGGATTGGAGTTGACTGGATACTCGATAAAAGTCTTGATAGAGTACAATGGTATGGCAGAGGTCCCCAGGAGAATTATCCCGACAGGAAATCGGGCTATAAGACCGGAATTTACAAATCAACAGTTGAGGAGATGTACGAACCGTATCTTATTCCTCAGGATTATGGTCTCAGAACTGACGACAACTGGGTGAGAATGACTGATGAAAATGGTACCGGACTCGAATTCAGAGGCGATAAACTATTTAATTTCAGTGCACAACCATACTCAACAGATAATCTTACAAAAGCTCTCTATACATATCAGCTTCATTCTTTTGATGGTATTACTTTTAATCTTGATTATGCTACAAGTGGGGTTGGGTGTACTGCATTATCAGTCTTTACGGCTTACCAGGTAATGCCCCAAAGATATGATTTCAGGATAACGGTGAGACCAATAATTCGAGAACGGTTTAACGATTAAATAAGTGTAGAGACGCCCAATTTGGGCGTCTCTACACTAAATCTTAGTAGCTCCGCTTTACTTCCAATCTTAAACAGGCTAAGTCCATGATACACCAATATTGTTATACTTCAATTACCGTGAGATGAACAAATTTGAAGTTTGGCAGTTAATATACAGGAGGTCGGAAGATGGAAGTCGGAAGTCAGAAGAAAAGACAACTATGGATATACAACGAATTCTGGTTTTGAACTTCGGACTTCGTACTTCCGACTTTAGAATTAGTAAACGTATTAAAATACAAAAAATATGAAAATTGCGATAATTGGAACAGGAGCTGTTGGCAGGACTTTAGCCTCAAAACTGGCTGAACTCAATCATGAAATCATGATGGGCACAAGAAACGTATCAGATAAGCTGGCAGTTACAACAAGTGATGACCGTGGTAACTCCCCTTTCATCGAGTGGCTAAAAACAAACAGTAAGGTGGAATTAGGAACTTTTGCTGAGGCAGCGGCTTTCGGTGAAATGATCATCAATGCAACTAATGGCAGTAATTCAGTTACGGCTCTTATACTTGCAGGCAAAAAAAACCTGGTAGGGAAAGTTTTGATTGACATTTCAAACCCTCTCGATTTCAGCAATGGAATGCCGCCCAGTTTACTTGCCGGACTGAATAACACCAATTCCCTGGGTGAGGAGATCCAGAAAACCTTTTCTGAAACCCTGGTAGTAAAAACACTGAATACACTGTGGTGTGGTTTGATGGTTAAGCCAGATTTAATAGGGAAGGGGGATCATATTAATTTTATCTCCGGAAATAATACAGACGCCAAAGCAAAGGTCAAAAAACTCCTTAATCAAATGGGCTGGAAAGATGAAAATATTATTGATCTCGGCGATATTACAGGAGCAAGGGCAACCGAATCCATGCTTCCAATATGGCTACGTGTGATGAGCCTATCAAAAAGTGGGGTGTTCAATTTTAAAATTGTACGGTAAAATTCCTGAAAAATCCATAAACTGACACTAAAGCAACTTCAGTAAAGGCAACGGCTGCAGACAAGATAATTGATCTGTAATCAGCGAGTCGCTTGATAATAATTCCTGTGAGGCCCAGATAAAAAAGAAAACAGTATGTTAAACATTTTGAGATGTATTAACATACTGTTTGAATAATCTTTACTAAGACAATTTAATTTTGCATACCACCGAGCTGCAAACCTTTAAACTTGCAGAAGATCGGCTTTAAAGCTTGATTTTTTATTTATTAGTGTTTTCCCTGGAAATTAAATGATATACTCTTCTTTACGTTATCTTTTTCAACTGTTAATCTGATATGTTCTTCTACATTACTGATATTATGATCGTAGTAATATTTGATAATCTCTTTATCACCTACTACCTTCCAGTCTTTATACTGACTATTTGCAAGAGCTTGCTGAACATTTAATGGCATTGCGACATTATTAGCTGTCTCCCTGCTTTCTATCAGGTCACCGCTTGCAGAATATACTGCCCATAGATCATGACCTTCTTTGTTTTTCAGTTGTACTTCATATCGATCAAGCTTTATATCAGATGCCCCAACATCATATACCCAGCCATATTCCTTCAGAGCATACGGAAATTTTGACCAGGTAACCGGATTACTCATGTCGAACTGAGTAGTAGCTGCCTTGAGAACTGCTGCAGGAACTTGTTCCTTAGTTATAGTAACATTTACAAGAGGCACGCGATCATTAACATTATAATCATGATCAACCTGTGCCAGTAACGGAAAAAGAAATCCCGAAAACACCAAAACTGAAATTAATAATTTTTTCATAGCTTTAAAAATTCACTTGTTAATTAATTTATATACTTAAACAACACATTTAAGATTAAGTTTAATAAAAAAATAAATATTATTTAAAAATACATTGCATATCGATGATAAAACAGAAATATAAACAAATTTATTAAAATAGAATCAGTTTTTGTTCGTTATTTTTTGAACCAGGATGTTTAAAACTCTGATTATCTTCAAAGAGATTTACTTTTGATTTAATTAAAAGTCTCATTTGCACATCGATCTGTTTTTGATAAAAATCTTAAAATAAAATTGGATCAATTATTTCCCCATATTATAATAAAATCTTTCGTGTATTATCTTGTCGCCTTTCCATTTCTGAACGGCCACTTCTTCCATCATATTCCGTTTACCATCTTTCATGGTCACATCCATCCACGATTCCACCATTGTAGTTGCCTGTTTCTCATCGGAAGTGATAGCTCTTACACCGGTCCCATGCATCTCTTTAATCATACTCATAAAATCCACCTGAAATTTCCGGTTTGGCTCTTTACCCTTGCGTTCCTCACCTGTTGCTTCAACCATCACAACATCTTCATGATAGTACTTTTCAAATGCGTCAAGTAATTTTCCTTGTGCTAACATATCGTATATGTCTTTTGCGTTGTCATAATAGCTCATCTTACATTGAATTTGTTTCAATAAAAGAAACAACCAGAAATAAAGAATGTTTAACGAGACTATAACCTTTTTTAATATTTTTTAAAATTGACTGGTAATCCAGTGCCATACGCCTATTTTTTGTCCTTTCGCGATTTGTTACCATAATACAGCAAAGCGTCAATGGCCAATTTATCCTGAATTTCATTATTAAATGCAAAGGAGAGCTCCTTATTTGTCTTATTATCATAGTCAATATCATTATGGCCCATATTCACGTACAACATATAATAGTTTTTATTGGTCCATACCACAGGATAATAGCCATTATGCCAGAGATCTTTCGTCACAATAACCCAATAACCCAGTAACCCGATATTCTTTATCACTTTTTCATTGTTTATTGTTCAGACTTTCTATATTTACGACTTACCTTCATTGGCCGGTTCAACACCAACAGATACTTCACAACAATTGAAATTTTTTGAAGAGGAATGGAAAAAGAAGAAATCCGTCTGATAATTGAAGCGCAGCGAAAATTTTTTGCTACAGGAAAAACATTTGATCTGAAATACAGGATTGCGGTCCTGAAAAAGCTTCGTTCTATCATAATTTCGCATGAGCAGGACATAGTGGATGCTCTATGGAAGGATTTTCACAAACCTGAATTTGAGGTTATCGCCACAGAGTCGAGGTTCGTTATTAAGGAGCTGAATAATGCTATAAGCAATCTAAGAAAATGGGCCTCCTCAAGGAGAGTCTATACACCGGTTGTCCATTTTATTTCACATAGTTATATAATGCCCCAGCCATATGGACAGGTATTGGTGCTGTCTCCATGGAACTTCCCTTTTCAGCTCTCATTTATGCCGCTTGTGGGCGCTATTGCTGCCGGAAACTGTGTTATTCTTAAAGTATCAAGCCAGGTCCCTTATATTATTGATGTTATACAAAAGATACTGAGCCAACTGCCTGTTGAATTAGTTGCTCTAATAAAAGGAGATCATTCGGTAAATGACTATCTGCTTGATCAAAAATTTGATTATATATTTTTCACAGGAAGTCCGGCTGTTGGCAAATATGTCATGAGAAAAGCATCAGAAAATCTCATACCTGTTTCACTTGAACTGGGTGGTAAAAATCCATGTGTAGTGGCTGCTGATGCCAGGCTTGACTATGCTGCAAAAAGGATTGCCTGGGGAAAATTTCTTAATTGTGGTCAGACTTGTGTTTGCCCCGATTATGTACTGGTTGATAAAAAGGTAAAAGACCAGTTTCTTTCCCTTATTGCAGCTGAGATAAGATCGTTTTATGGCGAAAATCCGGAGAAAAGCATGGATTTTGCCAGAGTAATAAGCTCCGGAAATGTTCAAAGGCTCAGCGGGCTTTTCAGTAGTGGACAGATAATTACCGGAGGTATTACAGATGCTGAAACACGTTATGTGGCGCCCACAATCATAAAGGATGTAAAACCTGGTGACCCGATAATGAAGGAAGAGATCTTTGGCCCTGTTCTACCAGTTATCGATTTTGAGAAATTTAATGATGTGTATGGCATTATTGAACAAAATCCCAAACCACTTTCAACTTATATATTTTCACGTGATAAAAAGCTCGTGAGTGAGTTTCTTAGAAGAACACAGTCTGGAAATGCCTCTGTCAATGAGACTGTTATGCAAATAGCATCTCCTTATTTACCGTATGGAGGAGTCGGAAGCAGCGGATTAGGAAGGTATCATGGGAAAAAATCATTTGAAACATTTTCAAATATGCGATCGGTTCTGGTGAAATCCAATCTTATTGATGTCTGGCTAAGATATCCTCCGTATTCAAAATTCAAAACCAGAATTATTAGTTTCCTCATGAGATAACGATTCATATGTTTCACACAATAATCACTCTGGCTTATATTATTCCTAACATATATGTTTTTGTGAGGATCTGTAAGGTCTTTATTAATAAAGGTTTCAGAATTCAATTTAGCCTGATCTATATACTTCTGGCACTGATTTATCCTTTGAGCACATTACTTTCAAACAGTAACCGGGGATTCCCTTTCAACATTCTGACTGCCGTAGCCAATTTTATTCTTCCATTTTACCTTTACCTGTTTCTTTTAGTTCTGGGATTAGATATTTTTCTTATTATTAACCGGATTTTTAAGATAATTTCTTTTGAAAAGCTAAAGGATTACAGATTTAAAGTGACCGGATTATTACTGATCTTATTCTTTTCAATCGGAATCGTTATCGGCGGGATAATAAACTTTGATACAATCAGGACTTCAGAGTATAAGATTGATATTCCTGCAAGATCATCTGCAATTAAAAGCCTTAAAATAGCGTTCGTCGCTGACTTTCATCTGAAGAATTCAACAAGTATTGATTTTGTTGAAAGGTTTGCCAAAAACATCCGGATGATCAATCCCGATCTTATGATCTTCGGCGGTGATATAGTAGAAGGTGATAGGAATGATGGTAACCTGGAAAAATTTGAGCATATATTCGCTGGGATAAAAGCCAGATATGGGGTCTTTGCGGTGCTCGGAAATCATGAGCATTATGCCGGACTGGCTAATGGAAGTTTTTTTGATAAAGCAGGTCTGAAAGTTTTATGTGATACCAATGTTGTTATAGCGGGATCATTTAACCTGACCGGAAGAAATGACAGTCATATCAGGGCCAGAGAGTCCATAGGTGAGCTATTAAAATCAGTTACAGATACTCTTCCTGAAATACTTGTTGATCACCGTCCAACAGAAATTGATCAGGTAAGCAAGACCTCAGTTGATGTTCAGTTATCGGGACATACTCATAATGGTCAGCTTTTTCCAATCAATCTCATTACCAGAAGGGTATATGAACTTAGCTGGGGTCATAAAAAAATAGGAAATACACATTTTTTTGTTACCAGCGGGATTCGTCTGTGGGGTCCCCCGGTTCGGACAACCGGTAAATCGGAGATAATGGTAATAGATATTAACTTCGTTCGAAAATAATCTGTTAATTCTAAAATGGCTTATTTTTGATAGTAATAAGAAATATGAGCATAATGAAACAGGAAAAAGCTGTTATTGGATTTATTGGTGCAGGAGTTATCGCCAGATCTCATGCCTATTCACTTAATTCATTGCGGTACTTTTATAACGATGCACCCGAAGTTGAAAGGGAGGCCGTTTGCTCGGCAACACCGGAGAGCATGAGAAGGTTTGCTGAAAACTTTGGTTTCAATAAATCGTGTGTTTTAGAAGAGTTTTTAGAAGAAAAGAACATAAATACTGTCTTTATTCTTGGACCCAATAAGGTGCATTATGAACATCTTAAGATGGCACTGGGAATGGCTGGTCTGAAACGGGTATATCTTGAGAAACCCGTGTGCTCAAGTCTTGAAGAAGAAAAGGCGATTACCGGATTAATTAAAAATCATCCTTCGATAAATATTCAGGTTGGTTTTCAGTTCCTTTTTGCAGCTGTTATAAGAGATATGATTGCTTTCTGGAGAACAGACAAACTGGGTGACCCAGTTCATTTTGATCTGAAATACTGGCACAGCGATTATCTCCGGAAAGAGTACCGCGATCGTCGGGCATCCCGTCTGACACCTGCACCTGATGGCGGCGCCATGGCAGATCTTGGTTCTCATTCCATAAGTCTGCTGATTGCATTCCTGGGAAAACGGCTGAGGATCACTAGTGCTTTGCAGGGAGGCCAATTCAGTGATGTCAGACAAGATTCGGATCTTTTCAGCCTTCTTTCTGTTTATGATGATGCTTCAGGAGCTGTGGGAACACTATCGGCAAGCCGCATCAGCTCAGGTACCGGCGATTATTTCTCCTTTGAACTTTATGCTACAGAAGGAGCAATACGTTATTCCTCACTCACACCCGATTTCTACGAGTATTATATGGAAGAATCAGGTATCTGGAGCAGGAAGAAAATTGGGAGCAACTATAAACCCGGGAGCAGTTTCCCTTCTCCTCATGTGTCTCCGGGTTGGTTAAGGTCGATGATACATGCTCATTATGTGTTTCTTAGCGGTAATAACCAAAACGAGTTTGTCCCCGATATCGAGCATGGACTGGCTGTTCAGAGACTTGTTACCCAGACGGCAGATCACCTGAAGACGTTCAGGGAATCAACAAAAAGCTATTAGTTGCTGATTGCTGGCGCTTGGTCGTTGCATGGAAACGGGAGGTTGCGGGCGGAATTCTATTTATACTTTCATTCATAGCCGGAACAATCTTTTTCCATTCTTTTACCGGGAACCCGGGTTCAATCGTAGTTATTGCTCCGTTCTTAATAATTGGGATATTATTCATACTTCATTGTTTTCTTTATCCTCTGAAGAAGAAGTAATATCGTTAGCCCTATTGCCTGATCAGTTTATTGATAGTTCTTACCGAATCTGAAATGCATTTTTCACAAACGGTTCCGAATAGATTATTTTCTTTGGCAAAACGATTTCCTTCTTCTGTTTTTAAATCACATTTAAGTAATTCGAGGCAATCTGTAGTACCGTTGATGAGTTTAAATTCCTGACTGAATTTTTGAATCATTGAGTATGTTGTCTCTTTTCTATCTTTGTTGTCAGATAGCTTTTTGCAGTTATGAATTCCAAGAACCATAAATGATCCGGTTACCGCCCCACATGTCTTCTGAAGTCTGCCCATTCCTCCGCCAAATCCAACTGACACATTTAAAGCCAGGTTATTATCAAATTTCATTTCTTCTGAATAAGCAGTTATTACTGCCTGTGCACAGTTCAGACCCGATCTGAAGGTCCTGATTGCTTTTTCTTCGATAGATTCCATTCTTTCGTTTATTTTGCTTTAAAGGTAAAATATTCATTATAAAAAGGAAGGAAAGGAGTCTGATAATTTTATATTGAAAGAGATAAATCCGGATCTCCTATAGCTTTAAATATATACCTGATGCAGTTAAAGCAAAATTCATTCATACTTCAGAGCCTCAACGGGATTTAGTTGTGATGCTTTGTATGACTGGATGAATACAGTCAGAAGAACAACAAAAGCTGCAACAGTAAAGGATATAACAAATACCCACCAGCTGATAGTTACTTTATAGGAAAAGTTTCTTAGCCACTTCGTCATAAAATAAAGTGTTACCGGGACAGAAATCACAGCAGATATGGTAACGAGTAAGAAATTTATCCGGAGGAATGAATTGATAATCGATTGCTGACCGCTTCCGAATACCCTTTTGACACCAATTTCTTTGGTTCTTGATCTTGCAACGAATAATGTAAGGCCAAATAATCCGAATGCAGCAATTATCAGTGTGAAGAGAGCAAATATTGAGACTATAACAGTCAGATTTTTTTCCGATGAGTAAATATCCTTTATCACATCTTCAATAGTTGAGTAAGAAAATGGTCTGTCGGGGGCAGCTTTCTTCCACTCTGCCTCGAGCATCGGAAGAATACTTTTCAGAGTTCCGGGTTTAAAATGTATTGCAACCTGATCTATAAATCTGTCTGTCATAGCGATTTCCAGAACAGGAATATCCGAATGAATTGAATGAAGGTTAAAGTCTTTTACTACACCGATTATTGTTTTTTCCCCGATCATCTTACCAATCGGATCGGTTATGCTTAACCGTTTTACGGCTGTTTCATTCAGAATGATGGATTTAGCAAGATCGCTGCCAAACTCTTCTGAAAAATCCCTGCCGTAGAGTAAGTGAATACCCATA
>Ga0208079_1000454_pt1 | contig 22511 bp, 19 predicted proteins | sample NGESurdeep092012_5_FD_184474 | JGI IMG/M metagenome (GOLD analysis project Ga0208079, IMG submission 184474) | Arctic peat soil microbial communities from Barrow, Alaska - NGEE Surface sample 210-2 deep-092012 (SPAdes) | ecosystem: Environmental > Terrestrial > Soil > Wetlands > Peat ... | reverse complement strand
CGTCCCCGGCACGCCGACGCGGCACCGGTGGACCAGGATCAAAACTAACACTTGTCAGCCTATGAGAAATGCGGTAGAACAACACTGGGAGAAGTAACCATGGGGGAATCACCCATGGGGGAATCACTCGTTAAGGAGGGTTCATGGCCGCGTTAGATGGGGTCCGCGTCATCGATTTGACTCAGTTCGAAGCTGGAACCTCCTGTACTGAGAGCTTGGCGTGGCTTGGCGCCGACGTGATCAAGGTGGAGAAGCCCGGGTTCGGGGACCAGGGGCGCCAAGCCTACGGCGACGTACCGGAGTTCGACCCTTACTACTTCCTGCTGCTCAACGCCAACAAACGCAGCGTGACTCTCGACCTTAAATCGGAACAAGGACGTGCCATTCTGCGCCGCCTGAGCGAACACGCCGATGTCTTTGTGGAGAATTTTGCGCCCGGCACGATCGAACACCTCGGATTTGATTACGAAACATTGCGGGAGATCAATCCCCGCCTTATCTATGCACAAATTAAAGGCTTTGATCCCGACGGTCCGTACGCCAACTTCCTGTCCCTGGATCCCGTGGCCCAAGCTGTGGGTGGTGCCACATCGCTGACCGGCCTGCCTGATGTCCCTCCGATGAGGGCCGGACCGGGCCTCGCTGATACCGGAGCAGGACTGCACTTGGCAATCGGCATTCTTGCGGCTCTTTATCAGCGTGAGTCAACTGGGCACGGTCAGAAGGTGCGCGTTGCCATGCAAGAAGCCGTGATCAACTTCTGTCGGTTCGCCTATGCTCGAACTTTGGAGAGCGGCGAACCGTTCGGTCGCTACGGGAACACGATGGGCTTGATCACAGCGCCAGCCAACGTCTACCCGTGCCAGCCTGGCGGCGCCAATGATTACATCGTGATCTACACCTCGCGAGCACCCAACGCCGTGCAATGGGATCGGCTGATGGACGTCATCGAGCGACCGGACCTGAAGGGCGAGGAACGATTCGCAACCCCGGAGAAGCGCTACGCACACGCTCAGGAGATCGATATACTGCTGTCTTCATGGACCGCAGGCCGCACGAAGCGAGAGGCCATGGAGACGCTGGCGAGCGCAGGGGTACCAGCCGGCGCCGTGTTGGACACGCTTGAGCTCTCCAACGATCCTCAGCTAAGGAAGAACGGCACGTTCGTGACCGTCGACCATCCGCAGCGTGGCTCGTTCACAATGCCCGGCTGGCCGGTTCGGATGACGGACTCCAGCGTTCCCATAGTCGCGGCTCCGCTCCTTGGACAGCAGTCGCGGGAGGTTCTTGGCGAGGTGTTGAACATGGAGCCCGGCGAGTTGGATGAGTTGGAACGATCCGCAGTGATTTGAGCGGTTGAACGCCGCGACAAGACGATGTTCTAGTGAAGGGGTGCAAGGTCTGCTCCGCTTAAGTGCATACCAAGGAAGTGCTTTCAGGACTGGTTGGGCTCACACTCGCGGAATTGCGAGAATCGCGCTGAGAGGGGTTATCTGAAGATGATGGGCTACGAAATTCTGGCCAAGAGTCTGCATGAACATGACGTCGACGCGATCTTCTATCTCCTCGCCGGACCAATGGTCTCTTGCGCAAACCAGTGCGCGGCCGAGGGAATCAGCGTGATCGATGTCCGGCACGAACAGGCTGCTGCCATGATGGCAATCGCTCACGCTCGGCTTCTCCGGAAACCGGCGGTCTGCATGGCGGGCTCGGGCCCCGGCACCACGAACCTGATTACGGGCATAGCGACTGCTTGGGCCGACGGTTCCCCAGTGATAGCAATTGGTGGATCCTCGTCGATGTCTCAGTTGGGGATGCCGGCATTCCAAGAGGTCGATCAAGTCGCGCTTTTCGAACCGATCACGCGGTCATCAGAGCGCTGCTATGAAACACGGCGAATACCAGAGTACGTAGACCGCGCCTTCCGCTCTGCCTTTGGGTTTCACCCCGGGCCAGCCTTTCTGGATATGCCGGCCGATGTTCTTTACAATGATATCCCAGAGGAAGAGATCTGCTGGGCTGAGCCGCCAAGGCAACGGCTACGATCCTACGGGGACCCGGCAGCAATCGATGATGCCCTCAACGTGCTGGCCGACGCACGCCGTCCCGTCTTGATCAGTGGGAGCGGCGTGCTTTGGTCACAAGCCGAACACGCGCTGCGGGCCTTCGTCGAACAAGCTGGGATTCCGTTCTGGACGACGCCGCAAGGTCGCGGAGTCATTCCTGAAGATCACCCACTGTCTTTCCTAGCCGCACGCTCAACGGCCTTCAAGGAGTGCGACGCAATTGTTCAAGTGGGGACTCGACAGAACTATCTCGTCGGGTTCATGCGATCGCCACGCTGGAGCACGGAGGCAAAACTCATTCAGATGGACATCGACCCGGAAGAAATTGGGCGCAATCGCCATCCGACGGTGGGGATTGCCGGAGACGCCAAAGCCATCCTCGAACAGTTGACTGCGGCCGACGGAGATCGTCTGGAACCCAGTCGCTACGCTGAGTGGGTCTCGCGTCTGCGGGCCCTTAATGAGGACAAGTTGGACAAAGCGAGTCATGAAGTTCAGGCGGATCAGAAACCTATGCACCCTATTCGACTCTGCCAAGAGATCCGTGACTGGCTGCCACGGGACGCAGTCTTGGTTGTGGATGGCCACGAGATCCTCAGCTACGCGCGACAGACAATTCCTTTCTATTCGCCACAGTCGCTCAACAGCGGGCCATTTGGATGTATGGGTGTTGGGCTTCCCCTAGGTATCGGAGCGCAGGTCGCACTGCCCGGAGCTCTTGTCGTAGTCCTCCATGGCGATGGCTCCTTTGGATTGAACGCGATGGAGATGGATACTGCTATCCGTCATAACCTTCCTGTGATTTGCATTATCTCAAACAATGGCGGCTGGACAGCAGAGCAATCGAACCGGCCCAGGGTGGGGCGACACCTTGGCTTCACACGATATGATCTGATGTTTGACCAGCTTGGGGCGTTCACACGTTATGTGGAGGATCCGGGAGACATCAAAGAGGCACTCGAAGCGGCGGTTGCATCGAAGAAGCCAGCGGTGATTAATGTCATAACAGATCCATATGCTATGGCTCCAGGCTCCGCGTCAACTTCGGAGGCTACCACGTACTATTTGAATACCTGAATAGCGGGTAAGCGCCCGGAAGTAATTGGCGGACGATGGCGGACAATCGTGTAGAGAGACTCGCGCTTCAATCGTTGGCATTCGCCAACGATTGAAGGTCAATGCAAGATGGTGAGTCAGGAATGAGCCAGACCATCTTGCTTCACCGGCGCAAACTGACCCACACCGTCTTTTTGTCGGTGTAATTGCTGAGTGCTGTCTCGCCGAGGTCGCGTCCCACTCCTGAGTCGCCGCCGAGACCACCCCAAGGCAGTCGCGGGTCACTTTGGCCATAGGTGTTGACCCATACTGTTCCGGCGCGCAAGCGTTGCGCCATAACGTGTGCGCGTGCAACATCATTGGTCCAAATGCCAGCGGCAAGGCTGTAAGGAGAGTCATTGGCGATCCTTATGGCATCGTCTTCATCTTTGAATTTGATGATCGATGCAACAGGGCCAAAGATCTCTTCGCGCGCAATCACCATTGAATTGTTGACATCAGTAAATACGGTTGGCTCGAGAAAGAAGCCCCTCGAGTTGATCCGTTCGCCGCCGGACCGCAGGTCTGCGCCCTCATTCTTGCCGGTCTCTATGTATCCCATGACCGAGTCGAGTTGTTTTTGCGAGATTATTGGACCCATGTAGGTCTGCTCGTCGAAGGGATCTCCGACGCGGAGTGTCTTCGAATGCGCGACCAATTCTTCGCAGAACTTTTCGTAGATTGGTTCCTGCACAAGAATCCTCGAGCCCGCCGAACAGACCTGGCCGCTATTAAAGAAGATGCCCGCCGACGAAAGCTTGATGGCGCCCGCAAGATTGGCGTCCGCGAAGATGATATTTGGCGACTTACCGCCGAGTTCGAGAGTCACGCGAGTGACATTTGGCGCCGCAGCAGCCATGATCAACTTGCCAACTGAGGGAGAACCGGTAAACGTGATCTTGTCGACGCCGCAATCTTGGACCAGCGCCATGCCTACCGTTGATCCTGGACCGGGCAGGATGTTCAGCACGCCCGCAGGTATGCCCGCTTCAAGGGCGAGCTCACCAAGCTTGAGCACACTGAGCGGCGTATCGGTCGCTGGCTTGAGCACCATCGTGCATCCACATGCCAGTGCCGGCGCAATCTTCCACATTGAGTTCATCAATGGAAAATTCCATGGGACGATACCAGCAACGACGCCAACCGGCACTCGGTCGACGTACGTGAGGGCATCCCGGCGAACTGGAACAACATCGCCGGAGATCTTGTCAGGCCATCCCGCAAAATACTCAATGCAGTCGAGCGCGGCTGGAAAATCTTGGCGTCGCACAGCGCTGATTGGTTTGCCGCCATCAAGGGACTCGATTGCAATGATTTCGTCCGCGTGTTCGCGGATCAAGTTCGCGAACACATTGAGGATTCGTCCCCGTTCCGACGCGCGCATCACGGACCACGGCCCGTCTTCGAATGCGACTCGCGCTGCCTTCACGGCGCGGGCAGCGTCTTCGGTACCCGCGCTGGCTACGGTCGCGATGATCTCTTCGGTTGCCGGATTCAGTGTCGCAAAGGTCTCGCCCGAGGCGGCATCAACCCACTCACCATCAATGAGCAGTTTGGCCTGTGGTAGCTGCACCCCTGATTCAATGATGTTCAAGCTAGATCACCCATACCCTTTGTAACCCTCAGCCTGCGTCATATCGTACCTGAGCTGGTCTCGGTGACCTTCCCCCCAGGCGCGTAAACGCTGATCGAAGACGCGAGCGAGCGCCGGTCGAAAGCCGGAGCACTTTGGTCGAGCAGAGCGCGGCCTACGAGTTGGTCATCGAAGGCGAGTCCTACCGCAAGCGGCAGAAGCCTCAGGCGACGCAAGCGCCGCCCGAGGCCGGGTCCCCCCGGGTCCGCCGGAAGCCCAACGGTTGACACCGCCACGCCGGTCAGACAGCATCACGGTCGGCCGGCACGAATGAGGGACGAGGTGGTCCCATGCTCGTGGCGGAAGGGTGGTCCCATGTAGGTGGCGGGTGACAGCGTGAGGCCCAGGCTCAGTCCACTGGCTGGGCGAGCCACTTAGTCGTGCCGTCGAATCAATACGAGCGCTGCGGGTCCGGTCCGACACGGGATCCACGCCGACAGCAATCTGGATCTCGAGGAACGTGGGTTGACGTTCGCGAGTCGATCCATGGCCCCAAGCCATGCTCTCAATTTCGAGAAGAGGGCATTGTTGGCTTATTCGTAGGTCAATTCCGGAGGGGTTGCTGCCCTCTGATCTGCCCTTATTCGGCGCTCTCGCCTCGACTCGAAGAGTATTGTTGGCTACCTTGCGCGCGCAACCAAATGGCCTTAGACCTCTGACCTGGACTTATCTGGTGCGCTCGGAGGGATTCGAACCCCCAACCTTCTGATCCGTAGTCAGATGCTCTAATCCGTTGAGCTACGAGCGCTGGTCGCCCGATCAGGTTGCCGATCGGGACAGCGGGCCATCATATCGGGTCCGGTCGGCCCATCTCCTCGGGAGCTTTCCGCCGCCGACGCCAGCCGAAATGATTTCATTCGACCGGACACACGTCGTAATGGTCACGGCCCGCCCATTCATGGACCGATTACCACGGGACCTGGCCTTGTGTCCGGCTATCCGACAGATCACGGGACCAGGAGCACACGACCGAACGCCTGACGGCTTTCGATGTACGCGTGGGCTTCGCCAGCCTCGTCCAGAGGGAAACGTCGGTCGATGACGACCCGGAGTCCGCCGGAGGCGATGTCGTCGAGCAGGCTGGCGATCATCCCGTGGGGGCGGGGGCTGAGGAACAATTCTGCGCCGAGGAAGTAGCCGACGAGTGTTTGGTTGTTGGCGCGCATCGTCGAGATGTCCAAGCGGGATGTGCTCTCCCGGCCGGCATCCCCGAAGGTCATACACCGCCCCCGGTAGGCCAGGCAGTGCAAGCTCTTCTGCAGCGTGGACCCCCCGATCGAATCCACTATGACATCGGCACCACGCCCGTCGGTGAGGTCGCGTACGACGCCGACAAAGTCGTTCGACACGTAGTTGATGCCGTGATCGAGACCGTATTCATCCAGACGGGCGAGCCGCTCATCACTCGATGCGGTGGCGAGGACCCGGGCTCCCGCTCGTTTCGCCAACTGGATGGCGGCGATTCCGACACCGCCGGCCCCGGCGTGGATGAGGACGGTCTCGCCGGCCTGGAGGCGACCGAACTCGAACAGGCAGTCACTGGCTGTCCCGAATGGAACCGGGACGCACGCCGCCTCCTCGGTCGACATCCCCTCCGGGACGATCCAGCAGAACGATTGGCCCACCGCTCGGAGCTCGGCATGTGACCCGTCCAATCCTACGGTGACCACCCGATCGCCCAACCTGATCTTGGTGACGTTCTCGCCGACAGACAGCACAGTTCCGGCGCACTGGTACCCGACGATATGGGGCGTAATGGTGAGCGCACCTTGAAGTCGGTTGAGCGTGTCACCGCCTTCGATGCTCACCGCCTCGACCCGTATCAGGACATCGTCAGGCCCGACGGTCGGATCGGGCACATCCTCGAAGCGGAACACGTCGGGTCCACCCGTCTCGTAGTACACGGCTGCTTTCATGTCTCTCTCGTTCCTGCTCGGCGCTACGCGACTGTGATGGGGACGACCGTGCCGACCATGCCGGCGGTGGCGAACCGATCGTAGGCCTCGGATAGGCTTCGCAGCCGCACGACGCACGCTCTCTTGGAGGACCGCATGGCCGCCGCAGCTCCACTCTCGGGAATCCGGATCATCGAGTGCTCGGCGCTCGGGCCGGCCGCCATCACCATGCCCCTGGTCGACCTCGGCGCCGAGGTCATCAAGGTGGAGCCGCCCAGCGGCGACTACATCCGCGAGATGACCTGGCCCATCGTCGAAGGCGTATCCCTCATGCACCTCCACATCAACCGGGGCAAGCGCAGCATCGTGATGGATCTCCGCCAAGAGGAAGACGTGGCCACGTTCAAGGAGCTGGTGAAGACCGCCGATGTCGTCGTCGAGGCCATGCGTCCAGGCGGCTTGGCCCGTCGCGGTGTCGGATTCGACGACCTCCGCAACATCAACCCCAAGATCGTGTTCTGCACCATCTCCGGATACGGGATGACCGGTCCGTACCAAAACCTCCCGGCTCATGGCGTGGCCTTCGACACCTGGGCGGGCATCGTCTCCCCCCAAGTCAACGACGAGGGCTTCAGCTACCTTCCCGAGCACGCGTCCATGGGCATCCACGCCGGCCCACTCTTTGGAGCGCTGGGCATCCTGGCCGCCGTCATCCGGGCCAAGGAGACCGGCGAGGGATCGTTCCTCGAGGTGGCCCAGTCCGATGCCGCCGCCGCCATGGACTGGTACCGGAGCGAGACGTGGCGCGCCTACCAACGACCCGAATCCGAGGTCACCGGGAACAAGTCCGATGACTACGAACGGCGCGCTCCGGGCACGGCGGGGATGATCGAGGGCGTCCGCTATCAGGTCTACGAGGCCAAGGACGGCAGGCACATCCTCTTCATGGCATCCGAGCAGGCCTTCTGGAGGAACTTCTGTGAAGCGGTGGGCCGCGCTGACCTGTTCGAACGCTGGCCGGGATCCAAATTCGCCGATCACGCCAGGAACAACACCGAGATGCGCTCAGAACTGAAGGCCATCTTCCTCACCAAGACGGCGGAAGAGTGGATCAAATTCGGTGTCACCGCCAACTTCCCGGTCGGCCCGGTCAACACTCCCCAGACCATCGCGGAGGACCCCCAGTTCAAGGACCGGTTCCACTGGTTCCCCACCAGCGAGCTCGGGGCTGACCAGCTCCCCAGCCCGATCAAGTTCATCGATGAGGACCTTCCCATGCCCACCAAGGCGCCCACCGTCGGCCAACACACCGACGAGGTGGTGCGCGATCTCCTGGGTTGGGATGACGACCGGATTGCCGAGTCGCGGCGGCGGGGAGGACTCGGCGGATCCAAAAACTAGAGGCTCGGCCCCGCGGCAAGACGCGAATCTGACGGGGCGTTAGACTTTTCCAATGCCTTCGGCCAAGACCCGGGTACCCGCCATCGACGGCTGGTTCACCCTTGATGATGACGCTCCCACCCTTCTCGGGAGCCGGTGCACCAGCTGCGGCACCTACGCCTTCCCCAAGGAGACGTTCTTCTGCCGCAATCCCGGATGCCAAGGGAAGGAATTCGCCGAGGCCCCACTCAGCCGGCGGGGAACTGTGTGGTCCTATACCGACGCCTGTTACCAACCGCCCAAGCCATATGTGGCAGCCGACCCCTACGTGCCCTTCTCCATCGCCGCGGTGGAGCTGGCTGCCGAACAGATGGTGGTGATGGGTCAGGTGGTCCCCGGGGTGGGTGTCGACGAGCTCTCGGTCGGGACCGAAGTGGAACTGGTGCTGGACACCCTCTACGAGGACGACGAGCACGAGTACATCGTCTGGAAGTGGAAGCCGGTCAACGGAGGCTCGGAGGTGTCAGATGCCTGACGACAAGCGGGTCGCTGTGTTGGGAGCGGGCATGCACCCGTGGGGTAAATGGGGACGTAACTTCGTCGAGTACGGCTTGGCTGCGGCCGGAGACGCCCTCTCCGATGCCGGAGTGGCCTGGACCGACGTCCAGTACGTGTCCGGCGCCGACACCATTCGCAACGGCTACCCCGGGTTTATCGCCGGTGCCACCTTCGCCCAAGCTTTGGGTTGGACCGGTGCCCGGGTCTCGTCGTCCTATGCCGCTTGCGCATCCGGGGCCCAAGCCGTAAGCAATGCCCGGGCCCAGATTCTGGCCGGATTGTGCGATGTCGCCCTGGTGGTCGGGGCCGACACCACCCCCAAGGGATTCTTCGCCCCGGTTGGAGGCGACCGTAAGGACGATCCCGACTGGCTGCGTTTCCACCTCCTCGGGGCCACCAATCCGACCTACTTCGCCCTGTATGCCCGGCGTCGGATGGAGCTCTTCGGAGCCACCGAGACCGACTTCGCCGCGGTGAAGGTGAAGAACGCCCGGCACGGTCTGGAGAACCCGTACGCCCGCTATCGCAAAGAGGTCACCATCGATGAGGTCCTGTCCTCCCCGATGGTGGCCGACCCGCTCCGACTCCTCGAGATCTGCGCCACCTCCGATGGCGGCGCGGCGTTGGTCTTGACCAGCATGGAGTTCGCCCGTCGTCACGCCGGGACCGACAACCTGGTCACCATCGACGCGGTGTCGACGGTGACGCCCCGCTACCCCCAGACCGTCATCGAGATGCCAAACTTCTCCACCGACTCCGCCGCCACGATCTCCACCCCGGGTCCGACCTTCAAGCAGTCAGTGGCCCTGGCCGCCTATGAGGAAGCCGGCATCGGCCCCGAGGACATCAACGTGGCCGAGGTCTACGACCTGTCGTCCGCCCTCGAGCTCGACTGGTACGAAGACATCGGGTTGTGCAAAGAGGGCGAAGCCGAGCGCATGCTCCGGGACGGGGACACCACCATCGGGGGCCGGGTACCGGTCAACCCCAGCGGTGGACTGTCCTGCTTCGGTGAGGCCATCCCGGCCCAGGCCATCGCCCAGGTATGCGAGTTGGTGTGGCAGTTGCGGGGCCAAGCCGAGGGACGCCAGGTGGAGGGGGCACGGGTCGGGATCACCGCCAACCAGGGTCTGTTCGGCCACGGGTCGTCGATCATCGTCGCCTCGTAGCCCAGTCACCGGTTGATGAGGACGACCTTTCCGAGCTTGGCGCCGGTGGAGAACCGTTCGTAGCCGGCTGTCGCATCCTCCATCGGAAAGGTGGCGGCAATCGGTACCCTGATCTGACCCGACGCCAACAGAGGCAGGACATGGGCTTCGACCGCCCGGGCCACCTCGGCCTTTTCGCCCACCGGTCGGGACCGCAAGGTGGACCCCCCGATTCTGGCCCGCTTGTTCATCACCGCCAACAGGTTCAGCTCGACGTTGGCGCCGCCCCCTACTCCGATCACCACGATCCGTCCACCGGTGGCCAGGGCATCCAGGGCCACGGTCAACCCCGGTGCGCCCACCAGCTCGAGCGAGACGTCGTAGGGGCCACAACTCGCCACCTCGGCGGGCTCGATGACCTCGTCCGCCCCGAGGGCCCGAACGGAATCGTGCATATCGGCATTTCGCACCGATGCCACCACGTACGCTCCGGCGGCATGGGCGATCTGCACGCCGGCCGTCCCCACGCCACCGGCTGCCCCCGAGATCAACACCCGTTCGCCAGCGGTCAGATCAGCTTGTGTGAACAGGGCGTCATGGGCGGTGGAGAACACCTCGGCGAAACCGCCGGCTTCTTCCCAGCTGATGGTGTCCGGCACCGGTAGGACCGTCTGCTCCGGAACCGCCACCAGTTCGGCTTGAGCGCCACCGGCCACCACCGCCATGACCCGGTCACCCACCTGAAACCGCTGGACCGCCGACCCGGTACCGACGACCTCACCGGCGAACTCGAGACCGGGGATATCTGCCGGTGCCCCGGCCGGCGCCGGGTAGAAACCCCGACGCTGAAGCAGGTCCGCTCCGTTGATGCCGGCAGACCGCACCGCCACCAGCAACTCGTCGGAAGCCGGCTCAGGATCTGGCCGTGTCTGCCAGATCAGGTGGTCATCGACGATGGTGACTGCGTCCATGAAACCAGGGTAGGCGCGACGCCTGGCTTCCCTAGCCGTTCGGCCACCTCCATTCACCCATCCGCCCCTAGGATGACCTGGGTGAGATCATGGCCATGACGACCGAGTCGACTCGGCCGACCACGGGCATGGTGCTCCATCAGGTGTTGGCCCACTCGGCACTCAATTTTCTGCTCAATGACGGAGGGACGATCGAGGCCGACAACCCGGCCTCGATCGTGGTGACCACGGGTGGCCTCCGGCGCCGCTTGACCGAGACGGAGCGGCTACGCCAGAGCCGGGTGGCACTCCGTCGGATCCGCTCCAACCTGCGTACCTTCCGCCTGGTGGTCGACCCGGCTTGGAGCACATCTTTGCGGGCTGAGTTGGCCTGGTATAGCGAGTGCCTCGGAGAATTGAGAGATCTCTACGTGCTCCGGGACATGTTGTTGCTCAACGGCCCTCTGCTCTTGGACGAGGGAGATCTCGAACCGATCCTCGATATCGTCAGCCAGTCGAGCAGCGGTGCCCACACCCGGGTGGCGGAGGCCCGGGGTGGCGATCGTCACGCCAGACTTGTCGAACAGATGAACCTCTTGTGGGACAACCCGCAGTTCACCGACAAGGCGGAGAAACCTGCAGTCGAGTTGATGCCCACGCTCCTCCATCGGTCGTGGCGCGATGTCCGGGGAGCCGGTCGTACCGCCAAGAAGGAGCCGACCGATCAGAATCTGCACAAGCTCCGGATCCGCTCGAAGGGCCTCCGTTACGGGTGCGAGACCGTCGCACTGGTGGCGGGGGATCCAGCCCGCCGGACAACCCGGGCGACGAAAACGCTGCAGGGCAAGCTGGGCGATCTCCATGACACCTGTGTCTCGGTGGAATGGCTGGAGGCCCTGGCCGAGGACCATCCCGAGTTGGCTCGATCCACCGAAGGGTTACTGGTCGTCCAGAGAGCGACAGCCGCGGTCACCCGAAGGGGATGGAAGAAAGACCTCAAAGAGATCGAACGGCGATGGCACAAATGGCAGGGATAGCCGCACCGGCCAAGCCGTAGCGACAAGCGCCTAATCGTCCGTTTGGTTGACCCCGATGTGATCGGCTTCCCACAATTTGATGCCACCGAGGATCCCGGCGATGTTGTCGACGATGGTCACGTCGTCGTCGAGGTTGTCCCGGATGACCCGGCGGGAGTTGCCTCCGCCGATGTACAGGTGGTCGAAGAACGTGAGGGCCCGCATGTTCTTGATTGCCTTATGAACCCGCTTGTTCCAACGCTCTTCGCCGATAACCTTGCGGGCCGCCTCCCCGAGTTGGTCGTCGTAGGTCTCACCCTTTCGGAAAGGCTGGTGGGCGATTTCGAGATGGGGCATCAGGTGACCCTCGTAGAAGAGACCCGTCCCGAACGCAGTACCCAGGGTCATGACGAACTCGAGACCGTCGCCACTGACCACCGCGGCCCCTTGGACATCGGCATCGTTGGCCACCTTGGTGGGCATGCCGAATGACTTGGTGAGTGCGGTGGTCAGATCGAAGTCGGACCACAGTTTGAGCAGGTGGTCATCAAACTCACTCCCCGGCCCGTACTTGGTGGAGAACTTCAGAGCGGAGAGCACCCGGCCGGCCCTGACCATTCCCGGGAAACCTACCGATGCCCGTTCGGCCTTGGGCAACGGGGCCACCAGTTTGCCCAATGACGCCACCAGCTTGTCGGGAGGGAGCGGATAGGTGGTGGCCACTTTTACCCGGTCGGCGACCATGATGCCGTCGGCGTCGAGCACAGAGGCCTTCAGCCCGGTCCCACCGATGTCCACCGCCAATGTCAGCGGATGGCGGGGATCGGATTTGGCGGTATCTCTGGGCGTCGGGTCTGGCGACCCACCCCCGTTCGATGGCTGGCGGTCGCTCATCTCCACACGCTACGCCGCCGAGGACGGCTAGCGTCGTCCACCATGCACAATCAGCCCTGGCAGGGGGATACCTGCTCGCTCGTCGACGCCTTCCGCTCCGGCGAAGTCACACCCGTCGAGGCCCTGGAGGCGACGCTGGCCGCCATCGGCGCTTCGACCCTCAACGCCTTCACCCATCTCGATCCCGACGCCGCCCGGGCGAGCGCCACCCATGCCGACGTCTCGCTGCCCTTCGGCGGTGTCCCCATCGGGGTAAAGGAACTCGAGGCCGTGAACGGGTGGCCGTATACGGAAGCCTCGGTGGTCTTCGAAGACCGGATCGCCGACCACGACACCACCCAGGTCACCCGCCTGCGGGGCGCCGGCGCCGTCCTGGTCGGGCACACCGCCGCTCCTGAGTTCGGTGGGGTCAACTACACCCACACCAAACTGCACGGCACCACCCGCAACCCATGGAACCCCGAACGCACCCCCGGGGGATCGTCGGGAGGATCGGCGGCTGCGGTAGCGGGGGGGATCGTGCCGATCGCCTCCGGTGGCGACGGAGGAGGCTCGATCCGGATCCCGGCCGGCTATAGCGGCCTGTTGGGACTCAAGTCCACCTTCGGTCGCATACCGAAAGGGCCTGGGGCACTGCAACCACCGCTGACCGTCGTCCTCGGATGCATGGCCCGATCCGTGCGAGACACCGCCCGTTGGTTCGATGTCTGCAACGGCTTTGATTCCCGCGACACCCTCAGCCTGCCTCGGGTCGAAGGGTGGGAGGCAGGTCTCGGCACTTTCGATCTGGCCGGCAAACGCGCTGTCATCTCCATCAACCTGGGAACGGCCATCGTGGAGCCGCGGTTGGAAGCACTGGTACTCGCCGCCGCCGAGGCACTCATCTCCGATGCCGGGCTGGCACGGGTCGACATCGTGGTACAGCTTCCCCGGGGTGGTCTCGAGTGGGCCATGTCCAACCTGGTCGGGCTGGCCGGAGAACTCGGTGATCGCTACCCCGATTGCAACGACGACCTCACTCCGGAGATCCAGCTCGGCATGAACCTCGCCAGTCATAACTTCAACGTCAAAACGGCCGGAGCGACGGAGATGTTCCGGATCGCAATCAACGAGACGATGGCATCCATCTTCGACCAGGTCGACTTCATATTCGCCGCTACCAACCCCGACGTAGCCTTCGCCGCCGAAGGCCCGATGCCCACCAAGGTAGGCGACATCGACCTCATCGCCGAACATGGCTTCGAGACGGCCCTCTCCAACAACGGGTCGCTGACCATCCCCGCCAACCTGACCGGTAATCCCGCCGTCTCCATTCCGGTGGGTTTGGTGGATGGCTTGCCGGTGAGCCTCCAGGTCATCGGGCGACATCACCAAGAGCAGTTACTGCTGGAGTTGGCCCACGTCGCTGAACGTGAGCGACCGTGGCCACTGGTGGCGTCATAAAGGTCGACCTCTGGGTTCCCACCATGGATCCGTTCACCACACCAGAACTCCTGGCCGTCATCGGCAGGGAGGCCGAGGAACGGGGCATCGGCACCATCTGGGTCGGAGAGCACGTGGTGCTGTTCGACGAGTACACCTCCGAGTACCCCTATGCCGAAGACGGCAAAATCCCGGCCCCTCCCAACAGTGGTCTCCTCGAGCCGCTGTCCACGTTGTCGTTTCTGGCCGCCCACACGTCCACGGTTCGACTGGGCACTGCCATGGTGCTTCTGCCCCAGCGCAACCCGGTGTACACCGCCAAAGAGGTCTCCACGCTCGACTGGCTGTCCAATGGGCGGGTCGATTTTGGTATCGGAGTGGGTTGGCTCGAGGAAGAGTTCAATGCGGTCAATGTGTCGTGGTTGCATCGGGGTAAGCGGACCGACGAGTATCTCGAGGTACTCCGGACGCTGTGGTGTGAAGAGCGCTCGGAATTCGAAGGCGAGTTCTACTCACTCAACAAATGCTCGATGTTTCCCAAGCCGGTACAGAAGCCACATCCGCCCATCCACGTCGGTGGAGAGAGTGATGCGGCCCTGGCCCGTACCGCCCGGGCCGGGCAGGGTTGGCACACCTTCAACCGGAAACCGGCCGACCTCGCCGCGCCGCTGGCCAAGCTCGATGAGTTGCTGGCCGAACAGGGGCGGGCCCGGTCGGACATCACCGTCACGGTGTGCCCCTACTTCGAGCCGCTGGACGCCGCCATTGCCGAGGAGTATGCGGAGGCGGGCGCCGACGCGGTGTCCGCCCTGCTGTTACCCCTGGGACCCGACGAGGTCGGCTCGGCCCTCGATGCTCTGCAACCCATGCTCGAGCGGGCCGCCGCCAGCTGATTTCGGTCGCCAACCGCCCAGGCGGTGTCGCCGGATCAGCCGCGCATGGCGACGGGCAGTGACTCCATGCCGCGCAGCACGACGTTGGTCTTGTAGGTGGGCTCGTCGACAGTCACAGCCAGATCAGGAGCCCGCCGTACCAGTGAGGTCAGGGCCACCTGGGTCTCCATCCGGGCCAGGGGCGCCCCCAGGCAATGGTGGATCCCGAAGCCGAACCCCAAGTGGTTGTTGGAGGTGCGCCCGACGTCGAACCGCTCCGGGTCCGGGAATTGGTCGGCATCGTGATTGCCCGAGGCAATCAGCACCATGACAAAGTCGCCGGCCCGCAGGGTGACTCCGGCGATCTCGATGTCCTCGATCATCGCCCGCCCGGTGAGCTGTACCGGTGACACGTAGCGCAGCATCTCCTCCACCCCGCTGCGGGTCACCTCCGGATCGGTACGGAACCGCTCGAGCTGATCGGGGTGGCGGAGCAGGGCGAGAGTTCCGCCGGATATGAGATTGACGGTGGTTTCGTGGCCGGCCACCAGCAACAGGATGCAGGTCGACAACAGCTCAGCCTCACTGAGTACGCCGCCATCGTCCTCCACCTCGACCAACCGGCTCAGCAGATCATCACCGGGTGACCGCCGGCGTTCGGCCAGCAATTCGAAGAAGTACTGCGCAAACTGCATCACCGCGTCGTCACGATCCTTGATGGCCTCGCCGGTGAGCAGAAAATCGGGATCGAGGCCCCGGGCCAGGGAGGTGGACCACGACTTGAAGCGATCCTGGTCCGCCACCGGCACCCCGAGCATGTCGCAGATAATCCGCACAGGTAGTGGGTAGGCGAAGGACTCGAGCAGATCGACCCGGTCAGCCTCGAAGGCGGTATCGAGAAGTTCGTCGACGATCTGTTGGGTACGCGCCCGTAACGACTCGACCACCTTCGGCGTGAAGGCCTTGGAGACAAGTCCCCGCAGCCGGGTGTGATCAGGTGGGTCCCGGAAGAGGAAGGGTCGCATGTCGCTCCTGGCAGTCACCTCGGGGTCATCGGCACCCGAACCGAAGCGGAACTCGGCCGACAATCGCTCGGGATCGATGTAGGCGTCGTCGGCGCTGGTCCGGCGATCGCGTAGCAGGGCGAGACAGTCGGCATGCCGGGCGAATACCCAAAACCCCAAAGCATTCCGGTGCACGGGGGCCCGCCGGCGAAGGTCGGCATAGAGCGGGAACGGATTGGTGGCCCACTCGGGGTCGAACGGGTCGAAGACCGGGTCGGGCGAGGGGGGTGGCGGGGTCGAAGAAGTCACCGGGTGTCGGCCGTGGCCGCGTCGAGCAGGGTGGGATCGAACCGGAGCTCGCGACGGGCCATTGCTTCCCAAAACCCGGCGAACCCGTTTCCGTCATGTCTTTCGAAAAACGACCGGGCCGGTTCGGGAAGGGGACGTCCCTCCCCCACCGCGGCCACATGCCACGCCGTCCGGCAGCGCTGTTCGAGGGCCACCGCCCGTTGGTGGGCGGCCCGGATGCTCGAGCCCAGCACGAACACGCCGTGGTTGGACAGCAAGGCCAGGTCGGCGTCCCCCATGGCGGCCACCGCCCGGGCTGCCGAATCCGGGTCGTTGACCGGGCCGTCGTACTCGTCCACCAGGGCGAGGCGCCCACCGCCCAGCGCTGAGCTCTGGTCATGGCAGGTGGGAATGCGCTGCAGGTCGGCCCAGACCGTGCCGAAGCGAGGGTGATTGTGCACGGCCACCGTGACGTCGGGACGCACCCGGTGAAGGGCCAGATGGAGTGGGATGCCGAGCGGAACCGGCCATGTGCCCTCGAGGAGGTTGCCCTCGAGGTCGATGCGGATGACGTCCTCCGGTCGGATCTCTTCCCAAAGCAGCAGCCATGGGTTGCACAGCAACGTGCCGTCGCCCTGACGGTAGGTGATATGTCCGGCCAGGTGGTCGTCGTACCCCTCGCGCCACAGGGTGCGGGCGAGGATTGCCAACTCCTGATGCGGGGTGAGGTCGGGCAACAGCTTGCTCATGGGAGGCACGCCTCGGGGAGCGGCCACCGGTAGAGACGGGCGGCGTTCTCGTGGGTCATCTTGCGGAGGTCGGCCACCGGGAGGTGGCCCCACTCCCGATCGATCACCTGTTGGGTATCGGGCCAGGTCGAGTCGCCATGGGGGTAGTCCACCTCCACCATCACATGGTCGACACCGATGCGGTCACGGGTGCAGATGGTGGAGGGGTCGTCAATGGTGCAGAACCAGAAGTTGCGTTGGAGCACGTCGGAGGGACGCAGCAAGCCCCCGGCAAACTGGTTGCCATAGCCCGAGCGATCGACGATGTTGTCGAGACGGTCGAGAAGCATGGCCACCCATCCGATTCCTCCCTCGCTCATCGCCACCTTGACGCCGGGGAAGCGCACCGGGAGGCCCGACCACAACCACTCGGCACAGGCGGTCAACGACAGCTGGCCGAACAGGGTGGCCCGAGGGCGACCATGGGGGAATCCATGGGAAGGTCCCCCATGCCCGACGACCCGACGTGTAGCGAGATGACCGTGTCGGTCTCCTCGCACGCCGCCACGATGGGATCCCAATACGACGTGAAGATCGACGGCAGGCCGATGCGGTGGGGTCGCTCGGGCAGGGTCACCGAACGGAAGCCCCGAGCGGCGTTGCGCCGGATCTCGTCGGCGCCGAGTTCGGGGTCGGACAGGATGGTGATGCCACAAGGGATGATCCGGTCGGGGTAGGGCTGCCACCATCCCTCGTACAGCCAGTCGTTCCACGCCCGGGTGACGGCCACGCCCAGCTCGGGGTCGGTCGCACCGGAGAATACCCGGCCACAGAACCCGGTGATCTGCGAGGGGAAGTTGAGCGAGGCCCACACCCCGTTGATGTCCATGTCGCGGATGCGCTCGTGGATGTCCCAACAACCCCGTCGCATGTCCTCGAAGCGGGTGGGCTCGAGGGTGACCGACTCGGGACGACGCCCGGCCACCGCGTTCATCCCTACCTGGGTATAGCGCTGGCCGTCGAACTCCCAGAGTTGGTGGCCGTACTCGTTCTCGACGATCCGAGGGGCGAGATCGGCAAACCGGTCCGGCAGGCGCCCCTCGAACATGTCCGGCGGCTCGACCAAGTGGTCATCGACCGAAATCACCGTGTACTTGATGACACGCGGTTCGGGATCAGGCAGCAGGCCGGCCCCTGTACTTCCCTCCTGCACCATCTGACTCCTGACCGGCTCACTCGTGACCGACATGATCGTACCGGAGCTGACGTGTGGTCCTGTGGCGTTCGTCGCCGGCCCAGCCCACCGGCTCGCTCACGAATCCAGATTGATCTCAACCGTCCCCCCGACCCGATGCCCGGGCGGCGAGCACCGGGTCGTCGAAAAAGGTGCGCAATCGAAGCCACGCCGGCGGTAGTCCCCCGTAGACGAGTACACCGTCGCCCAGAGGAATGCGACGCAGGGCGTGCGGGGGCGCCAAGCGACGGCTCGACGGCGACCGGGTGGTGGTCGGGCCTCCCTGGCCGCCGAATGTCGTCGCCGGCAGAAACACCTCCTCATCGCCGATCAAGTGGCTGGCGTGATCGAGGGTCGAGGGATCGGAGATGCCCGAGAGGAAGACCTTGGCCCGGTGATTATTGACCACGGTGGCCGCTCGGGCCCCATAGCGGGCGGTGATCTGGGCCAAGTCGTGCCAAATAGTGACCAGCTGTATCCCGTGACCTGCGGCCGTCGAGGCCAAGGAATCGAGGTCTGAGAGCGGAGCGATGTTGGCCGCCTCGTCGAGCACAACCAACAGCGGCGGGTCGAGGGGGCTCCCGGTGCGGGCAACTGTGTCGTAGACATGTTCGAGCACCTGTCGGAGGACAGCGGTGAATAGTGGGCTCAAGCGACGTTGATCGTGGGCCGGGGCGCAGAGGTAGAGGGTGTTGTGGCCCGACACCAACCGGGCCGGTTCGATGTCGGATGGGTCCGTGCCTTCGAAAACGCTGTCGGGTCCGAACTCGCCGGAGCCTTCGCCGCCAAACGGTTCGAGGATGGTCTCGACGGTCGTGTAGATAGAGCTGCGCTGGCGCTCCTCTTTCCCGAACAGCGCATGAGCGGCGGCGATGGCCTCGGGTATCCCCGCGGCGTACAGGTGGTCGAGCACTTCGGATTCCTCCTGGGTATCCACCCACCTGACAACGTCGACCATCTGCAACCCACCGCTGGCCGCGGCAAAGAGCAGCGGCGCCAGCATTTTGGTGGCCGTGGCATACCAGAAGTCCCCGTCGCTCATGGTGCCGACCGAACTCTTGCCCACGTCGGTCATCGATGCTGCCGCCCGACGGGCTCCGGGCCAGGTCCGTGACATCGGCAGCGGAGACCACCGCACGGCCGGGAGCCCGGTGGACCCGGTTGGATCGAAGCAGGCCACGTCGCCGCGACTGCGCCGGTAGGCCATGGTGTCTCCGACCAGATCGGCCTTGATGCTGGCGGCAATCACCGGTCCCTCCCACCCCAATATGGCCGGCACCGCGAAACCGCTCGTCTTGCGTGACTGGCTGGGACCGAACACGATCACCGACTGACGCGGCTCGGCCGAAATCACCCGTTTTCCGACCACCCCGAGGACCAGGCGCCCCGGTGGCGCGGCTGGCGACCCTCCCGTTCCCTTGACCATCAACGATCGGAGATCGGCCGGTCGGGCCCACTGGGCGGCACCGAGCCCCCGATCTCCAAGCCGGCCGCGCTGGACAAGCCGGCCGAGCCTCGATTCCCTCCCCTCGCCCGGCCGGATTTGTGGCCGGATCTTTCGACCCCTCAACGCCGGCATCCGGCGCTCGGGGGGGCGTGTCGAGCGCCGGACGCCGATCCGAGTGCCACCGGTGGCACGAGATCCACGGTTTGCATCTGGTCGATCCCGACCGACCAGACCGGCCACCGCGAATGCCGCCACACCGATCACTGTGTCTGCGAGGGTGGTCATACTCACGCCATCACCGGCCGTCTGGTTCGCCGACCGGTCCCTCTGAAGGCGGGTCTGGCTCGCCGATCATGGCTGCGTCGGTATCGATCAACACCCGCTCGCTCGGTGCCAATCGGTGCTCGACCAGAAACGACCTTCGGCCCACCTTCCAGAGCGCCATGCCACGACGGAGTTGGGTGACAAGGGCTGCCTCCGTTGCGGTAAGGCCCAACAACTCGCCTGTCCGCTCTACTTCGCCGGGAGACTGGGCATAGATCACCCGGGTCTCAGAATCCGCCAACAACCCCTCTGCCAATCCCACCTGCTCGGAATCACTGGCTCCCACTGCCCGCAGGTCCGACATCCGGTGGAGTACCGCCATGTTGGCGATGCCCAATGCCCGCGAGAGTTTCCACGATGCCTGCAGCCACCGGGCGACCCCGAGGTTGGTGAGGGTTCAGCTAACCCATGTCTCGCCGTAGGCGCCCGAAACGTGATTTCGGGGGGTGAACCCGCAGTTCAGGGAGCCAATAGGCCAGTTCTGCTCCGGTTTACTCGTTCAGTTACCGCCGGTGCGGCGAAGCCGACAGGGGTGCTCATGATTGATAGCAAGCAGGCGATCAGCTATGACCGAGCTATTGCGTCGCGAAACCGGCGGACGGGGCGAGGCTAGGACGCCGATGGTCGTGAATTTATGGGGGCAGGCTGCGGGACGTGCGAGAGTGCCTTGTTCAGTGGGTCTTCAACTCTGGATTGCGAACAGCCGCCAGGTTCCAGGCACACCTTTCAACTCGTGATCCCCTCGGTCGTGGACGGCGATACCGGACCCGGTAACCCCTGCGGGCACGCTCGTGCCCGGCGCCCTGCGAGCGCTCGACCGCGGCGGCACGCTCGCCATCGCCAGCATCCATCTGAGCGACATCCCGGCGCTCGACTACCAGGAGCACCTCTACTTCGAGCGCGCCATCTGCAGCGTGACCGCCAACACCCGCCGGGACGGCCAGGAGTTCCTGGACCTCGCCGCCTCGGTGCCGGTCGAGGTCTCCACCACCGCCTACCCCTTCGACCAAGCCGACCAGGCGCTCGACGACCTGGCCCACGACCGTTTCACCGGGGCGGCCGTCATCGTCGCCCCCCGACGACCGCTGAGCCACGACCGCCGGCCTCGAGGTCGATCAGCGTTGCTCGGCGACGGAACGGCGCTGTCAGCCGACGGCAGGCAGCACGACGGAGCAGCCCACGCGATGGCGGTGGCTCGGGTCGAGCGCGTTGAGGACGTCCTGGGCCACGACCGGGTCGGCGGCCATCGACAAGTGGTCGGCCTGGTCGGCCGGGCACTGATTCTGGACGAGGATGTTGTCGACCGTGATGTGGGACTTGGCGCTGTCACACCTCGGGTTGATGAAGTCACTGGTGGGAGGCCGCACCAGCTCGTCGTTATCGGTGGCCAATGACATGTAGCTCACGCCGTCCACCGCGGCGCCGTCGTAGGGCCACGTCGCCGCTTCCGACGACGTGGCGTGGGCATTGGGGGCGTCGAGAACCTCCATCCAGCTCGAGGTGGGGAGGAACTCGAGGCACGCCGCGCACAGCCCGCTGAAGATCTGCTGCTCCTCAGACGAGTACCCGTAGGCCTGACCGAGCGCATACAGGTCGGACAAGCCCCACAAGCTCGTGCCGTGCAGGACCCCGCTGATGGCCACGAAGTGCGCCACCACCCGGGAACCGCCCAGGAACTTGATGTAGTAGTCGGGCATCGTCCCGCCCTCGGAGTGGCCCACGATGTCCACCTTCGCCGCGTGCGTCCGAGCCAGGACCGATTCGACGAAGGAGGCGAGGACGTGCGCGCTCGCCACCATGTCGCCCAGACCGCCGAACCTGTCGAAGGGAGAGGGGTCGGACGCGTTGTTGCCATAGGTGAGCGCGTACACGCAGTACCCGTTGTCGGCGAGGAACGGCGACATCGTCTGCCAGTTGTCGTTCTCGTTGGCGCCGAGGCCGTGCACGAGGATGACCGGGTAGGGGTGCGCGGCGGACGGGGTGCAGGGAATGTTGGCGCCCGGCGGCGACACATCGGGACCGTTCTCGGCGCCGGCCGGCACGGCAGCGGCGAACGTCCACGGCACCGGGTACTTGGGATTGCCCCTGGGTGTTGCGCCGGCGCCCGAGGGGAACAGCGCCACCGCCCCCACCAGTCCCGCCGACAGCACGGCACAGACCATGCGCATCATCCGCTTTGAGTGCACCTCACCAGCCTTCCGGGGGCGCTCCGGGCCGGCGTTCCGGGGAATAGGGTCGGCACCACGCTCGCTCCATCGTCATCAACTAAAGAGGTTCGCCTAATACCCCGCTAGCTCCCCGTGGAGTGGAATAATTGGTACATGCCCACCTCCACTTCCCCAGCTGGTGCAGCGAGCACGAATAAGGCACCACCCCGAGTCCGCCCACGCCGCGATTTCGAGGCCATGGAGGCCGCCCGGATGCGGGCTGCCGCTCTGTTCGCCAAGGGGGTGTCCCGGGCCGAGATCGGCCGTGAGTTCGGGGTCTCCCACCAGACGGTCTCCGACTGGCACAAGCTATGGAAGGTCGGAGGGAGACAGGCGCTGAAGCGCACCGG
>Ga0208079_1000452_pt1 | contig 22601 bp, 19 predicted proteins | sample NGESurdeep092012_5_FD_184474 | JGI IMG/M metagenome (GOLD analysis project Ga0208079, IMG submission 184474) | Arctic peat soil microbial communities from Barrow, Alaska - NGEE Surface sample 210-2 deep-092012 (SPAdes) | ecosystem: Environmental > Terrestrial > Soil > Wetlands > Peat ... | reverse complement strand
CTGTGGTTCCTGCGCAACCCCAAGATCGAAGAGTCGTTCCTGGCGATGGCGATCATGGGCATCGTCATCATCCAGAACGTGACCATGCTGCCCGGGTGGGGCGACGCCCTCGCCTGGGTGAACCGGACCACCGGTATCACCAGCTACCCGGTCATCTTCACCGTCGTGTTCGCCGTAGGGGTGTCCATCCCGGTCGCCCTGCTCACCCTGGCAGCCAAGATCGCCTCATCCGGGAACCTGGAGAACACCTTCAAGAATTTCGCCAGGTTCGGGTACGCGCTGATCCCCCTGGACGTCGCCGCGCACCTGGCGCACAACACGTTCCACCTGCTGGCTGAGGGCGGCTCGGTGATCTCCACCGTCGGCGCGCTGTTCGGCGGCAAGTACACCGGCACCACGATGCTTGTCGGCAACGGACCGATCCAGGTACTGCAGTACACCTTCCTGGCCCTCGGGCTGGCCGGATCCCTGTACACCCTCCGGGCGATCACCCACCGCAGGTACCTCACCCCAGCCCGCCGGCGCTTCACCATGGTCCCCTTCGCCGTCCTGATCGGGATCCTGACAGCACTGAACGTGGTCATGTTCATGTACCCCATGGCCCACCGGATGTGACCTGGCCCCCAGCCACCCTGTCTCCCCGATCAGAATCGCTTTGCTCTGAGCATCAGGATTTCGACCCTACCGGCTCCCGCCGTACACCGTGCCCGGGGAAGCCTATCAACGTAAGAGTTGCGTGGCATCAGTATTCAGTTGCGTCACACGGGCAGACGATCGCTGTGCCGGTCCATGTGGAGTGCCGGCCCCATGCTTGAGCCGGTAAGGCAATCGCCCACACTGGGGGCATGAGCCAACCGACGGGTAACGCAGGCCCAGAACAGCCTGCCAAGGGTTACCGCGTGCTTGTCGTGGACGACGAGCACGCGCTGGCCGACCTCGTTGCCAGCTACCTGACCCGTGATGGCTTTGAGGTCTCGATGGCGCGTGACGGGCAGCAGGCGATCGACCAGGCACACCAGGTCGATCCGGACGTGATGGTACTGGACCTGGGCCTGCCCGTGGTCGATGGCGTGGAGGTATGCCGGGCGGTGCGGACGTTCTCAGACTGTTACATCGTCATGCTCACCGCCCGTACGGATGAGATCGACAAGCTCATCGGACTCTCTGTCGGCGCGGACGACTACCTGACCAAGCCCTTCAGTCCCCGAGAACTGCTCGCCCGGATCCACGCGATGCTGCGCCGTCCCCGAACAACCACCGCCAGTGCGCACCCCACCAGGGAAGAGCCGCCGCGTTCGTTCGGGGCGCTAAGCATCGACGTGGCCGCGCGCGAGGTCCACCTTGACGATGAGTCAGTGGTGCTGACCCGCACCGAGTTTGACGTGCTGGAGGCGTTGTCGGCCCGACCCAAGCTAGTTTTCTCCCGCCGGCAGCTCATCGACGCCGTCTGGGACCAGACCTGGGTCGGCGACGAGCACCTGGTTGATGTCCACGTTGGACACCTGCGCAGGAAGCTCGGCGACGACCCCAGCACACCGCGGTATGTGCGTACGGTCCGCGGCATCGGCTACGGGATGGGCGACGGCAGATGAACCCTCCGGCTAACGAGCCAACACCTCGAGGTGCTGGTCTGGCCGGTCGACTCCTGGTGGCCCAGACACTGGTCCTTCTGACGGGAGGCCTCACCGCGTGGCTGATTGCTGCCAACGTCGGCCCCTCGTTGTTCCACGAGCACCTGGCCAGGGCCAACGTCGGATCCACGCCGACCCAGATCGCCCATACCGAGATGGCCTACCAGAGCGCCAACGCCATCTCGCTCTCACTGGCACTGCTGGTCGCACTCGTGGCGGCGTTGGGAATAAGCGTGTACCAGACCCGTCGGATCGGCAGATCCGTGGCCACCATCGCCAACGCGGCCAGCAACGTTGCTAGCGGCCACTACGACATCAGAGTTCCCGGGCCGGGCCTTGGCCCTGAGTTCGACGCCCTCGCCTCAGCGTTCAATCAGATGGCTGACCGTCTGGGTTCGGTTGAGCGGACCCGCCGCAGGCTGCTGGCCGACCTCGGGCATGAGATGCGCACCCCGGTGGCGACGTTGGAGGCCTACCTCGAGGCGCTGGAGGACGGTGTCGTGACGTTGGACCCCGGGACCGCAGAGCTGCTGCGCGCCCAGACCGGGCGGCTTGCGCGGCTGTCCGAGGACATCGGCACCGTCTCCCGTACCGAGGAGGGACAGGTGCGGCTGGATGTGCGGACCGTGCATCCACAGCCAGTGATCACCGCAGCGGTCGGCTCCGTCTCTGAGGCCTACCAGACGAAGGGTGTTCGACTGGTCACCGACATAACTGCCGGGCTGCCAGAGCTGTCCCTGGATCCCGAACGGATCGGGCAGGTCCTCGGCAACCTGCTGGACAACGCGCTGCGGCATACCCCCGCGGGTGGAACCGTCACGATCTCGGCCACCGCATCTGCGGGTACCGGAGGCGCCGAGCTGTCCGTCGCGGACACCGGTGACGGGATTCCGGCCGAGCACCTGCAGCACGTGTTCGAACGCTTCTATCGAGTCGACACTGCGCGGGACCGGGCGCACGGAGGGTCCGGCATCGGCCTGGCCATCGCCAAGGCCCTCGTTGAGGCGCAAGGCGGTCAGCTCACCGTGACCAGCCCTGGGACTGGGGCGGGATCAACCTTTCAGATACTCCTGCCGCGCCGCTAAACGCGGTTGTCGCGGACTACCAGCCAAGCCCAAGCTCCGGCGCGTCGAGCGGCCTGCGTCCAGCCAAACATCTGAGCGAAGGGACATTCTCGAGTATCTCAGCCGTGCAACAACCTCACGTCATCCTCGGCTCAGTAGCATTGGAAGTCATGGGCGTTCGCGACGTCGGCGTGCAGGTCAACTACCTGCCAGTCCGTCAGTCGGCTGCCGCCACGTCAGCTAACCGGCCGGGGCCCTCTACTTCCGCCCGTTACCAGCGGCCATGGACATGCTCGCGGATCTGGGTGTCATAGATTTCGCGCAGAGAGTCCAGGACATCGCCCGACACCGGCTGTAGGTCGCCGGCGGCGGCGTTGCTCTTCACCTGAGACGCGTTACGCGCACCTGGGATCACGACGCTGACGCCGGGCTGGTCGAGAATCCACCGAAGTGCCAGCTGGGCCGTAGTGCCCTCTTTGGCCTGAGCGGCCACGCTGCGCGCCGCGCGAACACCGATCTCGAACGGCACGCCGCTGAAGGTCTCCCCGATGTCGAAGGCCTCGCCTTGACGGTTGTAGGTCCGATGGTCCTCCGGGGCGAACGTGGTGGACTCGTCGTACTTGCCGGACAGGAGCCCGCTGGCCAGGGGCACCCGGGCGATGACGCCGACCCCGGCCTGAAGGGCGGCCGGCAGTACCTGCTCCAGTGGTTTGCGTCGGAACACGTTGAGGATGAGCTCAACGGTGGCGATGTGGGGGCGGGCGATAGCAGTCAGCGCCTCATCACACGTCTCCACCGAAACACCGTAGGCAGCGATGCGCTGCTCGGCCACCAGAGTGTCGAGGGCATCAAAGACGCGGTCGTCAGAGAACACCGGCGTCGGCGGGCAGTGCAGCTGAACGAGGTCGAGCACCTCGACGCCAAGGTTGGCCCTGCTCCGGTCCGCCCAGTTGCGGAAAGCCGCCAGAGTGAACGCCTCGGGAACATGTGGGTCAGCCCGTCGGCCCATCTTCGTGGCTACGGTGAGGGCCGCGTCGGGCCGCTCGCTCAGGAGCCGCCCGATGAGAACCTCGCTGCGGCCGTCACCGTAGACGTCCGCAGTATCAAAGAACCTCACCCCAGCGTCGACCGCCGCGTGCAGCACCTCCATCGCGTCAGCCTCGTCCACACGGCCCCAGTCGCTACCGAGCTGCCAGCACCCCATACCGACGATTGATACCTGACGACCGGTCCTGCCCAGTTCACGTGTGCGCATACAAGCCAGGGTACTGACCCACAGGAACCACCGAGGACCCCGGCGTCGAGGCATGCGGCGATGAGGGACCAAGGCTTCTTCTGGCGCGGGTCGGGCCAGCGTGGAGGCTATTATCGCGGGCATGTCCAACGTTGCCACCGTCACCACCGTCGCCCTGGACGAGCTCCTCGACTTCCTGCGTCCCCGACACAAAGGGATCTACGTGGCCACCCGCCGCGACCGCAGGCCCCAGCTTTCCCCGGTGAGCTGCGGCGTGGACCCCGAGGGCCGCATCGTGGTGTCGACATACCCACAACGAGCTAAGACGAGCAACACCCGCCGCGACCCGGAGGTGAGCATCTGCGTGCTCTCCGACGACTTCGACGGACCTTGGGTTCAGGTGTACGGGACGGCTGAGGTGCTCGACATGCCTGAAGCCGCTGAGCCTTTCGTCGACTACTTTCGTTCCATCGCCGGTGAGCACCCTGACTGGCAGGAGTACAAGCAGGCCATGTCCGACCAGGGCAAGTCGCTGATCCGGATCACGCCCACGAGCTGGGGCCCGGTGGCCACCGGTGGCTTCCCGCCCGACGTGGCCGAGCGCATCGGCTGAGATCAGCCGATCTCAGCGTTGATGGACCGAGTCAATGCCGACCAGCGGCGTGGCAAAACAGTCCATCAGTGAGGCCATTACCGGGGTGAGGCTGGTTTGCTGCGGCCCTGCTGTCGGTGCTCCTGATCGTTGCGTCGCACCAGCGCGGGGCCTCGCCCCTGCGGTCGAAGGCTCTGATCAACAGTGACGACGATGCTCAGCGAAAGCAATGACCATGTCAGCCACCGGGGTCTTGCCAGCCACGCTGATCACGGCTTCTTCCTCTCATGCTCTGCCTCGAGGCGGCGTGTTCGACGGGCGGTTAAGCGCAACTGTGTGAGCCGGATGACGCCCACAATGGTGACCACAGCAGCCCCGGCGACTGCTGCGATGAGTAGCGCCGTTCCGAGCGGAATGGATCCGGTGAAGCCGAGGTAGCGAACGTCAACGATGTTCTGGTTCTGCAGGATGAGGAGGATGAGCATCACGAGGAGCAGGAGCGCCACCGCCGTCGCGAACCAGGCAGCGGCCGCGCGTGTGGTCGTGGTGGCACTCGGTGCGGGGGCCGTGGCACCCGCACTCTTCGGCCGTGCGGTGGCACCCGTTGGCTGAGGCGAGGTGCCGGCGTCAGGACTCTCTGGCGGTGTGATTGCCTCGGGCCCGACGGCATCGGGCTTCTTGGGCGGGCTACTCGCCGGGTCGACTTCCCGGAACGGTGAAGTGTGACGTCATGGCTGCTGCCTCCGGCGTGGGTCCGCACCTAACGGTACCGCTCAGGCCTGGGACCGAGAGCGTCACGACGAACGCGTTCTTGCCTAGGCCGGTGGCAGTGGGGTCGGCTCAAAGTGAGACCGCCGATGATCTCAGGGCGTGCTCCCTGACGTAAATCACCTATGCCTGCCCGAGTCTTGGGTGGCGGTGCGCTCTTGGGCCAGGTGGGCCACCGGTCGTCTCCTCGCCGTGGCAGCGGGAGGGCATGAGACGACACCTCGACAGCCACTGGCCAGACGAAGGCGAATGGCGAGGCAGCGGCGCACGCCCTGCCCCGAACTCATGACACCGACCCGCAGGTGCGCCAAGCCGAGCAACATCACCTGGCCCCCTGAACACCGGCGGACACTCACCCACTCCCGGTCAAGGTCGTCGGCCCTGCAACGAAGGCTTCGGCCATGGCCGCGATATGGCCTGCGAGGAGATGCATGGTGCCTTCACGCTCACCTGTTCCTCGGGCCCCGACCGTCCAGCAGGTCGGCGGCCGAGGTGGCGCCCGGCGTGCGCCTCGACAAGTGGGGCCGCGGTCCGACCTGGGGCCATGGACGTTCCTGCAGTGGTTTGCGCTCTCTTAGGGCATCAGCCGGCCCCGTCCAGAGTCTGTTCGTCGTTGCCGCCGACCCATGACCAGGCGTACTTGCCGTCGTCCGCAGCACGCCCTGCCTCACCGAGCTCCAGAGGGCGGAACGTGTCGACCATGACCGCGAGCTCATCAAAGAACTCGGCGCCGATCGAGCGTTCATAGGCTCCAGGCTGCGGGCCGTGTGCATGACCGCCGGGGTGCAGCGACACAGAGCCCCTGCCGATGCCCGACCCCTTGCGCGCCTCGTAGTCGCCGGCGACATAGAACATGATCTCGTCACTGTCCACGTTGGAGTGGTAGTACGGGACCGGGATCGACCCAGGGTGGTAGTCCACCTTGCGCGGCACAAAGTTGCAGATGACGAAGTTGTCACCCTCGAAGACCTGGTGCACCGGCGGAGGCTGGTGCACGCGGCCGGTGATCGGCTCGAAGTCGGCGACGTTGAAGGCATACGGATACAGACAACCGTCCCAGCCGACGACGTCGAGCACGTGGTGCGGGTAGGTGTAGGTCGTGCCGACTATCCCGTTCGGCCCGTTGCCCCGGTGCTTGATGTATACCTCTGTTAGTTCATCCGAGCGGGCGCCGGCGTGCTCTGCCAGCAACGGACCCCGGGGTAGTCGCAGGTCACGTTCGCAGTAGGGAGCATGCTCGAGCAGCTGACCGTACCTGCTCAGATAGCGTTTGGGCGGGGCTATATGCGAGTTGGACTCGATGCAGTAGGCGCTCAACGGCTCCTCACCGACAGGCACCCAGCGATGGGTTGTCGCCCGTGGAATGACCAGATAGTCGCCACTGGCCACCTCGAACGAGCCGAAGACCGTCTCGACAGCGGCGCCACCTCTTTCGACGAACAGGCACTCGTCGCCTATTCCATTGCGATAGAACGGACTTGGCGAGTCAGCCACGACGTAGGAGATTCGCACGTCGCCGTTGCCCAGAACAAGCCGACGACCGGTTACTGCGTCGACTCCTCGCCAGGCGCCATCGGCAAAGAGGTCGTGCAGCTTGAGGTGACGCGGCAACAACGGGTGGTTCGGCGTCGTCGCCAACGAGTCTGCCAGGTCCCACGATCGAGCCGCACTGATCGCGGATGGCAGGCCTCGGTGATACAGCAACGACGAGTCCGAGGAGAAGCCCTCCTCGCCCATCAGCTCCTCGTAGTACAGATCACCCTTCGAGTTGCGGTGCTGCGTGTGCCGCTTGTGGGGCACGTTGCCGATCCGCTGGTAGTGCGCCATGGTCGTCCTCGCATCGTTTCGGCCCAAGACTCCAGTACTCTTCCTGGCATGTCAACGCCCGGGACCTTCGGCGTCAAGGCCGAGCGCCCAACTGGGCGCTTGCTGTTTCAGGGGCTCTTCGACGACGCCGCCGTCTTCCCGCCCGGACTCGCCCCGCTCCCCCATGTAGTGGTGGATCACGTTGCATGGCAGTCGAGCCCGTGTGCGGACCTGGTCGGCCCGCTGCTCCTGCCTGCCTCTGCCATCGAGGACCTACTGAACCTCGAGCTCCCCCCGCTGAAGGTGGCCCTGGTCGGTCGGCCGGGCACCAGCCTGGCCCTGGTCGGTGAGGCGATCTCCCGTCTGGTGCAGCGCCCCGCTGTGACCGTGATCGGGGTCGAGATCGGCTGGTCTCCCGATTGGCACCAGGTCGCGGGATGGGCCATGACGTGCTCGGTTGAGGTTCCGCGCGGCGACCGACTGCAGCGCCGCTTGCTCGATATCCAGTCGCATGCCAACGGCCCCAATCTGGTCCAGGCCAAGTTCCGGACGGGATCGACGCCGCAGGGACCCGGCCCGACCTCGGCGGAGCTGGCGATCTTCGTCCGCGCCTGTGTCGACCGTGACCTCAGCTTCAAGCTCACCGGCGGGCTTCACCATGCCATCAGCCACACCACCTCCGCGGGTGAGGAACAGTTCGGGTTCCTCAACGTCCTCGCGGCCACCCGATGGGCGCTGGCTCATGGAGCCGAGGTCCCTGAGATGGGGCAATTACTGACGCAAGTTGACCCGGCGCCAATCCTGGACATCATCACCCGAATGAGCGATGCGGACGCTAGTGTGCTGCGTGCCTTCTTCACGTCATATGGCTGCTGTGGCGTCGGAGAGCCTATCAACGACCTGGTCGCGCTCGGCCTTATCAAGGAGACCGAAGCGTGACGGCAACCTGGCTCGATCTCCCGCCCGACCACCTCTTCGGCCTGGCCACCCTCCCGTACTGCGTGTTCTCCACGACCGATCCAGACCTGCGACGGGTCGGCGTCAGGATCGGTGATCTCGTCCTCGATGCCGGTGCTGCCGCCGAGTTCGTCGGAATGGAGTTAGGAGTCTGTTGGGCGCAACCATCTCTGAACCACTTCCTGTCGCTCGGGCGCCCCGCCTGGGCAGCAGCCCGCAGCTGGCTCACCGAGGTTCTGTCCAATCCTGCTCACCGAGACGGGATCGAGCCCCACCTCATCCGGCTTGAGGAAGTGACCCTCCACCTGCCCATCGAGGTTGCCGACTACGTCGACTTCTACGCCAGCGAGCACCACGCCACCAACGTCGGCAAGATCTTCCGCCCGAAGGGCGAGGCGCTCACCCCGAACTGGAAGCACCTTCCCGTCGGGTATCACGGTCGTTCCGGAACCGTGGTCGTCAGCGGAACAGACATCATCCGGCCGATGGGTCAGCGCAAAGCCCCCACGGACGCGTCGCCAGTGTTCGGCCCGAGCGTCAAGCTGGACATCGAGGCGGAGCTCGGCTTCATCGTTGGTGGTAGCACCACGCTCGGCAGCAGGGTCGACATCGACCACGCAGCCGACCACCTCTTTGGTGTGGCCTTGTTCAACGACTGGAGCGCTCGCGACATCCAGGCCTGGGAGTATGTCCCGCTCGGTCCCTTCCTGGGCAAGTCGTTCAGCTCGACGCTGGGAGCCTGGGTCGTACCGATGGAGGCGCTGGCAGCAGCCCGGGTTCCGCTGCCCCGCCAGGAACCCAAGCCGCTCCCCTATCTGCGCGGTTCTGGCGCAAACGGTACGGGCACAGGCCTTTTCGGCCTCGACATCCACCTCGAGGTCCGCATCAACGACACCCTGGTGTCCAGCCCGACATACGCCGAGATGTACTGGTCCCCCGCCCAGATGCTCGCACACCTGACGGTCAACGGCGCCAGCCTGCGTGACGGTGACCTATTTGCGTCAGGCACTGTCAGCGGCCCCGAGAAGGACACCCGCGGCAGCCTGATAGAGCTCACCTGGAACGGTCAGGAGCCACTGACCTTGGACGACGGCTCGACCCGAGCCTTTCTGCAGGACGGCGACACGGTTACGGTCACCGGTTGGGCTCCCGGGCCCGATGGTGCGCGCGTCGGTCTGGGCGAGGTCATCGGCACGATCGCGCCCGCACTGCCCTGAGCATTCGCCCCACGCAACACCGCATCCGAGCGTGCATCCCTAGAGGTTGCCCCGGCGCTCCTGCTCGCGCTCAATGGCCTCGAACAGCGCTTTGAAGTTGCCCTTCCCGAAGCCGAGCGAACCGTGACGCTCGATCACCTCGAAGAACACGGTCGGGCGATCGCCGATGGGCCGGGTGAAGATCTGAAGCAGGTATCCGTCCTCATCGCGGTCAACGAGGATCCCGCGCTTGTGCAGCTCCTCGATCGGAACACGCACATTGCCGATGCGTGCGCGAAGGGCCTGGTCCTCGTAGTACGAGTCCGGGGTGACCAGGAACTCCACTGCCTCAGAACGCATGGCGTCGACGGTGGCCAGGATGTCGTTGCTGGCGAGGGCCAGGTGTTGGACGCCGGGACCCTGGTAGAACTGCAGGAACTCGTCGATCTGGCTCTTCTTCTTGGCGATCGCCGGCTCATTGAGAGGAAACTTGACCCGATGGTTGCCGTTGGCGACGACCTTGCTCATCAGGGCGGAGTAGTCCGTGGCGATGTCGTCGCCGATGAACTCGGCCAAGTTCACGAACCCCATGACTTTGTTGTAGTAGCTCACCCATTCGTCCATCTTGCCCAGCTCGACATTGCCCACGACGTGGTCAAGCGCCTGGAAGATACGCCTTGGCGCACCCTGGCGTCTGACGAAGTCAGAGGTCCGTGCAACATAGCCGGGCAGATAAACCCCGTGGTACCGCGAGCGATCCACCAGGCTGTGTCGGGTGTCGCCGTATGCGGCGATGGCACCGATGCGGATCGTCCCGTGCTCGTCGGTGATGTCCTGCGGTTCCTGGACGATCGTCGCACCGGTGGAGCGCGCCTGCTCGATGCATCTGTCCACGTCCGGAACCTCGAGGGCGATGTCCACGACGCCGTCACCGTGGGTGCGGTGATGGTCCAGCAGCGGGCTGTCGGGGGCGACACCACCCTGGACGACGAACCGGCATGAGCCGCTCTCCAGGACGAAGGCCTTGTGATCGCGGTTACCGGTCTCGGGGCCGCTGTAGGCAACCAGCTCCATGCCGAATGCGGACTGGAAGTAGTGCGACGTCTGGGTCGCATTGCCGACCACGAACACCAGCGCATCCCAGCCGGTCACCGGGAATCGGTCCTTGGTCTGGTCGTACTCCACCAGGCCGACGAGCTGCTTGAGCTGGTCGAGGTCAAGGTTTGCGTGGCGCTCTTCGGCTGTCAGTGCGATCACATTGCTCATCACCGTACTGTGAACCAGCCAGGTGCAAGGCGCAACAAGTCGACTCCGGCCGGTCACCGCGCGAAGAACCCCGGACAGCGCATACTCCGCGCCGACGACAACCGTCGGGTCCGGTCTCGTGCCCAGGTGACAGCTCCGGCGGCCGACGAACCGATCGGCCCGATCCGTCGGCGAAAGAGCAGGCCCGCATCAAGAGCAGGCATCCGGACCCGTAGCCACGGACCGAGCCTCCCGAGCCACGATCATCCGCATGTCCCCCCAAGTTGACAAGGTGACGATCGACGAGTCCGAGGACCGCTATGCGGCGGCGAATCCGGCGACGGCGCCAATGACCGTGACTGCGGGAGAACGCAGCCCTGGAGGGGCGCCGGAGCTGACTAGTGCTGCCAGTGTGGTCAGGACCACCTGCTGGCTGGGCAGACCGCCGTCCATGACGCAGGCCACAGGGGTGCTGCCGTCTCGACCTGCATCCACCAGAGCCGCAGCGATCGAGGGCAAGGTCTCCGCACCCATGAGGACGACGAGCGTCGTTCCTCCACGAGCCAACGCCTCCCAGTCCAGGGTGCTGCGCGGGTCGCCTGGCGCGGCGTGACCGGAGACCACCGTGAATCCTTGCGACACGCCCCGGTGAGTCAGCGGTATGCCGGCCAGCTCAGGCGCCGCGATGGCCGACGTCACGCCCGGGATGACCTCGACCGGGACGCAGGCCTCCTTGCACGCGAGGACCTCTTCCATGCCTCGTCCGAAGACGAAGGAGTCTCCCCCCTTGAGCCGGACAACGACCTGACCCTTACGCGCCCGACTGATCAGGATGTTGTTGATCTCTTCCTGAGGCGTGAACCGCCCATGCGGGATCTTCGAGACATCGATAATCTCTACTCCCTCACGCAGTCCGTCAAGGGCGGCCAATGGCGCTAGCCGGTCGACGACGACCACATCGGCGTCTGCCAGGGCATGGAAGCCCCTCAGGGTCATCAGCTCCGGGTCTCCGGGACCGCCGCCGACCAAGGTCACCCCGCCAGAGTCGGTAGCGTTGACTCGGTGACTGGTACGGCTCTTGGGGTCCTGACGCAAGGCGGTCTCCACCGCCGCGAGCGCGGCATCGCGCAGTGCCGCCGCGGTGTGTGGGTCGCGATCACCGTGAACGCTGACCGTGGCTCGGCCGGTGCGGCCGGTGGCTGGCATCCAGGCCGTGGCCCGCGATGCGTCGTCGGCTCGCAGACAGAAGATGCGCGCCTCTTCCGCTGCGGCAAGCACGTCGGCGTTGACGGCTGCGTCCGCTGTGCAGGCCATGACAAGCCAGGCCTTGTGCAGGTCACCAGACTGGTAGGGCCGCGCAAGCCAGTGGATAACGCCCCGCTGCGCAAGGTCCTCCAGCGCTGCCACGGCTGTTGGCGACACGACGGTGATACTGGCTTTGGCGGCCATCAGGGCACCGACCCGACGAAGCGCCACCGGTCCGCCACCCACGACCACCACCCGACGGCCGCCCAGGCGCAAACCCAACGGCAGCAGTGGTTCTGGTCGCCGCGGCATACTCACTCTTTCTGTTGCGTTTGACCTGCCACGACGCCGCGACGACGGCGGATGCCACGTTCGAACGTGGAGAACACCGCGTCGACGGCGATGCCAATGGTAAGGATTGCGATCATCAAGGCAATCATGTATGACGTGTCGCTCAGCTCGCGGCTCTGGTTCAGGAACTCGCCGAGACTGGGCCGGTTGGCGATGGAGACCATGAGTTCACCGGCGAGCAGTGAGCGCCAGGCGAACGCCCAGCCCTGCTTGAGGCCCGTCACGATGCTGGGCAGAGCAGCCGGCAGGATGACGTGCCGATACAGCGACAGGCCGCTCGCACCGACGTTGCGACCTGCCCGCACCAGCAGAGACGGAACGTAGTCCACTCCACCGATGACGCCGTTGGCGATCGAAGGCACCGCACCGATCAGGATGACGAACAGGATGGCTTGCTCGGACAGCTGGAACAACAGGATCGCCAGCGGAAACCACGCGATGGACGGCATCGTTTGCAGCCCGGTGATCAGGGACCCGATGGCGGCGCGCAGGATTCGTGACCGTGCCACGAGAACCCCGAGGACCAGCCCCAGCACGGCGGCGATGGCGAATCCGACGACGCCACGGGTCATGGTGATCGCGACGGCCTTCCAGAAGTCCCCCGTCACAAGCTGGCTGCCGAGCTCGGCGAAGACCGGCACAGGCCCGGGCAGAACGTAGCTCGGCCTCCAGCCGCTGATCGCCACGAGCTGCCACAGACCCAACGATATGGCCAGCGCGGCCAGCTTGGGCCAGGCCGTGCGCCATACGGCGTGGGCGCGATCCGGGGTGAACACACCGACATCTAGGGCGTCGTGCCCTCGGATCTCGCTCTCCCGCTGAACCTTACGGTCGTCGTCCTCTCGGGCGATGAGGTCAAGTGCCATGCCGTGCCACCTCCCGGCGTAGAGCTGCGGTGATCTCTGCGGCCAGAGTCGCGACGGCTGGGTCCTCGATGCGGCGCGGGCGGTCGATCGCCACCTCGTACTGCGTGACGATGTGCCCCGGGCGGCTGGACAGCAACACCACACGGTCGCCCAGGCGCACCGCCTCACGCACGTTGTGCGTGACGAACAGGACAGTCAGGTTGCGCTCTCGCCAGATCCACTCGAGCTCATCATGCAGCAGGTCGCGCGTCATCGCGTCGAGGGCGCCGAATGGCTCGTCCATGAGCAGGATCGGGGCCTGGGTCGCCAGGGTGCGAGCGATGGCCACCCGTTGCTTCATGCCGCCGGACAGCTCGTGCGGGCGACGATCGGCGAAGTCGGCCAGGTGAACGGCTTCTAGGTAGTCCCGGGCCTGGGCGGCGCGCTCCTTCTTGCCGACTCCCCTGAGCCGCAACGGCGTGGCCACGTTATCCAGGGCAGACAGCCAGGGAAACAGGGCGTGCTCCTGGAACATGAAAGCTGCCTGCCCGTCCACCGCCACCGACCCCGACGTGGGCTGGTCAAGGCCGCTAACGAGGTTGAGCAAGGTGGACTTGCCACAGCCCGAAGCCCCAACCAAAGTGAGGAACTCACCCGGTAGGACCGTGAGGCTGATGCCGTCCAGGGCCAGAAACCCGTTGTCGCGGCCATATCGCTTGGTCACCTGCTCGAGCGCAACAGACGGCTGCGCGAGCTGGTCGCCCGGTTGCACCGCTCTGGAAGCTCGAGCCGTCTGGATCAGCTGAGTCGTCACTGAGCGATCACCGGCTTCCCACGTTCCTTGAGCAGCTGGCTGAGTAGCGTGAGGTCGATCAGGCCGTCAAGCTTGGGCGCCTGCTTGAGCACTCCGACCTCGTAGGCGTGCTGGGCGCCCACGAGTATTGAAGAGGGCACGGGATCGACGGTGAACGTGAGCCGCTTCCATGCAGCCGCAACTTCGGACGCTTTCACGGGTTTGCCCGAGATTTTGGCGATCACGTCCCCGACGTCCTTCTGGGCCTTGGCCGGGTCCTTAGCGATGAAGTCCGCGGCATCCAGGTCACCCGAAAGCAGCGCCGCGACGGTCTGCGGGTGTGCAGTGAGGAAGTCGGTGCGCACGGCGAGCACGGTGATGGCGAAGGTCTTGCCCGGCCACACGTCGCGCTCGTCCACCAGGACCTTGCCCCCGGCTTGAACCAGCTCGGTGGCATAGGGCTCCGGCACCCAGGCACCGGCTATCAGCTTCTGTTTGAATGCGTCGACGATCTGCGCGTTGTCCTGGGGGACGACGCTGACGTCGCCACCGCCTTGGAGATCGGTCTTGAGGCCCTTCTGCTTGAGCCAGAAGCGCAGGGCGATGTCCTGGGTGTTGCCGAGTTGGGGCGTGCTGACCTTCTTGCCACGCAGGTCGGCTGCCGTCCTGATCGACGGGTCAACGACCAGCGAGGCGCCGCCGGTGGCCGCTCCAGCGACGATGGTGAGGGCCTGGCCGCCCGAGTTGATAAAGGCGTTTGTAGCCGGGCCGGGACCGACGTAGGTGGCGTCGATCGCGCCGGACTTCAGCGCCTCGATCGCCGCAGGACCAGCGTTGAACGTCGAGACCTCCAGTGTGGTCGACCCGAGGTGCTTGCGGAAGAAGCCCTCCTTGTCGGCGACGATCGCGGTGCCGTGCGTCAGGTTCGGGAAATATCCCAGTCGCACGACCGTGAGCGCAGCACCCGAGGCCTGCGAGTTCCCGGCACAGGCGGACAAGCCCAAGATGGCGACGACAGCGCCGAGGGCAAGTGCAACGCGAGCAAGGGGTCGAGACATCAGGGCTCCAGATTCTCCGCACGACCGCCGGCCGCGCTGGCCCGCACCTCGTTGGCGCTGGCCATTCCTATGGGACGGGTAGGAGTTTTCTATAGCCTAGTGTTATCGGTCAAGTAACTTATCGTTATGTCTCGAATGCTGGAGACCGTCGCCAGGCCAGCTCACAACGCTGAGTCGGTTCACATCGGCGCCACAGGGGCACGAGTCCGGATCCTGACACGAGATCATTAGCAAGTGTTTGGATATGCTTAACTCTGCGTTATGACTCTCAATGCCGAGCATGCGACCAGGTCCCGGACCCAGACGAGGGCCGGCCAGGGACAGTGGGCTCTTGGCGAGCGCGAGCCCCTCAACGCCAACGAGGAGTTCAAGCTCGAGGACGATGCGCTCAACGTGCGGGCGCGCGTCGAACAGGTCTACGCCAAGGAGGGCTTCGACTCTATCCCGGCCGACGACCTGCACGGTCGTCTCCGCTGGTGGGGCCTGTACACCCAACGAAAACAGGGAATCGACGGCGGCAAGACCGCCACGCTGGAGCAGGAAGAGCTTGAGGACAAGTACTTCATGCTCCGCGTCCGCATTGACGGCGGCGCACTCACCAGCGGACAGCTGCGCGCCATTGGCCAGATCTCCCGCGACTTTGCCCGCGACAGTGCTGACCTCACCGATCGGCAGAACATCCAGCTGCACTGGGTGCGCATCGAGGACGCGCCACAGATCTGGTCGCGGCTGGAGGCGGTCGGGCTGTCGACGACGGAGGCCTGCGGAGACTGCCCCCGCGTCATCCTGGGCTCCCCCGTCGCAGGCATCTCCAAGGATGAGCTGATCGACCCGACCTGGGCCATCGAGGAGATCAAGCGCCGCTTCATCGGGAGCCCCGACTTCTCCAACCTCCCTCGCAAGTTCAAGACGGCTTTGACCGGCATGCTCACCAACGACGTCGTGCACGAGATCAACGACATCTCGTTCGTCGGCGTCGAGCACCCCGAGCTAGGTCCAGGCTTCGACCTGTGGGTCGGCGGTGGGCTCTCGACAGACCCCCGTCTGGCTGAGCGCCTTGGCGTGTTCGTCGCCGAGGGTGAGGTGCCGGACGTCTGGGCCGGGGTGACCTCCCTGTTTCGGGACTACGGGTACCGGCGGATGCGGCACAAAGCCCGGATGAAGTTCCTGCTGGCCGACTGGGGTGTCCAGAGGTTCAGACAGGTCCTGGAGCAGGAGTACCTCCATCGAGCCCTACCGGACGGCCCGGCTCCGGCGCCCTCGGCCGAGATGGGCGACCACATCGGGGTCCACGAGCAGAAGGACGGCAGGTTCTATATCGGGGCAGCCCCGATGGTCGGTCGCGTATCCGGCACCACGCTGCTCGCTTTGGCCGATCTTGTGGAGTCGCACGGTTCCTCGAGGGTCCGGCTCACGCCGCACCAGAAGCTCCTGGTGCTGGACATCGAGGCGCCCCGAGTGGAAGCGCTGATCGAGGCCCTGAACGGCGTCGGACTGCAGGCCCGCCCGTCCCTCTTCCGCCGTCACACTATGGCGTGCACCGGCATCGAGTTCTGCAAGCTCGCCATCGTGGAGACCAAAGGCCTGGCAGCCGAGACAGTGGCCGCCCTTGAACATCGGCTTTCGGGGATCATCGAGGCGATCGACGTCCCGCTGACCATCAATGTCAACGGCTGCCCCAACTCGTGCGCCCGCGTCCAGGTTGCCGATATCGGGCTCAAGGGCCAGCTGGTCACCGACGAGGCCGGCAATCAGGTTGGCGGCTTCCAGGTCCACCTTGGCGGAACGCTCGGCCTGGAGGCAGGCTTCGGCCGCAAGGTGCGCGGCCTCAAGACCACCGCGCAGGAACTGCCCGTGTACGTGGAGCGTGTGGTTCGCAATTTCGTGGGGGACCGTGAGCCGGGCGAGCGTTTCGCATCGTGGGCTCTGCGTGCAGATGAGGGCCTTCTGGTATGACCGGTGCCCTCGTACTGGACCTCATGAACCTTCGCGTTCTGCCTGCCGCAGAACGGGATCGAACCCTCGCCGCGGTCTCCGCAGCGCTTGAGGGAAAGTCCGCCGAGGAGATTGCTTACTGGACGGCAAGCGCATTCGGCAAGGACGTCATCGTGGCTGCCTCCATGCAGGACGTGATCCTTCCTCATCTCTTCTCGCAGGTGATCCCCGGCGTCGAGGTCCTCTTCCTACAGACCGAGTATCACTTCGAGGAGACACTGCAGACCCTCGATGTGGCTATCCGAGAACTGCCGATCACCGTGATCGAGGCGCTGCCTCGCCAGAGCGTGGCCGAGCAGGACGCGGAGTACGGAGAGAAGCTGCACGACCGCGATCCAAACCTCTGCTGTTTCCTACGCAAGGTCGAGCCGCTGGCCCGATCCCTGGACGGACGGGCCGCCTGGGTCACGGGCGTGCGCCGGATCGAGGCGCCGACCCGGGCCAGCACACCGATCGTGTCGTGGGACGACAAGCACGATCTGGTCAAGATCAACCCTCTGGTGACCTGGTCCGATGACGACGTCGAGGCCTATCAGGTGAAGCATGACCTGCCCCGCAACCCGCTCGTCGCACAGGGCTATCCGTCGATCGGATGTGCGCCCTGCACGCGCAAGGTCGCCCCTGGCGAGGACCCCCGAGCCGGGCGCTGGTCCGGCAGCAGCAAGACCGAATGTGGGATTCACTCATGAGCGCGACCGCCCAGACTGTAGAGACCGCCACCAGGGACGGGGCGCGCTTGACCCTGGACCATCTGGACACCCTCGAGTCCGAGTCGATCCACATCTTTCGTGAGGTTGTCGCGGAGTTCGAGCGGCCGGTGTTGTTGTTCTCCGGTGGCAAGGACTCCGTGGTGATGCTGCACCTGGCGGCGAAGGCTTTCTGGCCCGGACCCGTTCCGTTCCCCCTGCTGCACATAGATACCGGCCACAACTTCCCCGAGGTCCTGTCCTACCGCGACCACGCCGTCGCCGCCAAGGGCGTGCGCATCGAGGTCGCCATGGTGCAGGACTACATCGATGATGAACGCTTGTCTGAACGCACCGACGGGACCCGCAACCCGTTGCAGACTCAGCCTCTTCTTGACGCCATCGCGGACCACAGGTTCGATGCGGTCTTCGGAGGTGGCCGTCGCGACGAGGAGAAGGCCCGTGCCAAGGAGCGGATCTTCAGCCTGCGAGACGAGTTCGGCGCCTGGGACCCCCGCAACCAGCGTCCCGAGCTGTGGAACCTCTACAACGGCAGGCACCGCCCGGGTGAGCACGTACGAGTATTTCCACTGTCCAACTGGACCGAGCTCGACGTCTGGCGCTACATCGCAAGGGAGCACATCGACCTGCCCGATCTCTACTATGCCCATGAGCGTGAGGTCTTCGAACGCGACGGGATGCTGCTCGCGGTCGGTCCAGTCTCTCAGCCACGCGAGTCCGAAACGGTTGTCACCAGGCAGGTTCGCTATCGGACTGTCGGTGACATGTCGTGCACCGGTGCCGTTGAGTCGGACGCGCTGACCGTTGAAGACGTGATCGTCGAAGTTGCGGCCACCCGACTGACCGAGCGGGGCGCGACCCGCGCCGATGATCGGATCTCAGAAGCGGCGATGGAAGACCGCAAGAAAGAGGGGTACTTCTAACATGACGTTCGATCTGATGAGCAGCCGCGCGCACCCCACTCTCCTGCGGCTGGCAACAGCCGGCTCGGTCGACGATGGCAAGTCCACCCTGGTCGGGCGCCTGCTGCACGACTCCAAGTCGGTCCTGGCGGATCAGCTCGATGCGGTTGAGCGGGTCTCCCGTGGCCGCGGTCTGGCCCACACCGATCTCGCTCTGCTGACCGATGGTCTGCGCGCCGAACGCGAACAGGGCATCACCATTGACGTGGCCTACCGCTACTTCGCCACGGCCGACAGGTCGTTCATCTTGGCAGACTGCCCGGGGCACGTGCAGTACACCCGCAACACGGTCACCGGGGCCTCGACGGCTGACGCTGTGGTGCTGCTCGTAGATGCACGTAAGGGGGTCCTGGAGCAGACCCGGCGGCACCTGGCGGTGGCAGCTCTGCTTCGAGTCCCCCACGTCGTCGTTGCCGTCAACAAGATCGACCTCGTCGACTTCGACGAAGACGTCTACACGCGGGTCGCAGCGGCTCTGGCAGCGTTGGCGACCGACCTCGGCCTCCCCGACCTGGTCATCGTCCCGGTGTCGGCCCTCGAGGGCGACAACATCGTGGACCGCTCGTCGCGCACCGACTGGTACACCGGACCGAGCCTGCTGGCAATCCTCGAAGCCCTGCCGGTTGCCGACGACCCGAGCCACGAGGAGTTCCGCTTCCCCGTCCAGCTGACCCTGCGGCCGCAGGAGGCTGCCCGCGACGCGGCCCACCGCGAGTACCGCGGGTATGCCGGCCAGATCGCCTCCGGCGTCGTTCGGGTGGGCGATCAGGTGGTGGTCCTGCCCAGCGGACGCCAAACCACTATTGCCGGCATCGACACCGCCGACGGGCCACTGGCCGAGGCATTCGCCCCCCGCTCGGTATCACTGCGCCTCAGCGATGACATCGACGTGGCGCGTGGGGACCTCATCGCAGCCGCATCCTCGGTTCCCTCCTTGACCCGCGACCTGGTTGCCACGGTTTGCTGGCTCTCCGACGTGCCGTTGAGCAAACACAGCCGGGTGCTGCTCAAACACACCACCCGCACCACCCGGGCAATCGTCAGTGCTGTCGACGGGGTCCTGGATCTGGATGCGGTACAGATCGTGGCGGCGCACGACCTAGGACTGAACGACATCGGGCGCCTGAGGATTCGCACCGCCGAACCGATCGCGGCCGAACCGTACGCCGGGCACCGTCGCACCGGTGCGTTCTTGCTGATCGACGCTCAAAGCGGCCAGACACTTGCCGCTGGGATGGTCGGGGACCCATTGGCCGGCGAGGGTGAGCACGCCGACGAGTGGGACATCTAGGCGCATTCATGACGACAGCCCAGTCGACCGCAGTTCTCCTCCTCAGCCACGGCAGTCGAGACCCGCGTGCTGAACCTGTGGTGTCCGCGCTGGTCGTGGCAGTCTCTGCAGCCACAGGCATCACGGTGCGTGCGGCTTACCTGGGTTTCACGGCCCCTGGTGCGACGGTCGCACTGCGACGGTTGGCTGCCGAAGGCTTCACGTCGGTGCGCGTCGTGCCGCTGCTGTTCGCGCCTGGCTACCACCTGACCCATGACGTTCCAATGGCCGTGGCGGCCAGCGGCGTCACCACCCGGATGGATGTCCGCATGGCGCCGCCGCTGCTCGCCGGCGGGGGTCGCCAACGCGACCTGTTGCTCATGGCACTGGCCGACCGCCTGCTCGCAGCCGGCGCCGACGGACAAGCCGACGCTCTGGTCCTGGCCTCGGCGGGGTCGAGCTCTGGGGCGGCGCGTCTGCATATCGACCAGCTGGCCCGCGACCTGGCTCACGCACACGGCATACCGGTCATGCCCGCTTTCGCGTCCACCGTGACCCCCTCGCCGGCGCAGGCACTACAGGCTTTGTCGAACAAGGGGATTCACAGACCGGCTGTCGCCTCGCTGTTCGTGACGCCGGGCAGGCTGCCCGACTCAGTCGTGGCCGCCTGCGCGGGCATGCCGGTAGCGGAGCCGTTGGGCGTAAGCCCTGCCTTCGTGGACCTGCTCGTCGCGCGGGCGCAGGTCCCGTGCACAGTCAGCTAGCTCACAGCCTGCCCACCGAACTGTGGTCTGTGGTCGTCGATCGGGCAAACTCCCAGAGCCGGTGAAGATTCTGCGTACACAGGTCACTGGACAGGTTCGCATCCGAGAGAGCCTGGGTTCACCCATCCCTGGCCTCTTCGAGGCGCTGAAACCCCGCGCCCATCACCTGCATTTGACAGGTCAGTCCAACGCTGTCGATGTCGTAATAGGCCCGCTGCTGTAGGTCAATGACGCCAGCTTGAATTGCGAACACGAAGGGGATCCCAGAAACGGCCAGGCGCCATGACGAAGAAGAAATCCTGGCAAAGAGTCCCAGGAGGGTGTCGCTGTCCCTACTTCGAAAATGGGTGCTGAGTGGGCAGGAGCCGCAACGTACTCAGATCCAGTTCAGTCGCACCAACATCTCCTCCCACCCTCGCCATCGGGTCCGGTCAATCCAGCCACCAGGAGGCGTACTCGCTCTCGGCGAATACGCGCTGTTCTGGTACCGGTGATTGACAGGAAGTCGGCCAGGTGCTTCAAAAGCAAACACATGGTGGTGGGCGATCACGGTTGGCACGATGTCTCCCCTCAAGGGGGTCAGGTGGTGGCGCCGGCCCGCCGCGCGGAGCGCGTGTCCTGCTGCCACTCCCCATATGGGTGAGTGACAGCGCGACGCCACCGGGCCCCCCTTGGTGAGAACTCACCGGATCGCGCCACCGAGACCTACGACCGATCACCCAGCCGCACGCAGCTGAGTTGACTCTCCACTCCACGGCCCGCCGACCCCCACGTTGGACATTTTTTTAACTTTCTACAAACCTGTTCTTGACCAACCCCATACCTTGGTGCGCATGATGTGTAGAGGGTCGAGGGCGCCCTCCTCGAAGTGGCGACTCGGTCCAGACCCCGGTCGCTGCTCCCCCGCATCGGCCGGGGTCGCCCATGCTTTTGCTGGTCGGCCCACCCGACCCGACCGCATGTTGGGTGCAGCAGCCCGCGTCCTTCATGCCCGGCCATGGTGCCGCCTCAGCCGGATGCCGCTGGTCTTGGAGTTGGCTTCCTCTGATCCTCGCTGTACGCCTAGGCGATCGACATCGGTACATCACCGCACGAAGCCGCGAACTACGACGGCGAAGCTGATTCCCATGGGTGCGGACGAGCGCCGCGCTCGCAGCCGCATGGACGAGAAGCATCTCAGCGAGTCCACCAAACCGTCGACATCAGATGACGATGGCCCCTGGCATCAGCACCAGAACGTGACACGGAGGGCGGCACTCGTTCCTAAACGTGATTGCCAGTCGCGGTCCTCCAAGGTTCCCTGCTTCATCGAGCGGTTAGCGGATCTCCTGACGCCCTGGAAATCTGGCGGGCGGCGGGGCTCCCGATAGCACAGACCAGCCAGAACACAGGTCAAGACCTCGCCTCGGTCGCTAGCTGAGCCACCCGGACGTGTCCGGGCCCTTGGGGATGATGCCCGTCGGGTTGATGGCCGCGTGGGTCCCGTAGTAGTGCCGTTTGATCTGGTCAAAGTCCACCGAGTCGCCGAAGCCGGGGGTCTGGAAGACCCGGCGCGCGTACGCCCAGATCGCGGGCATCTCGGTGATCTTGTTCCGGTTGCAGCGGAAGTGGTTGTGGTAAACGGCGTCGAAACGAACGAGTGTGGTGAAAAGTCGCACGTCGGCCTCGCTGAGACAGTCGCCGAGAAGGAACCTTCGACGGTCAGAGAGGCGATCCTCGAGCGCGTCTAGGCGTCGGAACACCGCGTCGTAGCCTGCCTCGTACGCCTCCTGACTGGCGGCGAAGCCGGCCAGGTAAACGCCGTTGTTGAGGTCGGTGTAGATCTCCAGCATCACCGCGTCGATCTCGCAGCGCTGGGCCATCGGGTACAGGTCGGGTGCGCCGGCGCGGTGGTGCGCTACCCACTCGGTGCTCAGATCAAGCGTGATTTGCGGGTAGTCGTTGGTGACCACGCGCCCCGAGAGCGTGTCGACGATCGCTGGGACGGTCACACGGTCGGCGAAAGACGGGTCAGCCGCCCGATAGGCCTCCCCCCCCCAACGCATCTCCGGGTGCATTCTCGGGTGCAGAGTGCACCCGTAGATGCGTTGCTGGTGATGCTCATGCAACTACACGCCA
>Ga0208079_1000450_pt1 | contig 22703 bp, 27 predicted proteins | sample NGESurdeep092012_5_FD_184474 | JGI IMG/M metagenome (GOLD analysis project Ga0208079, IMG submission 184474) | Arctic peat soil microbial communities from Barrow, Alaska - NGEE Surface sample 210-2 deep-092012 (SPAdes) | ecosystem: Environmental > Terrestrial > Soil > Wetlands > Peat ... | reverse complement strand
TCCGCTCGCGCCCATGAGCACCGAAGAGCGCCTGTGGGCCGATTACCGCGGCGCCGGTGTGACCGTCGGCAAGCACCCCATGGCGTGGCGCCGCATTGAGATGAACGCGCTCGGCGTGGTCCCGGCGATGCACCTGGCGCGCATCCCCAACGGCCGCATCGTGCGCATCGCCGGCAGTGTCGTCGTGCGCCAGCGGCCGGGCACCGCCAAGGGCTTCGTCTTCCTCAGCATGGAAGACGAAACCGGCATGATGAACGCCATCGTCAACCCCGCCACCTTCGAGCGCTTCAAATTCGAAGTCCTGGGCGAGCCCTACCTCATCATCGATGGCGTGCTGCAGAATCAGGACGGCGTGATCAGCGTGAAAGCGGGGCGCATCGCCGCCCTACGCGCCGGGGCCGCGGCGGAGTCGCACGATTTCCACTGAGGTGTGCCTGGCCCGCCTGAGCTTTGCGAAACCCTGTCCGAGAACATAACGTGATATGCTCGGGGAGTCATGGGACAGAACGACTACGGAGTTTTGCTTCTAATTCTCGTGGCCTTCCTGGCGATTCTCTTCTTCAAGCGTTTCCGCTGGATGCTGGAAGCGATTATCGAAGCGATCAACAACTTCCCGCGCGGCGGTCCGCCAACTCCAATGCATCCCTCTCCCGCGGGTGACGACGCTCTGCTTCGGAGGTCCTCCAAGAAGGTTGAGAGTTAAACGCGGCCGGCGTGTCTCACGATGGGACCGTTTGTGAAACACGCTCGATCCGCGCCGGTGCTGCCGGTGCGTCCGGCATCATGGCACGTGCAATCCTTGCGGGACGCGCCTGGCGGCGCACCATGATTTTGCCCTCGTCCTTGCGGGCGGCGGCAAGGTCGTAGGCAAGCTGCATACGCAACCACGTTTCCGGCGTGCTGCCGAATGCCTTGGTTAGCCGGATAGCCATTTCCGGGCCGATGCCGGACTTGCCGTTAACCACGTTGTTGAGAGTCTGCCGGGTGACGCCGAGAATCTTCGCCCCGGCAGTCACAGACAGGCCCAAGGGCTCAAGGCAATCATGCCGGACGATGCGACCGGGATGCATGGGGTTTTTCATGGACTTCACAAATCCCGGAACAGCGCGTGAAACCCTTCCTGCTCGAAATGCCGGTCATTAGTAAGAGCTTCAGTGATCCCTTCTCTTCGCATCGTTTGCATGGAGATGCAATCCGTAGACGTAGTGATCGACCTGGCTGGCTCCATCACTCGGCAGTTTGGCCTGAATCTCGGCAGGCATATCGCTCCAAATCTCGCGGATCGTTTGCGAAATCGCGCGTCGCGGGGAGCCGGTTCTGAGGTCGTGCTCCAGCACAAGTCGCGCGTACTGTTCGGCCGACACGCCTTGCGCGCTTGCCTTCGCAGCCAACGCTGCAACCTCTTCGTCCGGAAGGTCGATGGTCAACGTCGTGGAAGCTCTCCACACTCATCCTACCAGTGCCGGTTGGCGAGCATCCCGCCGCCGGCCGACCTTCCGATGCAGCCCTTCGTAAACTTCATCGCTGACGCTGATCGTGAGTTTCTTGCTCATGGTCCTGTACGTATTCTACGCCACTCTATCTCCCCTTCCGTATCTCCGCCCGCCGGATGCGGCACGCCAGGCACAGATCGATGGTCACCGTCCCATCGGCATTCTCCTCCGCCGTCGATCCGTACTGCCGCGCCTCTTCCTTCGACATCGTCTGCTGCCCCAGTTTCGCCGCGGGCGGCAGTTTCTGCCCGCAGCCATCGCAAGAGCGTCCATCCTCACGCAGCATGACCCACCCCCTTCCGCATCCAGCGTGCCGCGCCCCACACCAGCAGCAACCCCGCCACCGCGTAGACCGCCGACGTGGCGCTCAGGCACACGCCCATTCCCCACACGCCCGACGCCGACGCCATGGCCACCGGCGCCACCCCGCCGCCCAGCCATCCAATCGAATTCATCACGCCCACCGCCGTCGCCCGCCGCTCCGGCGGCACCACGTCATGCAGCGATGCCCAGATGTTGGCGTCGTACATGCCTTTGAAGAAGCCGAAGCCCATGGTGGCGAACACGAACACCGTCACGCTGAACGTCCACCCGGTGAGCAGCAGAAAGGGCACGCCCGCAAACAATCCCACCGCCTGCGTCCACATGCGCCCCCGCCCGTCCTTGCGCACCCAACCGTCGGCTACCATCCCTCCGGTGAGCACTCCCAGCACCGACGCGGCTTGCAGATACGCGGTCGCGCTGAAGCCGGCCATCGTCAAACTCATGTGGAAGGTGCGCGTCAAGTACGAAGGCAGCCACGTCAGGAACACCATGGCCACAAAGTTCGCGCCGATGAACACCGCCATCAGCGCCACCGCCATGGGATTGCGGAACACCTCCACCCACGCGCCGGAAAAGCGGAACGTTGCCTCCTCGCGAACCGCCACCGCTGGCGGCTCTTTCAGCAGAAACAGCAGCACCACCCCCAGCACCACGCCCAGCGAGCCGAATACGTAGAACCCGAGTCGCCATCCGTAGTGCTGCGCCAGATATCCCGCCACCGCCCCGCCCGTGATGGTTCCCGCGTAAACGCTGGATTGATGCCACGACATGGCCCGCGACCGCGTCTCCTTACCGTGCCACGCACTGATCAACGACATCGAGGCCGGAAAGTAGAACGCCTCCCCCAATCCCTCCAGCGCCCGAAACACCACCAGATGCCAATACCGCGTGGAGAGCGCCGTCGCCACCGTAATCAGCGACCAGAAAATCAGCCCGCCCAGAATCACGTGCTTCCGCCGGAAGCGATCGCCCACCATCCCGGCGAATGGCGCCGCCGCCGCGTACACCCACATGAACGAGGACGCGATGTACCCCAGTTGCACGTCGCTCAGGTGCATCTCCGCCTTGAGCAGCGGGAACACCGAGAAGATCGCCTGCCGATCCGCGTAATTGAACAGGCACACGAACCACAGCAGCCCCACCACCGTCCACTTGTACCGCCCGCCAGCCGCCGTGGTTGTCAATCGCGCCCCTCCGAACAGTATCGGTCAAACGCTCGCATCGCCGACTCGCTAAATGGTAAACTAAACTTAGTCTAGTTTATGAAAGTCGTCAATATCCACGCTGCCAAGACCCACCTTTCCAGCCTCTTGGAAGAAGTGGCCGCGGGCGAAGAGATCCTGATCGCCAAGGCCGGTAAGCCCATAGCCCGCCTCGTGCCTCTGGAAAAGCCGGACGTTCGGAAGACCTTCGGCATGTTGAAAGGCAAGATCTGGATGAGTGATGATTTCGATGCGCCCTTGCCGCCGGAAATCGCCGAACCCTTCGGCATGGAATGATGGACCTGCTTCTGGATACCCACGTCGCGATCTGGTGGATGGAAGGCAGTGACCGCCTCGGCTCACGATGCAAGGCTACGCTGTTTCGGCCCGGGGCACGGCTCTGGATTAGCACGGCCTCCGTATGGGAGATGGCAATCAAATCGGGGCTTGGCCGGTTGAAGTTGTCCACGCCCCTTGATGAGTGCATCCCGGACCTCTTTGCTCGAGGGGCTCTTTGTCTCCCCATCTCGCTAAACCACGCCCTCGCCGTTCGCACCCTCCCCCCGCACCACGCCGATCCGTTCGACCGCATGCTTATCGCCCAGGCGCATTGCGAAAACCTCACGCTCGTGACCGCCGATAGCCTGATCCGGGCCTACGATGTCCGTACCCTCGACGCCGCAGCGTAACCCCTCCCCCCTGCATTTTTCTCTTGACATCATCTCGTTTTAGTACTAATTAATTAGTATGAGACGCCGGAGCACCACCTTAACCGAGCAGGAACTGGAAATCATGAAGGTCGTCTGGGAACGCGATCACTCGACCGTTCGCGACGTTTACGAGACGTTGCTCGAACGGCGCAAGATCGCCTACACCACCGTCATGACCATGATGAAAATCCTGGAGCAGAAGAAGTACCTGAAAAAGACCCTGGCCGACCGCGCGTACGTCTACCGTCCCGCCCAACCCAAAGGGCAGGTCATCGGCGACATGGTGCGCGATTTCATCAACCGCGTTTTCAACGGCTCGGCCGAACCGCTCCTCGTCCACCTGGTCCAGGAGCACGACCTTTCCCCCGAAGAACTCGAAGAGATTGCGCGTCTGCGGAGGCCGTCATGAACCTGCAACTCGTTTGGGACAATCTGGTGGCCTACAGCATGCAAATCGGCCTGCTGGTGGGTCTGGCGGCGTTCGTTCCCGCCGCGCTGCGCCTCCGATTGCCCGCCAGCCGGCTCGCCTACTGGCACATCCTGCTGGCCGCCTGCCTGCTGCTGCCCGCCGTCCGCCCGTGGAAGCAGGCGGTCGTCACCCTATCCGCATACGTCCCCACGGCCATCACCGCGCCTGCCGCCCCGCAGCCGGCGCCGGCGCCCACCGTGCCCCCCACCGAAATCGCCCTCATCCTCCTCGGCGCGGGCACGATCGTCCGCCTGGGATGGCTGGCCACGGGCTTCTGGCGTCTGGCCCGCCTGCGCCGCCACTCCCGCCCGCTCCGCCCCGTCTCCTCCTGGAGCGTGGAGGCCGATATCCGCATCTCCGGCGCCATCTCCAGCCCGGTGACCTTCGGCATTTTGCGCCCGGCCGTGCTGCTGCCCGCGAATTTTTCCGAACTCGACGAGTCCGTACAGGAGGCCATCCTCTGCCATGAAATCCTGCACGTGCGCCGTCGCGACTGGCTCTTCACCCTGGCCGAAGAGCTCGTCCGCAGTGTCTTCTGGTTCCATCCCGCGATCTGGTGGCTGCTCGGCGAGATCGGTCTCGCCCGCGAGCAGGTAGTGGATCGCCAGGTGGTCGAGCTCACCCGGTCGCGCGACCAGTATCTCGATGCTCTGCTCGCGATCGCCGGCGCAAAACCCCGGCTCGACTTGGCCCCGGCGCCGCTTTTCTTGCGCAAGCGGCATTTGAAACAGCGAGTAGTTTCCATTATGAAAGAGGTTCGTATGTCCAAAACGAGATCTATTTCTTCGCTCGCCGCGGGGCTGGGAATCCTGGCCCTGGCGTGCTGGCTTGTTACCGCAACCTTCCCCCTGGCCGCCGCGCCTCAACTGGTTGCCGACGGTCCCGGAGTCACCGTGGATACCGGCGGCGCCGTCATGCACCGCGCCAGCATCGTCTATCCCGAGGCCGCGCGCGCCAAACGCATTCAGGGCGTGGTCACCCTGGAAGCCACCGTCGATAGCAGCGGCAACGTGGTCGATACGCGCGTCATCAGCGGCCCCATCGAACTGCGCCGCGCCGCCCAGCAATCGGTACTCAATTGGCACTTCGCTACGGACACTTCCATGAACACGCGCCAGGTGAAAGTGAACTTCGAGTTGCCCGCGCAATCCGCCGAGCCCCCCGTGGTTGTGCTACCAGTGGCGCCGACGGACGCCGCCAGCCGCGCAGCCTTTGAGGAAAAAATGAAGGAAGTGAGGGCCTCGGCCAACGGCAAACCGGTGACCGTCCGAATCGCTCCGCCTTCGCTGGAAGGCAAGCGCGTCAGCCAGATTAGTATCTTCGGGCTGAGCGACCAGGGCCGCAACGATCTGATGTCGCGGCTACCGGTTCATATGGGCGATACCCTCGCCGCCGATACGATGGACCGCGTGCGCGCAGAGGTGCGGGCATTCGATGAGCACCTGAACGTCGGCACCGCCGCCAATTCGAGCGGGGAAGTCGCCCTGAACATCCAGATGCCGGGAAGTAGCGTGTCCGGCGGCGGCGTCCTCGGCGGCATCATCGGCTCCGTGCCCGCCGGCGCTGCGCCCCCGCCGGCCGCCGACGGGACCAAGCGCATCCACATTGGCGGCAACGTGCAGCAGGCCAAGCTGATGGCGCAGCCGAAGCCGGTCTATCCTCCGCTCGCCAAGCAGGCGCGCATCTCCGGCGTGGTTCACTTGCAGGCCCTAATCGGCAAGGAAGGCAACGTGATAAACCTGGCAGTGATCAGCGGCCACCCGCTGCTCATCCCCTCCGCGCTCGAAGCCGTTCAGCAGTGGGTCTATCAGAAAACGCTGCTCAACGGCGAACCGGTGGAAGTCATGACCCAGATCGACGTCAACTACACCCTGTCCGATGGGCCCCCCATCCAGCAGTAATTGCCTTGCCCACTTGGGGCGGCCTCCCGGCCGCCCCTTCACGGCCGCGCTCCCCATCGGAGCCGCGCGCGTTAGCAAGCGGTATCCCGATAGGTGACGGAACTTTCGGAACGGTGTACCAAGGGGAAAACGCCCGACTCTCTGGCCTACGCCAGCCGCTCCGTGCCCTCATTAAGAATCGCCATGTACGCCTCATAGGCAAACAGACGGTGCCGCCGCTTCCTGGTGATCTCTCGCAGGATTCCGAGCTTCTGCATGTGGGCCACCGCTTGCGAAGCGGTCGGAAACGAGACGCCGGCTCGCTTCGCCGCCGCCTGAATCGAGAGGATCGGGCTGGTCTGCGCGTGCTGAAACACCCGCAGCACCGATGCTGCCGGCCTCCCCAGAGCCTCGATCTCCAACCCTTGTGGTAGATCTCCTTGCGCGCGATCACAGGCTTGCTCCTCATCATTGCTGACGGCTTTGTTGCATAAGTTGGCGAAGGTAGGTGTTGATTCGCGTCTGATACCCTTCTCCTGTTGCCTTCAGCCACGTCAAGACATCCACATCCAGCCGAATCGTCACGGCGGTCTTCTTGGGCCGATAGAACCTGCCGATCACGGCATCCGAGGGAATCTCTCGAATCTCGGGGATGTCGGATAGGTCGATTTCACCATCCGGTCTGGCAGCGAGCTTCTGAAGCTCTTTGCGCTTCTCAGCCGATAGTTTGGTCATAGAACTTCCTTTCCTTCGGGGTCGCACGACGGGCTGAGACGATGCGGATCGCTTCCTCCGAATTCTCTTCCCGATACGTGTGTACGACTACCAGTACAACGATCTTCTCAATCGAACCGGGTGCGTGCCATCGCTCTTCACCGTCAGTGACCCTCTCCACAAACGCGATGCAGACTGGATCGTCGAAAATGAGTTGCGCCGCTTCAAAGTCGATACCGTGTTTGGCACGGTTCGTGTCGTTCTTTGCGCTGTCCCATTCGACCCGCATCTGTATTTACAACATCGTACATACAAGTGCGTGGTGTCAAGGGGCCCTTCGGTGGGTTCGACATCTATGCCCATCGAAACGTTGGGGTATGCCTGCAATTCAATGTGTCAAAGTCGCTGTGCCGGCGGAATGTTGAGCCGCCGTTCCACTTCCATGACGCGCGATTCAAGCGTGGCTACGCGAGTGCGGAGTACCGCCTCGTTCGCTTCCACTTCAAGTACGCGCCCGTCGTTGCTCTTGGCGTAGCCGTAGAACGCCTGGAGGAGCTTCGTCTCGATACCACGCATCGCTTCCAGGAGCTCGTCCTTGGCGGCATCGACAGCGGTCTTGATTGCCGTTTCTACTTCTCGCTTCGTCGCGGGCTGGCCGCCATTTTCCATAATTGTCACCTCCAATTATACGGCAAAAAGCTGCCCTCGCCCTACTTCACCTTCCACTCCTGAATCCCCATCGACACGTTGGGCTGCGCCTGCAACTCGAGCCGTAGCCCCGTGGTAGTCACCGGCTGGAAGGTCAGCCGGTTGTACTGATTCCGCTCCCGCCCGTACGCGCTCGTCGCTTCGACGGGCTTCCATTGGTTGCCGTCCTTGTAGAGCAACTTCCAGGAGGCGGGAACGCGCACGCCGCCGTGACCCGTATCGTCGAACCAGTAGACGCTCGTTTCCGACACGGTGGCCGCCTTCTCGAACGCCAACTCCACCCACTCCGCGCTGCCGTTTTTCGGCCACCAGTCGTAGTACGCCGACGCATCGTCGGACGCCGTGGGATCTTCGCCGTCGATTATGTTCCGCGGATTCTTGCGGCTGTCGCCCGACACCGTGATCTTCGCCGTGCTGGCCAGCGTCGGGTAGCCCGCCGGTTTGGCCGACGCCTCGCGATTCGGAATCCACACCATCATCTGCCCCGGGCCGCGATTGGCCCAGGCGTAATACGGAATCGCCTTGAATTCCTGGTCGGTCTTCAGCACCTTGCCCGCCGCGTCCGTGGTCAAGCTGGTGGCGCGCCCCGTGATCACGGTGACGCCCTTGAGCAGTTTGGGGTCGTACGCCGCCGTCAGTTTGGCCGTATCGGGCAGCATCAGGTTGCGCACCTTGCCGTTCGGGTTGTCTACCCACTCCGCGGTGTAGACCAGCGGCCCGCGCTGGATCGCCACGCGTCCCTGGTCCGCCGCGACTTCGGTGTTGGCCACCACGCGGCGCACCGGCATCGGCAGGCTGAGTTCGATGGTGTCGCCCGCTTTCCACTTGCGGTCCAGCGTGACGTAGCCCTTGGTGATCTGCATCGGGACAGTCTTGCCGTTCACCTTCACCACCGCGCGCTCCGATACCGTGTCCGCGAATTTGTAGAGATCGCTCGGCACCGGTTCATTGCGCGCCCAGCCGGGGATGCGCACGTTGATGGCAAGCTTGCCCGCCTGGTCGGGATTCACGGTCATCTTCACCGACCCCTCCCAGGGGTAGCGCGTTTCCTGCGTCATCTTGACGCTGCGCCCGTTGTCCAATTTGATGTCGGCGCTGCTCGCCACGAAGAGGTTCACGTAGAGCCGATCGCCGCGCTGCGCGTAGACGTAGCCCGGGACGCTGGGCAAAAACCGTGTGATATTCCCCGGGCAGCAGGCCACGCCGAACCACGGGCTCCGTTTGTGCTGGCCGTTCGATTCCAGCGGGTTCGGGTAGAAGAAGCTCTGCCCGTCGAGCGAGACGCCGGAAATTAGCCCGTTATACAGCGTGCGCTCCATGACGTCGATGTAGCGCGCGTCTGCGTGCAGCAGGAACAGGCGATGATTCCAGTAATCGTTGCCCACCGCCGCGCAGGTCTCGTTGTACGCCGTCATGTTGGGCAATTCGTAATGAGTACCAAATGCCTCGCCCGAGCCCGTGGCGCCGATTCCGCCTGTAATGTAGAGCTTTGTACCCGCAACGTCTTCCCATATTTTATCGATCGCTTTGATATAGGCCGCGTCGCCGGTGAGCGCGGCGACGTCCGCCATCCCGCAGTACATGTAGGTGGCGCGCACCGCGTGGCCCACGGCCTCCGTCTGGTCCACCACCTTCGCCTGCGACTGATTGTAGGGGCGCCCCGCGCCGCGCGATCCATCCGGACCGCGCACGTCGAGCATGAACTTCGCCAGGTCCACGTAGCCCTGGTGCCCGGTGACGCGATACAACTTCGCCAGGCCCATCTCCGTGATCTGGTGTCCCGGCCAGATGGATTGCTTGCCGGGTCCGAAGGTGTCTTCCAGCAGCGATGCGCTTTTCAGCGCGATATCGAGCAGGTTGCGCTTACCCGTGGCCTGGTAGTGCGCCGCCGCCGCTTCATACAGGTGACCGAGGTCGTAGAGTTCGTGGCTGTCCACTTTCTCCAGTTCCCAGCGCTTGGTTCCCGCCCACGGGTGCGGATGCAGGGGATCGATGGCGCGCGTGGTGTAGAGATAGCCGTCCTTCTCCTGGGCCGCCGCGATCTTGGCGATCAAGCCATCGACATAGGCGTCAAGCTTGGCGTCGGGCCGCACGCTCAGGGTGTAGCTCGCTCCCTCGATCACCTTGTAGACGTCCGAGTCGTCGAAGGGATATCCCGGCGCCTTTTTGTTGGCGAGCGTCTCACCGCGGAGCGCCGCGGCCGCGCGCACGAAGTTGTCGACGCGCCCGGTCTCTTCGTTCTTGCCAAAGGCGAACGGGATGGTGACGGTGCGATTGATGTCGATCCGCGGCGCCCAGAAGACGTCGTTGAAGTGAACGCTGGTGAAGGGGACCGGCTTGACGGGATAATCCCGCGCGGGCTGCTGCGCGCCGGCCCCGCCGGTCCAAAGCAGTGCGGACAGGGCAAAGGGAAGCAGATTTCGCATGAGAGCCTCCTCAACCGATCGAGCGGATGGCGCCGCCGTCCACCTGCAACGTGGCGCCGGTGATGTAAGCTGCCGCGCCGCTCAGCAGGAATGCCGCGGCGCGCGCGAACTCTTCGGGCTCGCCGTACCGGCCCATCGGGATGGCGCCGGCCGACCGCTTGCGCTGCTCCTCCAGGGTAATGCCGGCCCGTTTGGCGTTGGCGTCGTCCAGATAGGTCAGCCGCTCGGTCGCGATCCGGCCCGGCACCAGTTGATTGACGCGGATCGACTTCGCGGCGAACTCGTCGGCCAACGTTTTGACCAGCGCCGACACCGCCGGCCGGATGACATTCGACAGTCCCAGATTCGGAATCGGATTCTTGACCGATGAAGATGTCAGCATCAGGATGCTGCCCCCGCCGCGCGCCTCCATGGTGGGGAGCACGACGCGGACCGTGCGCACGGCGCTCATGATGAGCAGTTCGAAGGCGTTGTGCCACGCCGCGTCGTCGAAGCCGGACGCCGGACCCGCCGGGGGACCACCCGAGTTGGTCACCAGCATGTCCACGCCGCCGAAGCGCTCCACCGTGGCGCGATGCCATGCCTCGATAGCCTCCGCGGAGGCGACGTCCGCCACCGACCACATCACCGGCGCACCGGTCTGTTCCGCAATGCGCGCGGCGGCGGCAGAGATGGTCTCCTGCTTGCGCGCCGCGATCGAGACCTGCGCGCCTTCGGCCGCCAGCGCCTGGGCGATGGCGAAACCCAGCCCCTGGCTGGCGGCCGCTACCATCGCAACCTTTCCTTTGATTCCTAAATCCATGGTGTCAGTGTAGCGCCAAGAACCGCTCCCTCACGGTCGCGGCTCGGATCGACGCATCAACGCTCCAATCAGAGCCGCGACCGTGAGGGAGCGGTCGGTGGGGTGGCGCACTACTTCTCCAGCGGAACTACCTCCACCGTCTGCGGCTGCCCCACCGGAGTCGCCGTCCCGTCGGCCAGTTTGCCGAGCGTCACCTGATACATGCCCGCTTTCACCGGCGGTCCCGAGCGCCCGAATCCACGCCCGCCGAATCCGCCTCCCGCGCCGCCGCGTCCACCTTGCGGCGGCGGTTGCGTCCCGGCCTCCTGCCCACCGCCGGCCGCCGGTGGTGCCGCCGCGGGCTGGCCCGTGCCGCGCCCGCCCGGCTGCCCTGCCGGCGCCGCCTCGCGCAGATCCCACGGTGTCCGGTGCAGCCCGGCCTTGGATGACGCGTCCAGTTGCCGGACCTGTTTGCCCGTCGAATCGGCGATGGTCAGCACCATCTTCGGACCCGCCGCGCCCGCCGCCGCATTCGGCAGATCTTCCCGCAGGTAGTAAGTCAACAGCGCGCCCATGGGCGGGTTGGGCGAAGCGAGATTGTCGCCCTGCGCCCGGTAATACCCAATCTCGTCATACTGCCGCGCTTTGCGCCCCGGGGCGAACAGCGCGCCCTCCTGCGAAAGCAATTGGGGCGTCAACCCGCGCAACGCGGCGTAATCGTCCAGCACGAAGAACCCGCGCCCGAACGACGCCGCGACGAGATCGCTCTCCCGCGCCTGAATCTCCAGGTCGCGGATGGCGATGATTGGCGCCTTGAGCTTCACCAATCTCGCCGTAGTATTCCGGGTCCTGCACGATGAAGCCGTTCAGTTTGATCCAGTGCCCGCCGGCGTCTTCGGAGCGATACCAACCCGTCTGCTTATTGGCGGAATTGGTGGTGATGGTGGCATAGACCACGTCCGGCTTCTGCGGCGATACCGCGAGCGCAATGCGGCCCTTGTCCACGGTCGGGATGCCCTCGTTGAGCTTGGCCCAGTGCGCGCCCGCGTCAGTCGTCTTATAGATAGCCGACTCGGGACCGCCAGCTACCACGATGCTGGTGTGCCGCCGCGTACATGATGTCGGGGTTGGGCGGGTTCACGGCGAAATCGGTGACGCCGGTGTTCTCCCTCACCGTGAGCATCGCCTTCCAGGTCTGCTCGCAATCGAATGAGCTATTTTGATGACCGCCGCGGTATTCAACTGTTAAAAGCCGCCTACGCTACAGGATCGAGCATCGAACGACTCAGGGGCTGAAATGCGCGAAATGCTCGACGGCCGCTACGATGACATCAAGAGCGGAAGGGTGAAACCCATCGACGGCGAGGAATTCTTTGAATCCCTCCGGCGGCGCGAGGAAGAGCTACTCAAGCACCGCGCGCCGCAATGAGCGCCGATCCAGGCTTTCGTCTTCACCCGAAAGCGGCACAAGACATCACCGGCATTTGGGAATACATCGCCGAAGACAACCCGTCCGCTGCCGGGCGAGTACGCGAACGAATCCTGGCCGCCATCCGTGGTCTGGTACCTTTTCCCCATCCGGGGCACAAGCGTCCGGATCTGAGTTCCCGGCTCTTGCGCTTCCGAACTGTGCGAGAGTACCTCATCGCATTTGCGCCGGACGGATGAAACGCCCTTGTTGGTAGTTGCCGTACTTCATGGCCGCCGCAGTCCTCGCGTCATGGCCGCGATTCTGCGCGGCAGGGAAGAGTAGAGCGATTTACAGCGGCGAGCGCGGCGCACCAGAAGAGCTTCATAGAGTCCATAAAAGCCGGCAGACTCGCACAATGGTGCGGTGGGGCATTGGCGTTAGGTTAAGAGTTGGTGGACCGATTCCCGCGGATTTCGTAACAGCTATCGGTGCGGGGCGGAGGCTGGCTGGTATATACTCGATTGCAGAGACGAGGCCAGCAGAAATACTGGTCGATGTCGAGGCTCCTATGAGCAGCGGCCGTCATTTCCCCATTCGGTCTTTTGTCGGGTCCGTGGTGCTGGTCGCTTTCGCCGCCGCCAGCGTCTATCTGTCGTATGAACTGGTCGTCAAGCCGCGGCTGGCACTGCAGGACCAGATCCGCGAACAGAAAGGGACCATTCTCAAGCTCGAGCAAGAGAAACAGCGTCTCGAAGCCTACCTGAAGATTCTGAAGCACATCGACCGCCGGGCGCGGGTTGAGGTTCTTCGACAGGCGAAGGACCAGCAGGGGAGCCTGCAAACCACGATCAGGTTCACCGAGGTTGACGACGCCGGCAAGCCGGTCAATGCCTCTCGAGAGCTGACTCTGCCGGGGCAAGAAGTCTATTTTGACACCCTGGTGATCAAGTTCGACGACCACTTCGTCGAGCAGGGCGACCCTATCAAGGGCGGGGCGCTCATGCTGTTTCGCCGGGTTTTCTCCAGCACCATGCGGGCCGAAGATGGCTTCGTCATCGACAAGGAGGGCCAGGTGCCCGAGGTCTACACGGAGCGGCAAGCGACCAGCGAATTCGAGAAGGATCTCTGGAAACGCTTCTGGGACCTTGCCAACGACGAGAAATTGGCGAAGGAGCGCGGCGTGCGGGCTATCCACGGCGACGCGCCCTACATGCGTCTGGAGCCCGACCGGGTGTACGAAATCTGCCTGAGGTCAACCGGAGAAGTCATCATCACGCCCGGAACGCGCATGGCTCCGCCGCCAGCGGAATGAACCTGCCATGGGCGCGGAAGCGCAGACGAGCTGACCGGCTAGCCGGGCAACTTCGATTCGCCCGATCTGTGTCCCGGCCCGTCGGTCGAGATCTTGTGCTCCAATCCAGCAGCGTCCCTCGCACCTCCGATTGCGCATGAAAACTCAGGGGTTGCCGGGCGCGGCCCGTTGACAAGCTCCAACTTCTCGGCGTATATTTGCTAACATACTGATCTCATAGTGGTTTGCTCGTGGTTTTGCCGCATGGTCTCGCTTCAAGGCTTTTCGACCCGAATGCACACTCTCCGAGCCCTGTGAATCAGTAAACGGTGGAGGCTGAATGGCCGTAGACCAAGACAACGGGCAAGAAGTGGACCCCTCGGTCCCCGAGAGCTACGAGCATCTGCTCGAAGATTACAGTCAGTTTGCCCCGCCGGCAGCCGACGAAGTGGTCCAAGGCACCGTCCTCGGCATCACCGCCAAAGACGTCATCGTAGACTTCGGATACAAGTCCGAAGGCATCGTCCCCATCGACCAGTTTCAGTCCCTCTCCGGCGAATTGACGGTGAAGCGCGGCGATGTGGTCGACGTCATGATCGACCGCAGCGAACATGTGGAAGGCTACGTGTTGCTCTCCCACACCAAGGCCGCGCGCCTGCGCATCTGGGACGATCTCGAAAAGGCTTCCAACGATCAACTGATCCTCTCCGGCAGGGTGCTGGGCCGCGTCAAAGGCGGGCTCGCCGTCGATGTCGGCGTCAAGGCGTTCATGCCGGGTTCGCAGGCCGACCCGCGCCCGGTGCACAATCTGGATTCGCTGATCGGGCAGGACATCCCGGTCAAAATCATCAAGCTCAACCGGCGCCGCGGCAATGTGGTGGTCTCGCGCAAGCTGGCGCTGGAGGAAGAGATCAATTCGCGCAAGAGCGTCACCCTGGAGCATCTCGCCGAGGGCGCCACCGTCGTGGGCACGGTCAAGAACCTGACCGAATACGGCGCCTTCATCGATCTCGGTGGCATCGATGGCCTGCTGCACGTTACCGATATGTCCTACGGCCGCATCACGCATCCTTCGGAGTTGCTCCAGGTGGGCCTGGACGTCACCGTCAAGATTCTCAAGTTCGACCGCGGCAAGGAGCGCGTCTCGCTCGGCATCAAGCAACTCGAGCCGGACCCGTGGGACACGGTGTTGGAGCGCTACCCGGTGGACAGCCGCGTCATCGGCCGCGTGGTCAACGTCACCGATTACGGCGCATTCGTGGAACTCGAAGCCGGCGTGGAAGGCCTCATCCACATCAGCGAGATGACCTGGTCGCGGCGCATGAAACATCCATCCAAAGTGGTCAAGGCCGGCGATCGGGTGGAAGCCGTGGTTCTGGAGGTGCACTCCAAGGACCGCCGCATCTCCCTCGGCCTCAAACAGCTCGAACCCAACCCCTGGACCACCATCGATAGCCGCTACAGCGTGGGCAGCGTGGTGGAGGGCCGGGTGCGCAACATGACCGATTTCGGCGCCTTCATCGAAATCGAGGAAGGCATCGACGGCCTGGTGCACGTGAGCGATCTATCCTGGACCAAGCGCGTCAAACATCCCAGTGAAATCCTCAAGAAGGGCATGATTGTGCAGGCGGTGATTCTGAATATCGATTCCTCCTCGCACCGCCTTTCCCTGGGCATCAAACAGTTGCAGCCCGACTCCTGGGAGAGCTATTTTCAAAACCATCAGGTGGGCGACACGGTACATGGCCGCGTCTGCCGTCTGGCCAGCTTTGGCGCCTTTGTCGAGCTTGCCGAAGGGGTGGAAGGCCTGTGCCATTTTTCCGAAGTGCCGGGGTATACCGGCCGCCGCGGGGCGGAGGATCCGCCGATTCGCGTCGGCGATGAACACGCTTTCAAGATCGTCAAGATGAGCGAAGCGGAGAAAAAAATCGGCCTCAGCCTGCGCGCCGTGACCGACGACGAAGAGAAGAACCGCCTGGACGACTACCAGCGCCAGGCCGCCGCCGCCACCAGTACCATCGAGGAAGTCATCGGTTTGAAGGACCGCACCCACGAATAGGCGCTTGCAAATCTTTTAAATTCAGGCGATACTGCGATTTCATGCCAGTTTTACAATCCAGGAGAATGCGATGACCAAGGCCGATCTGATTGAAGAAGTCTCCCGCGTCGTCGAGATGACCCGGAAGGAATCCGAGGTTATCGTGGAGGCGATTTTCGACAGTATCGTACGTTCCCTCCGGTCCGGCGACAAGATCGAGATCCGCGGATTCGGCAGCTTCCGCACGCGCCAACGCCAGCCCCGGATCGGCCGCAACCCGAAGACCGGCGCGCGGGTGGAAGTTCCCGCCAAGAAGATCCCGTATTTTAAGCCGAGCAAGGAATTGAAGGACGTGGTCAACAGCTCCGGCGCTCCCGTCCCGGCGCCCGCGCTGGCGCCCGCCGCGCCCGAGCAGGTTCCCAACCCGTAACGTGGATTATCTCTGGACGCCATGGCGCTATCAATACGTAACTGACGGGGACCGCCCCTCAGGGTGCGTCTTCTGCATCGCCGCGGGCGGCTCCGACGACCGGAAAAACCTGATCGTCCACCGGGCGAAACACAATTTCATCATCCTCAACCGTTTTCCCTACACCAATGGCCACGTCATGGTGGTGCCGTTCCAGCACGTCGCCACTTTGCAGGATATGGCGGAGGAAGCCCTGCTGGAGATGATGCGCCTGGCGCGAGAGTGCGAAAAGCACCTGCGCGCCACCTACCGTCCGGATGGCCTCAACATCGGAATGAACCTGGGCCGCAGCGCCGGCGCGGGGATCGCCGACCACATACACATGCACATTCTCCCCCGCTGGACCAGCGACACCAACTTCATGACGGTGACCGGCGAGACGCGGGTCCTGCCCGAAGATCTGCCGGCCACCTGGGAAAAGCTGAAGAGCGCGGACTGGTAGCCCGAGGCGACCGCTCCCTTAAAAGGTGTGAAAGAATCGCTGGGATCGCCGTGTTGACAGACGAAAGCGTCTGTCCCCCGTTGGTGGGGCAGGCGCTTTCGCCTGCCAACCAATTTTTTCACAGCTTTTAAGGAAGCGTCCCGCAAGCCATTGATAACACTCGATTGACGAGAAACCCATAAGACGCCAATTCGGCCCCAAACACGAGCAGACTTCCTCGCCGGTATGGCCCCGTGGCACGCGGGCACTGGCTTCTCAGGGAGCGTTTTCTTTATGCCGGCACCTGCCGGATGGCGGCGCCGGCGCCTTTCAGATTGCCGACTTTCATTTCACTCCATTTGCGGGAGAGGATCACGCCGTCGGCGCCGCCCCGGAAAGCCGCCAGGACCGCGTCGTGCGTGCCGCCGGGCGTGGATTTCGACGACGTGGCGGCGGTGGGGATATCGATATCGATGCCGGGCCAAAGCTGCGTTTTCGCCCCGGCCAGCGCGGCGCGCGCGCGCTTGGCCTCGCGATACACGTAGTCGCTCGACAGGCCCGCTTTGGCCAGATCCGCCATCGGCTTTTCGCCCTGGTAATCCAGCACGCGGTAGTGGAAGTCGAGCAGCTCCTGGGCGGGGACGTCGCCGTAGATGGTTCGCCCCACCTGGCCGATATAGCCGGCCAGGCGCTCGCCGCCGCAGTTGTGGTACATCACCATCTTCAGAAAGTCCGAATACTTTGCGAGTTCGGTGAGGTCCTGCTCGGCGCGGTAGATGGGCGAGAAGGAGTTCTGGTGCCAGATGTGCCAGCCCACGCCCACGCCCGGCTTGATGGATTTCACCTTGGCGTAAATCGCCGCGTAGGTTTCGCGCAGGCTATCGTGCCAGAGATTCTCCCAGGCGAGCAGTTCGGGGTAGCGCAGCATCAGCCGCCAGAGGGTGACGTAGTAGCCATCCACCGGGCGCTTGCCGCCGCGCGTAAATTCGCCGAGCGCGCGGAAGCCGGCGCGGGCGCGGGCCACGTCGATGCCGCGCTCCCGCGCTTTGCGCTCGCAGAACGGGCAGAAGCAGGTGGCGCCGCCCGGGTTGACGCCGCGCGTCATATTGGAAAACGCGCCGTGACGCTCCGAGCCCCACATGATGCCGTCGATCTCCCACGACCGCGTGTAGTCCTCCACGGTGCCCAGCAGCCAGTTCCGGTAGTTGGGATTGTTGAAGCACAGGGTGCCCGCGTTCTGGCCGTCGAGCTGTTTTTCCTGCGCCTGCGCGACGTTGGGAACGTCGCGGCTCCAGACGTCCTCAAACCAGCAGATGGTTTTCATGCCGCGCTTGCGCGCCGAGGGGAGGACGCTGGCCAGCACGTCGAACTCGCCGAGGTCGGGCGCGCGCAAGTTCTGCAGGACCGTGTCGCGATAATACTCGGGATGGGTGCGGGTATAGCTGCCGCCTTTGAAGGTGTCGGTATCGTAGGCCTGCTTGCCGTGATCGGGCAGCGGCTGTCCCGGCACCTGGCGGCCGGCGATGCCGCGGCCGTAAGTGAAGGTGGCGACGAAGAGGGTGTTGATGGAGGCGTCCTGCTGGAATTCATCCAGCACCTTCTCCACGCCTTCATCGGCGAAGGAGACGGCGCCCACCTGAATGCCGATCATTTTGGAAGTGGCGGCGGCCGGCGCGGCGGACCCAGAGGTTACCCCGGCGGTGGCGGCGATTGCGTTGCGAATAAAGTTGCGGCGGTCCATATGGATCGAAAAGTAGCACGTTTCGAGGGGGGATGCCGGGTACGATACGGCGATTGCGTGGGCAGGTGGCCCGTGACCGGCCGGCATTACCCGTTTTCCGGGAACGGCATTTACCGGGAGGAAACGCTGACAGGGACCAGAACGTCCTTTTCGTACCGCTTTCCGGAGCCCGAGCTGGTCACGAGATCTCACGAAGTGGCGTTGGCCCTGGATGCCGCAATTAGGGGATGATGGAAGCGTGGAGAACTCAATGCAACGCTTCCTCAATCTGACAGTGCGGGGATTTCGCCGCCTCGCCGAGGTGGATCTGGAACTGCGCCCCTTGACTGTCCTGATCGGAGCAAACGGGGTGGGCAAGTCGTCCCTGCTGGACGCGCTCTCCATTCTGGCGAGTTCTGCGCAAGGTAATCTAAACGCCGCCGTCAGCGAAATGTCCGGCTTGGCCGCGATGACGACCTACGACCGCACAAGCGAGGTGGGTTTCGGGATTTCCATGACGGTTCCAAGCTACGAGCCCCTCGACTATTCGCTGAGTCTTCGGCCCCAGGGCGTCGCCTACCTAATCGACCGGGAAACTCTGCAGCAGAGGCGACCAGGATATCCGCACCCGTTCCTGCACATCGACTCGCACGGAGCCGATATTAAGTACTTCGAAGTAGATCAAGGCAGGTTGGTTCGCCCCAACTGGGAACACAACCCGCTGGAGTCTTCGCTGTCTCAGGTTCCCAAGCTGTTCCGGGCACCGGAGGAGTTCCGCCACCGGCTGGCTTCATCGACTTTCTACCACGTGTTGAACGTCGATCCGCGATCTCCAGTGCGCCTGCCCCAAGCCATGCGGCCGGCCCCGCTGCCAGGCAAGAACGGAGAGGACCTGGTCTCCAGCCTTTACTATCTTCGCGAGGCGGAGCCGGATCGCTTTGAAGCTGTCGAGGACTCCTTGAAGGCGGCGTTTCCGGGCTTCAAACGGCTCGATTTTCCGCCCGTCGCCGCAGGCACGCTTGCCATGACGTGGCGCGATAACAGCTTCTCCAAGCCGCTTTACATGCACCAGGTTTCCGAAGGGATGCTGCGCTTCGTGTGGCTCGCGACACTCCTGCAAAGCCCCGGACTGACGGCTCTAACTTTGCTCGACGAGCCGGAAGTCAGTCTGCATCCGGAATTGCTCAGTCTGCTGGCTGGCCTCTTGAGGGAAGCTGCGCAGAGGACGCAGATCGTGGTCGCAACCCATTCCGATCGCCTTATCCGCTTTCTTAAACCCAATGAAGTAGTGGTGATGGATGCAGCCGAGGACGGAACTTCCACTCTGACATGGGCCGACAAGTTGAATCTGGATCAATGGTTGGAGGAATACACTCTCGATGAGCTCTGGCGCAATGGCCGCCTGGGGGCGCGTGGATGAAGATCGCGGTTCTGATAGAAGGCGAAACCGAGAGGGTCTTTCTCCCCTACCTGCGCGAGTTCCTCAGCCCACGACTTCCGGGTAGGATGCCCAGGCTGATTTCGAACAAGTACGACGGCAGAATTCCCAAGCAGGAGAAGTTGAAACGAGTTGTAGAGGCACTGCTCCGGGGTGGAGATCCGGACGCCGACCACGTGATTGCGCTCACGGATGTCTATACAGGCTCGCACGATTTTCAGGATGCCGAGGATGCGAAGCAGAAAATGCGAAACTGGGTCGGCCCGAACGATCGGTTCCATGCCCATGTGGCGCAGCATGATTTTGAAGCCTGGTTGCTTCCGTATTGGCCCGCCATCCAGGAACTGGCCAGACACAACCGGACAGCCCCCGCGGGTAAGCCTGAATCCGTAGACCACAACCACCCGCCCTCCTATCACATCAAGGCAATCTTCAGGAGCGGCCAGGGGCCGAGGCATTATACGAAGACTCGCGATGCCAAAAGAATCTTGCAGGGAAAAGATCTGAGCGTTGCCGCGGCGGCGTGTCCCGAGCTGAGAGCCTTTCTAAACACAATTCTTACACTATGCGATGGCGATCCCATTTAGATCGCCGGTCGAAAGGGATTGAGCAGGACGCGCTCTGACGCCAGCCATGCGGGACTGGCGCCCCATCCACAAGGTAATGGCGAACATCATCATGCCGCAAGGATCTGTGAACTGCCGAATGCAGGTGGTGGCCACAAGCGGACTTGAACCGCCCCCGCAGCCTTTTCAGGGCTGCTATTCAGGATAGATCCTGGGAAGTCCCCTCCGCGTCAACTGGCCGCACGACGCCCAGCCCGTAGAATGGCGGCGCAATTCGGCCGCGTCCGAGCTTCCCCGCGGATGCACAGGGCGGAGCCTTACGCCACGCTACAATTCCCGCCAGGAGGCGTCGAGCGATACCCAACGGTCGCCTTCGCCGATCTCGCTCTCGGCCAGGGACAGGGCGCCGTGGCCCTCATCGCAGAGGAACTCCGTGGTGACGGGCTCGAACATGCTGGCCCAGGACCCCATGGTGACGGGACGCGACAGACGGCGGAGGCAGACCGGGCAGCGGCGGCGCTGATCGTCGAAGACCCAGACGGCGGCCAGGCCGAAGCCGCCCAGAAAAGCCAGGGTGGCGCCGAGTCCGGCGACCCATGCGCGCAGCAACTCCGGGGTGATGAGGTTCCACAACCAGCGGGACCCTTCGATCCACACCAGCGGCACCAAAACGATGACGGCGCCGATCTTGACGGCCAGGTAGAGCCAGTAGCGCCAGCCGTAGCGCCCCAGCGACAGACGGCCGATAGCGACCAGCGATGCGCCGATGGCCAGCGCCATCACGATGGGCACGACATGGCCCACCACCAGGTCGCCGAGCGGGGGGTCGTAGCGCAGGTGGCGGTGCCCGATGAACTCCATGGGCTCAAGGTTCCAATAGATGGCGGCGGACACGATGGAGCGGGTGGCCTGGAAGCCGTGCGAGAGCAGCGCCAACAGGAGCGCTCCCGCCGCCGCCAGCGCCATGCCGAACTGCGGCCCGAGGGTCCAACGGTGGAAGCCGGCGCGGTTGAAGCGCAGCCAGAAGGCATTGGACAGAGCGTCGCGGCAAAGCAGCATCAGTTCGGCGCGGTCGCGGCCGGCGACTTCGCCGCGGTCCACCAGAGTGCAGAGGCTCGACAGGCGCGAGTTCCAAAGCTGGCGAAATTCGTGCCGCACAGCAGGCGGCGCCAGGCGGCTCGCCATCCGCAGCAGCCAACGGCAAAGCGTTGGCGGCGCCACTCCGTCAGCGTGGGACATGAGGCATCCTCTCACCCATTCGACGCCGGATTCCCTTATGATGTTCCCAGGATCGGCCCGGGCGACATGGAATCTCCCACTTCCACCTTCGCGCTGCTGGAGCAAGCCAAAGGCGGCGACGAGCAAGCGCTGTCGCGCGCCTTCGAACGCCACCGGCGGCGCCTGGCGGTGCTGATTCACTATAAGTTGAGCCCGCGGGCGCGGGAGTTCTGCGAGGTGGAAGACCTGGTGCAAGAGACCTGCCTGCGGGCGTTCCGCGATATTGGCAACTTCACGTATCAATCGCCCGGAAGCTTCCTGCGCTGGCTTTCGGCGATCGCCGACCACGCCATCATCGACCGCACGCGGTACCAGAACCGGGAGCGGCGGGCGGGGGAGGTGGTGCCCTTCCGGTCCGCCAGCAATCCGCAAGGGCCGGAGCCCGCCGACAGTAAGACTCCCAATTCTGGTGGGCCCGGACCTGGAACCGAAGCTGCTCGATTTCGGGCTGGCGCTGGATCTGGAGGGCAGCGAGCGGCTGTCGCGGATCGGCGAAATCGCCGGCACGCCGGAGTATCTGTCGCCGGAGCAGGCGGCCGGGGTGCGGGACGGGGTGCAGAATCTCGACGCGCGCAGCGACGTGTTCTCGCTGGGCGCCGTGTTCTACGAGGTGCTAACCGGCGAGCCGCCCTTCGGCGGCGACACGGTGGCCGGCCTGCCGCGGAATATCCGTACACAAGACCCGCCGCTGCCGCGCCGGCGCGACCCGGCGATTCCGCGCGACCTGCAAAACATCTGTCTGAAGGCGCTGGAAAAGGACGCGGCCGGGCGCTACGGCACGGCCCGCGAGATGGCCGACGACCTGCGGCGTTTCCTGGCGGGAGAAGCGGTCCACGCGGAACCGGCGGCATACGCCAGATTGATCGCCGGCAAGGTGGGGCAGCACCTGCGCGACCTGGAAAGCTGGCGCAGCGAACAAATTGTTTCCGCTGACGAGTACCACAGTTTGCGCAAACGCTACCAGCCGCTGCTGGAGCGGGAGGACGCGTGGATTCTGGAGGCGCGCCGGCTCACGCTGCCGCCGGTGACGCTATATCTCGGCGCTTGGGTGCTGGCGGTGGGCGCCGCGTTTCTGACCTTCTTTCCCTACCCGGCGCTGGCCAGGGCGCCGGCGGTGTTGATCGCTTGGGCGGCCGCGCTGCCGGTGGCGTGGATCGGCGTGGGCAACTGGCGGCGGAGCCGCTTCCGGGTGGCCATCGCCTACCTGCTGGCCTTCTGCCTGCTGGCGCCGATCGCCATGCTGGTGACGGTGGAGGAGACGGGCCTCTTCGCCGGGTTAGGACGAGTCTCCGAACTCCTGATCTCGTGGAATTTAGGCTGACCCAAGTTTGTAGACCAACCGGAGATCCGTGCCGGGAAAGACA
>Ga0208079_1000449_pt1 | contig 22722 bp, 21 predicted proteins | sample NGESurdeep092012_5_FD_184474 | JGI IMG/M metagenome (GOLD analysis project Ga0208079, IMG submission 184474) | Arctic peat soil microbial communities from Barrow, Alaska - NGEE Surface sample 210-2 deep-092012 (SPAdes) | ecosystem: Environmental > Terrestrial > Soil > Wetlands > Peat ... | reverse complement strand
CCGAGCCATCACACGACTGGTCTTTACGTCGTCACCGAACGTGACGCCTTCATGATCATCTGACGCGGCCGTCAACAGTACCGGCAGGTCCGCGGCAGCGAACACGGCCGTGCCCTCCCGTCGCCTGAATCGTCGTCGGCGCAGGCGTGCGCGACGGGGCCCGCGTCTGGAACTTCGCTGACTTCGCCACCATGCAGGGCTCGAATCGGGTGGTCGGAAATCGAAAGGGTGTCTGCCCGGCATAGGCACCATCGGGCATGCCGGGCGAAGGGCCCGCTGATACTCGGTCAGGGATCGGTCCACGGGGATCTCTTCCTCGGCCGGTGGTCACCGCGCGGCTACATCGTGAGTGCGAAGAACGGTCTGCGCGCGGCAACGGCAAGCCAAACTGACCTTAGGGACCCGATGACCTTCGTCCCACGCACACCCAGGCCCGGCTCCGGTGGGGGATCGGCTCTTCGGGAACTTCCTGACCAGAGGCGCCCGGGCGCGGGGGGGTAGAACACCCGCACGGTCAGGCTGCGGCGAGGGGTCACCTCGCTACTGGCCACCCGCAGGCGCGTCTGGGGGGAACCACGCGTTCAGGCCTCTTGGGCGGCAGCCTCGTGACCGCCGAGGATGACGTGCTGTTATCTTCGTGTCAATGGTGAAATGGGTCATTGTGCCCTGGGCCAAAGAGGGCTTCTGCCCACGGTTTGCCGTCGCCTTCTCGTAGGAGAGCTAATAATCGATGATCCACCATGACTGGACCCAAGTCGAGGTTCGAGAGATTCTCGACCGTCCGTTTCACGACCTGCTCGCCGACGCGCACCGCGTCCACAGCGACCGCTTTGACCCCAACGAGATCGAGGGCGCCTCGCTCGTCTCGATCAAGACCGGCGGCTGCTCGGAGGACTGCGCCTACTGCCCACAGTCGGCGCGACACCAGACCGGCCTCGAATCTCAGGCTTTGCTCAGCACGCAGGAGATCGTTGCCGCAGCCCGCGACGCGAAGGCGGATGGCGCCACCCGGTTCTGCATGGGCGCCGCGTGGCGCTGCCCAACGGACCGCCAGGTCGACGCGGTAGCAGCCGCCGTACGCGAGGTCGCTGCACTTGAGCTGCAGACCTGTGCGACGCTCGGCATGCTCACCGCAGCGCAGGCCGCGGCACTGGCCACCGCCGGTCTCGACTACTACAACCACAACCTGGACACCTCACCTGAGTTCTACGGTGAGGTCATCACCACCCGCACGTACGACGACCGGCTGGCCACCCTGGCAAACGTCCGGGCGGCCGGAGTGAACCTCTGCTGCGGCGGGATCGTGGGGATGGGCGAGAGCCGCGACGACCGGGCCGGTCTCCTGCACCAGCTGGCGTCGATGGACCCGCATCCGGAGAGCGTGCCGATCAACCTCCTGGTGCAGGTGCCGGGCACGCCGCTGGACGATGTCGAGCCGATCGACGGGCTCGAGCTCGTCCGTACGGTCGCGGCCGCCCGCTTGTTGATGCCACATTCGGTGGTGCGCCTGTCTGCCGGCCGGGAGTCGATGAGTGACGAGCTCCAGACCTTGTGCCTGCACGCCGGGGCAAACAGCATCTTCCTCGGTGAGAGGCTCCTGACCACGCCCAACGCTGGCCGCAACCATGACCACCAGCTCCTCGACAAGCTCGGTGTGCACCTGGCCAGTGAGAGCGTCCTGCACCGATGAACAGGCTCGAGCGCGGCAACCTCGCGAGCTCGTAGTTGCCTGCCTTGTTACAACAGACGATGACCGACCAAGACCAGCTCAGCGACCTGATCGCGTTTGATCGCGAACACCTCTGGCACCCGTACTCGTCCGCGCTGACGCCGTCGACCCCCTACCTCGTGGAGTCTGCGTCCGGTGTACGCCTGCGGTTGCGCCGCCATGACGGACAGGTCGTCAGCGTCGTTGATGCGATGTCGTCCTGGTGGTGCGCGATCCATGGCTATGCAGTGCCGTCGCTGGACCGGGCGGCTTGCGCCCAGCTGGGGCGGATGAGTCACGTCATGTTCGGCGGGCTGACCCACGAACCGGCAATCGCGTTGGGACGCAAGCTGATCGAGCTCGCGCCGCGACTGGCTGGCCATGAACAGTCACCGCTGCAGCACGTGTTCCTGGCCGACTCGGGGTCGGTCTCGGTGGAGGTGGCCCTGAAGATGGCATGGCAGTTCCATGTCAACGCGGGACGACCGCGAAAGAAGATGTTCACGATCCGTGGTGGCTACCACGGCGACACCTTCGCACCGATGAGCATCTGCGACCCAGTCGGCGGCATGCACTCCTTGTTCACGGGCGTCCTTCCCGAGCAGATCTTCGCCCCGCGCCCACCTGCTGGGATCAACGTCTCGGCTGACGATCCGGCCATGGCCGCCTGGGAGCAGCAGACGCGAGAGCTGTACGGCGCTCACGCATCCGAGGTGGCAGCGGTCGTGACGGAGCCGGTGCTCCAGGGCGCCGGTGGGATGCACATCTACAGCCCGTATGTCGTGCAGGTGCTTGCGTCCCTGGCGCGCGAGCACGGGGCTCTGCTGATCCTGGACGAGATCGCGACCGGATTCGGGCGGACCGGAACGCTGTGGGCGGCCGACAGATGCGGTGTCGTGCCGGACATCCTCACGGTCGGCAAGGCCCTGACCGGCGGCTATCTGACCCTGGCCGCAACGTTGTGTACGCGGGAAGTGGCGCAGGGGGTGAGCGGCTCCTTGTCCGGCGGGTTGATGCACGGCCCAACCTTCATGGGTAACCCGCTGGCTTGCTCGGTGGCGTTGGCGAGCTTGGAGCTGCTTGAGCGCAACGACTTCCGCGGCCAGACGGCCCGCATCGAGTCGGAGCTGAGCACCGGTCTTGTGTCAGCCCTGGACCTCGACTGTGTCAAGGAAGTGCGCAGCCTCGGAGCCGTGGGCGTCATCCAGCTGACCGGTCCCGCCGATGTGGAGGCGATCGGGGCAGCGGCCATCGAACGCGGGGTGTGGGTGCGACCGTTCCGCGACCTTGTCTACACGATGCCGCCGTATGTCAGCACCACAGAGGACATCGCAGCGATCACCTCCGCCCTGGTCGGCTCCGTCGCCGAGGTTCATGGCGGCAGGTCTCGTCGGCGTGTGGTCCATGGAACTACCGGGAAGCGCTCCGGTGCCGGTCCCGAGTGACCCGCCCGCCCAGGGCTGCGGCAGGCTTGCCCCGTGAGCTGGTTCCTGGAAGACCTCGCGGCGAAGGCGGCCGAGCGCGAACGCGCCGGTCTGACGCGACGCCTGGTTGCCCGTCATGGGGATGGCCTTCTTGACCTGGCAAGCAACGACTACCTCGGGCTTGCCCGCAACGCCGGCGTCATCCTCGGGGCGACGACGGCGGCCCGTAGCTACGGCGGTGGCGCGGGGGCGTCACGGTTGGTCACGGGCACCCTGCCGGTCCACGACCAGCTCGAGGGCGCCCTGGCCGAGCTGCTCGAGGCCGGCAGTGCACTGGTGTTCTCCACCGGCTATCACGCCAACCTCGGCGCGGTTACCGCCCTGGCCGGCTCCGAGACACTGATCGTCTCGGACGCTCACATCCATGCCTCGCTCATTGACGCCGCCCGGCTGTCCAGGGCACAGGTCGCGGTCGCCCGCCACAACGACACGGCCGACGTCGAGAGGATCCTGAGCGCTCGCAGCCAACCACGGGCGATGATCGTCGTCGAGTCCATCTACTCGGTCCTAGGTGATGCGGCGCCCCTGGCGGAGCTCGACGAGATCGCCCGGCGTTATGACGCGATCCTGCTCATTGACGAGGCGCACGGGGTTGGCGTGGCAGGAGATCGCGGACAGGGGCTGACCGCAAGCCTGGGACTGTCCCGGGCTGACCACGTCGTCGTGACCGTCACCTTGTCCAAGTCCCTGGCGGCGCAAGGCGGTGCGGTCCTGGGACACCCTGCGGTTCGTGAGCAACTGGTGAACACGGCTCGCCCGTTCATCTATGACACCGGGCTGGCTCCCGCCGCCGCCGGAGCGGCTCTGGCCGCGGCGGGCGCCATCACCGACGACCCGGGCCTGGTGTTCCGTGTCCGGGCCAACGCAGCCATCCTCGCGGAGAGCTGCAGGGTCCAGCCGCCCGCCGGAGCCGTGCTCTCGGTCCCGATGCCCGGCCCACGAGAAGCCCTGGAAGCGGTCGCGGTCTGCGCGGAGCGCGGCATACGGATCGGATGTTTCCGCCCGCCCTCGACACCCGACGGCATCTCGCGACTTCGGATCACCGCGCATGCTCACCACACGAGCGAGGAGATGGCCCGAGCCGCAAAGGTTCTCAGCGAGGTCACTGGCAGATGAGCGGGCTCGCTGCGATCATCGTCGTTACCGGCACCGGAACTGCGGTCGGTAAGACGGTGACCACGGCTGCGATGGTCGTCGGGCTTCGCGCCCAGGACTTGCGGGTGGTGGTCGCCAAGCCAACCCAGACCGGGCTGCTACCGGGCGAGCCCGGGGACCTGCACGACGTATGCCGGTTGGCGGGCGAGGTCGAGACCCATGAGTTCGTCCGGTTACCACTCCCGCTGGCCCCCGATGCCGCCGCACGCCTGGCCGCGGTGCAGCTACCCACCGTCGCTGAACACGCCGCCCGGCTGGCCGAGATCGCAGGTCGCGACGACGTCGACCTTGTCCTGGTCGAGGGAGCCGGCGGACTGCTCGTGCGCATCGATGCTGAGGCTGCCACGATCGCCGACCTGGGCACCGAGCTCAACGCTGTCGGCGCCAAGGTGGGGTTCATCGTGGTAGCCGCCGCTGGCCTGGGCACTTTGAACCACAGCGCCCTCACCGTCGAGGCGTTGCGCAGCCGTGGGCTGGACTGCCTTGGCTTCGTCATCGGGTCCTGGCCCCAGGACCCCGACCTGGCGATGCGGACCAACCTCAAGGACCTGGCGTCGGTCACCGGCGCCCGACTGCTGGGCCGTATCCCTGCCGGCGCTGGGCGGATGAGCCCCGCCGCGTTCCAGGCCAACGCTGCCGGGTGGATCACCATCACCTGAGGGGTCCGTGAGACGCCAGGACCGTTTGCTCGTCGTGCACCGATCAGAGCGCCACATCTGCACCATCGCACCGCGATGCACCCCTGCCAGAGCTGAACGTCGCGCGCTGGCCGGCCAACGGCTTCGACGACGTTCGGCTGAGGTGACGATCACCGGCTGACGGTTCTTGTTGGGGGACGCCGGCTGACCCATCTGTCTGGGATGCTCACTGCCCGCAGGCATCTGGTGAGCATCGGTGAGAAGATCCCGCGGAGCATGGGAACAAGGCGTGACTTCTTCAACCGTTCTGCTGTTGGTGGTGCGGGGGCTTATGGCAGTCTCGTCGCCATGACGATGATGCGTCGACTTGTCCCGGTGGCGGGCGGCCGCAACCTCGATGTCTTTGTGGTGGCGGCCGAAGGTGCGCCTCTGGTCGTCAACCTTCCTGGCACCCCTGAGGGTCACGTCCTTTTTCCGTCACATCCAGGTGATCGCACTGGGCGGGGCCATCGGGACCGGGCTCTTCTACGGCTCGGCTACCAGCACTGGGATGGCTGGGCCCTCGGTCGTGCTGTCGTACCTTATCGGCGGTGCGGTGATCTTCCTCATCATGCGGGCCCTGGGCGAGATGTCGGTGCACACCCCGGTCTCGGGTGCTTTCAGCCACTACGCCTTCGAGAACTGGGGACCCTTCGCCGGGTTCTTTTCCGGATGGAACTACTGGTTCAACTACATTGCGGTCAGCATGGCCGAGCTCGCGGTGGTCGGCACCTACGTCAACTACTGGCTGCCGGCCGTGCCCGGCTGGGTCTCCGCGGCGATCTTCCTCGCGCTGATCACGATTCTGAACCTGACCAACGTCAAGGCCTACGGCGAGTGCGAGTTCTGGTTCGCGATCACCAAGGTGGTGGCGATCATCGCGATGATCGGTCTTGGCGCCTGGATAGTCTTCTTCGGTGCGGGCAGCGGTGTTCACGCGACCGGGGTCTCCAACCTCTGGGCCCACCACGGCTTCGTCCCCAACGGCATTTGGGGCATGATCACCGCGCTGGTGGTCGTCATGTTCTCCTTCGGCGGGGTGGAGCTCATCGGCATCACAGCGGGCGAGGCTGACAACCCGCGCCACACCATCCCCAAAGCGATCAACCAGGTCGTCTACCGGATTCTTATCTTCTACGTTGGCGCCATCTTCGTGATCTTGTGCATCTTCCCGTGGGACGGGATCGGCACCGCCGGCAGCCCATTCGTCATCATCTTCTCCAAGATCGGCATCGCCGGCGCGGCAACGCTGCTCAACGTGGTCGTCCTGGCTGCGGCTGTCTCGGCATACAACAGCGGTCTGTACAGCAACGGACGCATGCTCTACAACCTTTCCCGGCAGGGTGACGCGCCTGGCTACCTCAGCAAGCTCAACAAGAGCGGCTCGCCCTACGCCGGCGTGCTGACCTCGTCGGCCGTCACTGCCCTGGCCGTCGTGCTCAACTTCCTGTTCCCTGGGAAGGTCTTCCTCTACCTCATGTCGGTCGCCCTCATCGCAGGCATCTTCAACTGGACGATGGTCGTCATCACCCAGATGAAGCTCTGCAGGCGCATCGGCGCTGTCGAGGTAGGCAAGCTCGGGTTCAAGATGCCGTTCTTCCCGGTCGCGAACTACGTCGTCCTGGCTTTCCTGGCCGGAGTCGTCGTCCTCATGGGCTTCCTGCTCGACTTCCGGTACGCGCTCTACGTCGCTCCAGTCTGGGTCGCCATCCTGTACGGGGCATACCGGATCAAGACATCCGCCGCACTCCGGTCGCAGGTATCTGGCTAAGACGCCGGCGCCGGCGGCTGCGGCCTCCTGCTGGGCGCCGGGAGCCACTGCCATGCCACGCTCTGGTCTGGTCTGGTCTGGTCTGGTCCCAGCGCTGCCCCTAACTGGGGTCGGACCCCCACCCGCTGTGCTGACTCCCAGGAGCACTCCATGGCCATCATTGACGACAGCACCGAGCAGGTCCGCCAGTGACCCCCTCCGAGCCTCTCGCCGCGCTGGGTCTGGAGCTTGCGTTGCTGTCAGAGCCCGCTGCCGCCTGCCCGCCGGCCGTGCCCAGCGGCTCCGGGGTCTGGACGTCGGCGCAGCTGCCGTTGGTGGGTGGTGTTCCACCGCTGAGCGGCAAGGGGCAGTGGGGCCTGGCTTGCTCACCCCCGACGACGCGGCACCGCTGGCACGGACCGCTGTCCTCAACGCCGTCGCGGCAGTGGATGCCGAGGCGGGGGCCATCGAGCGCATCGGCGGATCGTGAAGCTCGTCGGATTCGTTGCCAGCGACCCGTCCTTGACCGGTCAGCCCGCGGTCGTCAAGGGGGCCAGCGAGCTGCGGGGGACCTGTGCGGGGCTGGCGGGGCGCACGCGCGCAGAGCCGCCGGGTGGCAGCCCTCCCGCTGGGCGCGCCCGTCGAAATCGAGCTCGTGGCTGAGGTCGGCTAAGGCTGCGGCGCCGCGTGCTCTAGCGTGCAACGGTGTCAGAAGCGGAATCTCGTCCCGGACAAGATGTGAGGGTGTGGAGCACGTGAATGCCTGGCGAGTAATCGAGCGCGGCAGCTGGGGTCTGGTCGGCAACCGACTGACCCCACTTCTAGCTCAGTGTCCTGACGCGGCGAGGGCTTAGCCAGACATGGCCGACCTTATGGGCAAACAGCCCCACATCGTGCCGGTGACCTGGCGTGACCCTCGGGCGGTAGCCATGCGAAAGCTCATGGACGTTGAGATGTCAGCCATCTACGGGTCGCTCTTCTCGTCGTCGGAGCCGGACAAGGTTCTGGCTGCCCGACGCAAGGCACTGGTGATCGATCCACGCGACGTCTTGGTCACCCTGCTGGCGATTGAAGCTGACTGCACGCCGCTTGCGCATGTTGCCCTGCGCGACCTTGGTGGCGAGTGGGAGGTCAAACGGCTCTTCGTCGACAACGAGGCTCGGGGCAGGGGAATCGGCCAGCGACTCATGTCCGACCTTGAGGGCTGGGCCCGCGACCGAGGGGCGAAGCGGCTCATCCTCCAAACCGGCGACCGCCAGCCCGAGGCTGTCGCCCTCTACGAGCGAGCCGGCTATGAGCGCATCGAGATCTACGAGCCGTACGTCACCACCTTTACCTTCTCGCGGTGCTTCGAAAAGCAGCTGAGTCGCGAAACGCCATAAAGGGTAGGCGAGTTCAGGTGGTGGCCCTCATCATGGCGTGGTCCTGGGCCGCGCGGGCCTGCGCTTGCTGCTGGAGGTCGGCACAGGTGCAGCGTCTCTTCGTTGCTCAGCCAGCCCGAGGTGCTGTGGGCTCGGCGGGCGCCACCAGGGGCGAGTTGGGACGCGTCCCTGGTGGTAACGGTCTTCATTGCTGCCCTTGGACACCCGCCACGGCGTCGTCGACTCCTGCCGGGGTGTCTTCCGCCCTCGGGCGGCAGGAGGTGCCCGCTTTTCAACGACGGCCGGGATGTGCGAGCACCGGTTGGCAAAGCCGCTGGCCTGGTGGCCGCTGGCGCCATGGCGGCAACCTTGATGCCGTTGTTACCCGACCCCGCCTGCGACTCGCCACGTGAGAGCGCTCAGGCGATCGTTGCCTTTGGGCTTGCGCCGTGAGCTTGGTCCTCCACCACGTCCGTTCTTTCAGGTGGCGGCCACCGGGCCCGGGCGATAGGGTGCGCCGGCTGTTCGCGTGTTAGAATCATGAGCGAGGCGCCGCCCCAGAAGTTTGGTAGCGTCACCTAATTCTCGCGCTGCTCCTGAACCTCGGTGGCTCGTGTCCTTCCTTTCCGGGACCACCGAATTGAGTTCGCCATGGCGCAGCAACCAAGCAGCCCGCACGAGTCGTTTTCTCTCGAGCTTTATGCAGATTCAGACCACCAGGTCCTGCTGTTCCCGACCTCCTTCGCGGTCTGCGACCCGAGCGATCCACCAGCCCAGTCAGCCGCCCGTGCGGCCACCAGAGCACGGGCGCGGGTCAGTACACGCGTCATACGTCAGGTAGTGGTCCTTGGGTTTGCCGGCCCGCTGGGTGATGTCGTGCAGGATCTGGACCGGACGATGCAGCTGGCTCTGGCCGACGAGCCTCGTGGTGTGGTCTGCGACCTGTCGGCCGCGTGCGGGGGTTTCGAGCCTGTCGCGGTAGAGGTGCTCGCAACGGCAGGACGGCACGTTCGCGACTGGCCCGGGATCCCCATCGTGGTGGCCTGCCCGGACCCGCAGCTTCGCGCCGCGCTCCGCGCTCACCGCCTGGGCCGGCACCTGATCGTCACCGAATCACTGTTCTGCGCAATGTCGGTGGCCTTGGCGACTCCCACCCTGACCATGGGCAGGCTGCGACTCGCCCCCCACCCGACTGCGCCGCGCGCCTCCCGGAACTTCGTCACGCGTACCCTGCTGGACTGGCAGCTGAACCGGGCCATTCCCTTCGCAAGCCTGGTGGTCAGTGAGCTGGTGGCCAGCTCGTCCATCAATGCCGGCACGGACATTGACCTGTCCGTGGTCTGGAACCTTGGTGCCCTGCGCCTTTGCGTTCGAGATGGCGGACCCGCCCTGCCCGGTCAGCCCCATCCAGGTCTTGACCTTCACGGGCGAAGCCTGACGGTGGTCGCTGGGCTCTCACGCGCGTTCGGGTTTCTGCCTACCGCCAACGGCGGCAAGGTCGTCTGGGCCGTTCTCGAGGCCCCTGGGTGCTCGCCGCCGGCCAGCCATCACCGCCCTGAGGATGAACGCCAGGAGGCTCTCATACTCAACGACGCCCACGCACCGGCGGGGCAGCACCTAAGTCGCATCGCCGAAAGGAGTCACCGTTGAGCACCTTAAGTCGCCTGCCAGGGCCGGTTGCAGATCTGTGGGAATGGCAGTTCGATGGCTCTTGCCGGCGCGAGAACCCGGACGACTTCTTCCATCCCGACGGTGAGCGGGGCCCGTCACGCCGCAACCGCGACAGCGCAGCCAAGGCAGTGTGCCGCAGCTGTCCGGTCCTGCAGACCTGTCGTGAGCACGCGCTCCAGGCGCATGAACCGTACGGCGTGTGGGGTGGCCTGACCGAGAACGAACGTGAGGCCCTGTATGTCGCGTCAACGGACCTGCCGAAGGCTAGCTGAGTACACTAGCCTGGGTTCATGCCCGGGGCAACCTGAGTACACTAGCCTGGGTTCATGCCCGGGGCAACCAGGGGCCGCAAACAACGCGGGCGGACCGGACGGGCCGTTCCAGTGGTCGATGGTCTTCAGCGCGTCATCGAGTCCGGCGCAGGATCTCCCGCCACAGCCCGAGCCTTCGCCGTGTCGCCCAGCTCATGGCGCAGGAAGGCGGGGCACATGAGAGTGACCTACCGGCACAGCTGCCAACCAGCCTGGTTGGCCGGGTCACCGGCCGCCCGACAGGGCGCCAGACCTTAACGGATATCGCCCACCGACACGGAGGACGCCATGACCGACACCGAACATTGCGGGACCGCCCCGCAGCGCACAGCAACCACGACCGAGCAGGCCGACATGAAGCGCGGCCAGGACCGCGTGACCACCGCTGACCAGCGGTACCTCGAGAACGCAGCTCGCCCCCACCTGGAGAACCCCGAGCGACTCGTGCGCCACCTGGTGAGCGCCACAGCCCAGGAGGTAGCCGTAGCGAGACCCCGCGACGTAGCCCAGGGCGCAGACGTCGCCGGTGAGCACCGCGAAAACGCCTTCGGCCCCCAGGCCGCCGCCCCGGTCGACGCCATCACCGGCCTGTTCACTCGGCCCCGGGAGCACCCACCCGGGGCCGTAATGCGCGCCGCCGACCTCGTGCGTCACCGCACCATGAAGTGCTCGCCAAGCGGCAGGCGCCAGCATAACGCGATAGTCTTCCGGGTCGCCTTGGAGGTCTGCGCATGCGTACGTTCCTGAGCAGTGAGCGCGCTCCCTGGGGAGTGTTCGACAGCTGGCTGAACCAAGGGCGCCCGCTGGGGGTGTTCACTGTCCTGGCCAACCACGCCAGAGGCGAGGGCTGGCTGGCCGAGGTCAGAGGCGACCGTCAGGGCGCGTGGGGGTTGGCCGTTGTGGACCGGGTGACCGGGGAGCCAGGCGACCGGTTGCACGAGGCCCTGGAACAGAGCCAACGACGACAGCTGGAGAGGCTGCGTCAGACAACGCAACCGATTCAGATCCGGCCTCAGGCCGACCCGACTCCCCGGACCGTGGCCGTCGCAAACAACGACCGCGACATCCGCGCGCCCCGCGACTTCACGGACGACCAGCACGCCCAGATGCACCCGGTCTCCAGGTACGCCCAGGACCGCCACGGCCAAGGCCGCTGGGTTCGCCTGCACCGCTTCGGTGGTTCCATCGGGACGTTGTGGACCGATGACGCGCAGGCGCTGGGGTTCATCCCCGAGCCGGGAGCATCCGTGGCGCTGCTGGTCAACTCCATACGATCTGCCTGCGCGTTGGGCACCCCAACCGCGTGGGTGTTCGATGACCACGCCGCCTGGTCCACCCAGGACCACTGGGCCGGCTCGGTGGAGCGGGGTGACCTGGCCACCCTGGGGTCTGAGGGCGCCGTAGTGCGATAGCCGTCCCTACGCCGCTGCCACGTGGGGCTGCCGGATGAAAGTAGTGGAGGGGATGTCGGCAGCGGTACTGTGACGACAATGGAGATTCAGCAACAGGCAGATCAGGCTTCAGCCGACGAGTTCTTCGAGTCGGTGGCCAGGCTCGGTGCCTCACCGGCCCCTGGCGCCACCTACCGCGGCACCACGACTCCGGTACCACTAGTCTGCGCGGTCGGACACGCGTGCACCGCCACGCCCAGCAGCCTGCAACGGGGCCAGGAAATCTGCGACACCTGCGCCGGGCCTGGGCCCAGGCCCGGCGAAACCGATCGCGCCGAGGCAGAGGCCGCCGACGCGACCACTGGCACCCAGGGTCGGCCCGATGACCACCGGTGACCGATTGGCCCCACTGCGGTGCAAACCCGCGCAGATGATGTGCGCGTTCCAGCGGGCATCATGGGTTCTTGCCTGATCTTGCCTGCCCACCCGAATCGGCGCACCGAAATCCTGAGGCTTCAGACTTCGCAGTAGACCCTTGCCAGCAAGGCAAGGAGTCGACCGATGACGGGCCGAACGTGGGAGGTCCATTCGAGGTCCCCGTGCACAGATTCCCTGTGGTGGGCGCAACGGTGTACCGGACGGACTCCGAGCGGGCGGTCATAGCCAAGCCGCGACCTCGCACCGTCGGCAAAGTCCGTTGGAGCACTGCGACCTTTGAGGTCACCGCCATCCCTGCCCTTCCATGCGATCCCTGGCGGTTTTGGGCTCGTCCGTGAACCCCCCGTGCAGATATGGACAATCCACGCCAGGGTGCTCATGTGGCTGAAGAACCCAGCTCGACTGCTGGATGATTCGTCGGGCTGGCACGGGGCTGGCACGGGGCTGCTCGACACCTGAGCCACGAGAACGCCGATGAGGCTCGCCAGGGTTCAAGCGGTGCCAGTGAGCACCCATGGGGTGGCCTGCGCCCCGAAGGCTGAGACGACCAGTAAGCGGAGGGATCAGTGGTCATCGTTGTGAACGCTCGCGCAAGCGCTGGCGACCAAGCCGGTGCAGGCCATGCCGGCTGCTGCCGGTGGCAAGTGAGGCGTCAGGTATGTCGGTGGCAGGTAGTTCCCAGGTGTCGCGCAGGGTTTACTCAGGATGACGGCGGAATGTGACCCTGGAAGATTGGTGCTGGTCGGTGAGGAAAGCGGGGGCGTGCCATGGGCTCGGTCCCATGGTGGAGCCGGATGCGCATCGTGACGACTCTGCTGGCTGAGCTGCTGGTTGTTGGCGTGGCGATCGGGGTCTTGGCCTCGGGCCTGCTCATTCCTCTTGCCGCCGCGGCCGGAGCCGCGGTGAACGCGGGCAACTCCCTGTTCGACGCCCTACCGGCCACGATGACTGCGTCCTCCCTGCCGCAGACCTCGGTGATGCTGGCGGCCGACGGAACGCCCATCACCTACTTCTATGCCGAGAACCGCACCCAGGTCCCGTTGGCGCAGATCACACCGCTGCTGCAGAAGGCGGTCGTGGCTGTGGAGGATGACCGTTTCTACCAGCATGGCGCTCTCGACCCGAAGGGTCTGGTGCGCGCGTTCGCCACAGACGTGAACGGTGGCGGCGTCGAAGGCGCGTCCACGCTGACCCAGCAGTACGTCAAGAACGTGCTACTCGAGCAGGCGGTCTCTTCCCACGACAAGGGCGCCGCCCAGGCGGCCACCGCTCGGACCGCTGCCCGCAAGCTGCAGGAGCAACGCCTGGCCACCTCGGTGGAACAGCAGCTGACCAAACAGCAGATCCTCGAGCGCTACCTGAACATCGTCTACTTCGACCAGCAGACCTACGGCGTCCAGGCTGCAGCGATGCGCTACTTCGCGGTCCCGGCCTCGGAACTGACGCTGCCTCAGGCCGCGCTGCTGGCTGGGATGGTTCAGGACCCGTCCGCCGACGACCCGATCACCCACCCCGCGGCCGCCCAAAGACGGCGCGATGTGGTGTTGACCGATATGCGCAACCAGAAAATGATCACACCCGCTCAGTACGACGCAGCCGTGAAGACCCCCGTCGCCGTGCACGGGTCCGTGCTACCCAATGGCTGCGACGCGGCCGGGGCCAACGGGTTCTTCTGTCAGTATGTCGCCCAGTCCATCGTCACCAGCCCCACCTACTCGGCGCTCGGCGCGACCCCGGCGCAGCGCCAGAACGCGCTGCAGACCGGTGGCTTGGTCATCAGAACCAGCCTGGATCCCACGACCCAGGCCGGTGCCGTCAACGCCGTCGACAAGGCAGTTCCGCCGACCGACCCCAGCGGGCTGGCGTCCACAGCGGTCACCGTCGAACCCGGCACCGGAGCGGTCATCGCGATGGCCCAGGACCGCACCTACTCGGTCGCGCCCGGACCGGGACAGACGTCAGTCAACTACGCCACAGACTCCACGCTCGGCGGGTCGCGTGGGTTCCAGACCGGGTCGTCGTTCAAACCCTTCACCCTGGCCGCGTGGCTGGCCGCGGGCAAGGGCCTGAACGACACTGTTGACGCAACCAGACGGGCGTTCCCGTTCTCCGACTTCACCGCGTGCGGGCAGCACCTGGCTGGGTCCCAGCCCTACACTCCAGGCAACTCGGAGGGCACCGAGGCCGGACAGATGTCTGTCCTGCAGGCCACCGCGAACTCCGTCAACGTCGCCTACGTCGCCATGGAGTCCCAGCTCGACCTGTGCACCATCGCCAACACCGCACAGAGCCTCGGCGTCCACCTTGCCGCCCCCGAACAGGAATGCTCTCCCACCGTCGCGCCCAGCACCCACCTGCCGACCTGCCTGCCGTCTTTGACCCTGGGCGTCAAAGACATCGCACCGCTGACAATGGCCGCTGCCTACGCCGGGTTCGCCTCCGGCGGCGTCTACTGCGCCCCCCAGCCCGTGAGCTCGATAACCCGCGCCGCGTCCTCGGACGCTCCGGCCGCGACCGTTGCCACCTACGCGCCGCAGTGCACCCAAGCCCTCGCCCCCGCCGTCGCTGCTGGCGTCAACACCGCCCTGACCCAGGTACTGACCTCGGGGACCGCCGCCGCCGTGGGACCACTGACACCCTGGGCCTCAGCAGGCAAGACCGGCACCACCGACGGCCCGTACGACACCTGGTTCGTCGGCTACACCGCCCAGCGCAGCACCGCCGTGTGGGTGGGCGACCCCGGGAGCGTCGTCAACGGGACCGTCCAGCGCCGCCAGCTCACCAACATCGACGTCGCCGGTACCTACTATGGGACCGTGTTCGGTGCCAGCATCGCCGCCCCATCTGGAAAGACCTCATGAGCACGGCCATGCGTGGCCTGCCCGCCGAACCGCTTCCGGTGCAAGCGATCGCTGTGCAGCCTCAGCTCGCTCAGCCGGTGCCCCTGCCGGCGACACCAATGCCCACCACGACGACACTGTCTCAACCCACGACACCTGCCCGCGGGCCCGGTCCGCAACCCACAACGCCTGCTCCCCAGCCCACGCCGACGCCAGCGGCCCTTCCGAGCGGCCGTCCGCCAGGAACACCGGTGGCGACGGCGGCCCCAACCCCAACTCCGTAGGCCGCGACCCGCTCGCGCTGCGGCGGTGTGCATGCTCCTGGTCCAAATTGGTCCTTGGCCGGTTCACACACCAACCCTGGGCCTGCTGAAACTCCGCATCCACAGCGGCTTGCGGTTGATCGTCCAGGTCCGCCAGCGTCGCTGTGAGCTCGTGCCGCTGGTCCGTCGTTTTCTGACCCGGCCCGGTCCTCAACCTTGGTCGTCGAATCAGGCCTCAGCGTTTCCGCCCCGGTTGCGAATCGGCACACACCAGCGCCTGGGACGGTCGCCGGGCGGCTGCCGTTGGTAGTCCCTCGGGTTCGCAGGCCGGGTAACTAGCCGAGGCTCAAGCTCTGTTGGTCGAGTGCATCCTGTAGGCGCGCCAACGCTCTGGGTCCCACGCCGTGCAACTGTTTCAACTCGGCTACCGGTACGTTGGCCAGTTGCGTTAGCCGGGTGTAGCCGGCTGCGACAAGGGCCCGCGTTGCGGGCGCTCCGATGTCCTTGGGTAGGTCACTCTCCGGCGCTTTCATGGCACGAAGATACCCTCAGGTGGCTGATGCGGTGAACCGATTCTTGATCGGGGCTGTCCATGGTCCTTACCTTCGCGCCATAGCCGATGGGCGGATGGAGTACGCGGCGCCCGACCGAGCCGCTCAGTTGTCGAAGTGGATCCTCTGCGCTACCTGCCTCGGGGCCTTTCGCAGCCATGCTTCGGTCAGCAGACTGCGTAGGAGGTCCGGGGGGACGGTTCGGACGTCCACCACGACGCAGGCCAGGCGCCTGCCCCCAGTAGAGCTACTCGCAGCTGGTCGAGTCCGTTGCTACCGCCGCGAGAACTTCGGCCTCGCCCGCCATGACTCGGATGTGCTCTGCCTCGGGCACGGTGGCGAACATCTTGCCCCGCCCCCGGAACGAGGCCATGCCGTGGTGGACCTGCTCCTCAGCCTCTGGCAGCGACAGGGCGTACGTCCGAGCGTCCATAACCACCGTGATGGGCCGTGCTCCCATCAATGGCCACCAAAAGGTCGCGCGGCCGGAACTACCGCATCGGGCGCACGTAGCCTCACCTGTGGATCGGTGAGGGGCTCACACCCGATGGTGCAGCTCAGTTGCGGGAGTTCTAGGCACCTGCGCGCGCTGCAGAAGCCTGGCTCACGGTCGACGTCCTCTCTTGGGGGCGCGCGGCCAGTGATCACCACCTGCGCTGGTGTGCCGAAACCGGCGCCGGCGACGAGTGCGTGCCGGACCGCGTCGGCCAGCACTGGGGCGGTGGCCTGGTCTGAGTGCTGACCGGCTCGGCCGAACGGGTGCCTGGCTATGAGGGCAGCGCCAGTTCAGGGGGTTACCGTCCCGGTGCCACTGCGGTCATGCGTGCAGCAAGTCACTGACGGCGGGGGTGCAACCAGCCGGGGCAACGGCCGGCTTCTGGAACGCGGACCATTTCCCCAGCTGTCTTCAGTCAGTGCTTCTGGATCCATCGCTCTCGGCCGAACATTCGACCGAACCGGTCGTGCAGCGATGTGCCTGTGTCCTGTGAGGCGTTTGCTGCGAAGGTGTCGTTGCCCGAAGGCGCGGGCAGGGCAGCAGCCTGCTCATCGCTGAGAGTGCAGCGCACGTGTGCGGTGGTGATCTCGCCGATCTGATCGCGGTCGACGAATCGCAGGCCGTCGGACGTGGCGACGACGATGCCGTCGAACAGATCCTCCTCTGGGATCTGCAGAACATGCTCGACTGTGCCGAACTGTTTCCCGGACTGCGCTAGCAGCGGAACCCCTTTGTCTAAGGCGGAATAAGCGATCGGTGTGGCTTCGTCAGACACGTCCAGTCCCTTCCTGTTAGCTGGGGCGTTCGTTGCAGCGGGGCAGCCGCCAAGTCACATTACGCCCACTGCTGGTCTATCCGGTGCCGGCCGCTGGGACAACCCAGAGCGCCCAAGTCAGGGATCCTTGCGACGACCGGCGTGAACGCTCAGGTTCCCGACGGCGCCGGTGATCGTCCCCCTTGGACGGCTCCTGAGCAGGCACGACCGCGCCCGACCCGCGGCTAACTTGTTGAATGAACGTACTGCTGGGGCTGGGATCACGGCGGCAGGTAGAGCCTGCCGGTCCGGCATGGACAAGGACGACCGGCCGGGGGGTGCGGATTCTGCGGCTCGCCGGGAGATCGTGGTGCCCGACCGACGTCGAAGAGCCGAGAATCTCGAGTCTAGAGTGACGCCATGGTCAAGGCAGATGCGCTAGGAGAGCCACTGGTGCACATCAGTGACTTCCGGATGGGCTTCGGTAACCAGGTGGTGATCCGCAACCTGGCATTCGACGTTCACGCGGGGGAGACCTTCGGGTTCCTGGGCAGCAACGGGTCCGGCAAGACGACCACCCTTCGGGCGTTGCTGGGGATCTACCAGCCCACCGGCGGAACCCTGCACATCGACGGGAAGGTCTTTGAGCCCAGCGACGGGGCAAGGCTCGGCTACCTGCCGAAGAACGCGGCCTCTATCAGAGGCAGTCCGTCCTCGACGTCATGGTGTACTTCGGCAGGCTCAAGGGCCTGAGCCGCAAGAAAGCCGAGGACTGGTCGCGCGCCTACCTGGAACGGGTAGCCCTGAGCGACAAGGCGGCCACCCGGGTGGACAAGCTCTCGGGCGGGCAGCAACAGAAGATCCAGCTTGGCGTGACCATCATGAACGATCCGGAACTGCTGATCCTCGACGAACCGACCCAGGGCTTTGACCCGGTGAACCGGCGGCTGCTGATGGACATCATCGACGACCAGAAACGTGCCGGTGCCACCGTCATCATGGTCACCTACCAGATGGAGGAGGTCGAACGCCTCTGCGACCGCGTCCTGCTGCTCAAGGACGGCGCCGCCGAGGCCTACGGAACTGTAGAAGACGTTCAGGACAGCTACGGCGGCACCATCATCGCCGTGCAGCACTCCGGCCCGCTCCCGGCCTCAGACCTGTACGACATCACATTGGCCGATCACGACCACGCCCTGCTGGCTCCGCGCGGCGGAACCAACGAAGCAGACATCCTGCGCGAGCTTGTCCAGCGTGGCGTAGCTCTCGCAGTCTTGCCACCGCGAGAACATCGCTGGAGGAGGTATTCCTCAAGGTCTACGGCAACCAGAACGAACCGGCGGGGCCCTGAGACCATGTCACGGCACCATCTGAGCACGGTCATCGGGTTCGAGTTCTTCCGCACTGTGAAGAAGAAGCGCTTCTGGATCACCACCTTGGCCATCCCCGCGGCTCTGGCCGTCGTCTTCGCCCTGGTCATCATCAGCAACCAGAGCACCAGCACCACCGCGGCGGCCCAAAAGAACGCACGTTTCTCTTTCACCTACACCGACGCCTCTGGGCTGGTCACCGACACCGTGGCCGCCGCCTACGGTGGGACCAGGACCGCCGACAGCGCGCGGGCCATTGCCGATGTGAAGGCCGGGAGCGTGAGCGCGTACTTCGTCTTCCCCGCGGACCCGGTCACCCAGCCGGTTCACGTCTACGCCGCAGACGAGGGGATCTTCCAGAACGGCAAGTACGCTGCCGTGGCCCAGCCGCTCCTTGTCACCGCCGCCGAGCAGAGAATCGGCTCACCTCAGCTGACCGTACTAATTCAGGGCCTTGATCAGGGCAAGGTCACCATCACGTCTCAGACCTATCGGGACGGGAAGGTGTTCGGCGGCCTGAACGCCGTGATTCCACCGATGCTGTTCCTGCTGATCTTCTACGTCAGCATCATCTTGGTGGGCAACCAGATGCTGAGCAGCACTCTGGAAGAGAAGCAGAACAGGGTCACCGAGATGATCCTGACCACCTTGAACCCCACCACCTTGATCATCGGGAAGGTGGTCTCGCTGTTCATCGTCGGCCTGTTGCAGATGCTGATCTTTGCCCTCCCGGTCATCATCGGGTACCTGTTCTTCCGCTCGAACCTGAACCTGCCCAACGTCGACCTGTCCCACCTGAGCCTGGAGCCGGGGTCCATGGTCGTCGGGGCGCTGCTGCTCCTGGGAGGCTTCATCCTGTTCACCGGCACCCTGGTCGCCGTTGGGGCCGTCATGCCCACCGTCAAGGACGCCAGCTCGATCTTCGGGTCCCTGATGGTCCTGATCTTCATCCCCTTTTTAGGCAGTCAGCCTGATCGTGAGCGATCCCCAAGCACTGGTTGTGCAGATATTCACCTACTTCCCGTTCTCCGCCCCCGTCACTGCCATGCTCCGCAACGGCTTCGGATCCCTCACCCCCCTCGAATGGGCCATCGTGATTGCAGAACTGTTCATGTTTGGGTTCATCGCCCTGCGCCTGGCCGTCTACCTTTTCCGCTATGGATCCATCGAGTACTCCAGGAGGCTCTCAGTCAGAGACACCCTCCGTCGCCGTAACCACGCCTGATTCCCGTGGCGGGCACTGGGCCTGGCTTGAGATAGGCAAGGTCCGAACGCCAAGGCCGGGCAGCAGCCTCAGCGATGGTGGTAGCCGTGGACGATCGCCTCAACGCGATCCACTCGAGACTTGGGACGGGCACCCGGCGGTAGGGGAGTTGGGTGTGCGAGGAACCCGTTGCAGTTGCCGACTCCTGGTGGGACAGCAGTAAGGCTCTTAACCGTGACTCGCGTATCTGTGAGCGCTGCGCTCGAACTCAGCGGTTGCTGACGCGACGGGGAAGCGGACCTCATCAGCCGCGCTCAAAGGGGGTATCCCAGCCCTGAGGGGTCTGAGGGTTGGAGCCGATCAGGGCCGTCCAACGGCCGTCGGTTTGCGTGGTCGATGCCGGTGAGCTTGCGAAGTCCCACTCTCGGGACTGCCGCGGGCCATGGAAGCGGATGCGCGTGTTCTTGAGGGCCGTGATCGTGGTCGATCCTGGTCGGCCTTCAGCTCCGGGGACACACGAGCCGCCGCCGGCTCCTAGGCAGACGCCTTTGGGGAGGCCGACCGCATGGTTGGCCCGCGGTGCGTCGAGCCTCGACGCAGCTCAGGGTCTGGTCATGGGCGGATGCCACTGCTGCGGGGCCGGACAACGGATGCGCCGCGTTCGCGGCAGGCTCCGGCGTCGTCTCCTTCTTGCCCGTCGTGGTTTGTCGTGCCCATGGTTTGCAAGACCTGATGGCCAGGCACCGAGGAGCTGAGGTCGTCCCTGGCCAGCGGACTTCTGGCCGGCTATGGGGACGGTGGGGCGCCCGGTTCCAGGATGGTGGAACTCATCGACGATGCGACAGCCCGTGCCAGTGCTGGGCACTGTCGGCCGGTCAGGGGACCAGGACGAGCTTGCCGCGGGTATGACCGCCTTGGCTGATGCGGTATGCCTCGTCGGCGCGTGTGAACGGGAACGTCTGCACTTTGATCACCAGTTTGTTCTGGGCCAGTAGCTCGGCGACCAGGGCCAGGGCCTGCATGGGACGGCTGTCCGCGCCGCCGCCGGTCACCCGGGCCCCTGCCTGCCCGGCGTCGAAGTTGGCGATCGTGACGACCTGGGACGGTTCGGGGGCCAGGCTGACCAAGTCCTCGACCGGGGTCTTGCCGGCGACGTCAAAGACGGCGTCGACGGGGCCGCCGGCGGCAGCGTGCACCCGGGCGATCACTCCCTCGCCATAGAGCACAGGGGTCGCCCCGATCTCGCGCAGGTAGTCCTGGTTGGCCTGGCTCGAGGAGGCGACCACCCTCGCGCCTCGGGCCACTGCCAACTGGACGGTGGCTGCTCCCACGCCGCCCGCACCACCGTCGACGAACACGGTGTCGCCGGCCTGGACGTCCAGGAGGCGAAGCCCGCGTTCCGCGGTCTCCCCGGCCACGCCCGCCGCGGCCGCCACAGCCCAGTCGACCGACGGCGGCTTGGCGGCCCACGAGTCCAGTACCGCGTACTCCGCCTGGGTGTTGCGGCCCCGGCCGAGCACGTCATCGCCGACGGACACACCCTTGACTGCCTCGCCGACCTCGTCAACGACTCCGGCGGCGTCGAAGCCGAGATAGCCGGTCCGGGCCAGGGGCTCGCCCCCCGACATGGCCCCGGTCAGCATCTTCCAGTCGACCGGGTTCACGCTGGCCGCACGCACGGCGATCCGAATCTGTCCAGGGCCCGCGTGCGGGTCCCTGGCGTCGGCCCACTTGAGCACCTCAGGACCTCCGTACGTCGTGAACTGCAACGCTCGCATCCAACAGTCCTTCCACGTAGGTGGGGTATCGGCCGCTCTCGGGTAAGCCAGGCACCAACGGTGCCACGTGGGCTTCGTCAGGAGCAAGCATCCCCAGGCCTGTCATATTCCTGGCCAGTCGCACCGATCGGGTGGGGCAGCGCAGGCCAGACCGGCGGCAGCGCCCTGCCGCCGGGTTGGCATGGCGACGTTCCGCGGCTCAGCATTCACCACCGGACCGAAGACCCCACTGACACCTGATCAACGACGCTCACCCAACATGGACTGCGTATGGAGCAACATTTGGAATGAGGGCTGTCCCGGCGGCGGCCACGTATCCTGTGCAGGTGGCCGACTGGGTGACGATCTCCTCGCTCGCGACCGCGGGAGGCACCTTGGTGCTGGCGACAGCAGCGTTCGCGTCGGTGCGCTCCGCGAACCGCGCGGCGCGCGTCGCCGAGGAGTCGCTTCTGGCCGCCACGCGGCCCCTGCTCTGCCTTCCCGGACGGAGGACCCTCCGACCAGGGTCGGGTTCGGGGACGACCACTTCGTCTTGACCCCTGGGGGAGGCGGCACCGCCGAAGTCGTCGACACCGCGATCTACCTGACGATGTCGGTGCGCAACGTGGGCAACGGCGTCGCGGTGCTTCACGGGTGGCGTGTCGAGCCTCGTTTGAGCTCGCCCAGGCCGGCCATCCTGGCCTCGACGGCTTCCGCCGGCTCACGCGGGACCTCTACATCGCTGCCGGTGACGTCGCGTTCTGGCAGGGCGCGTTCCGTGACCCGGCTGAGCCGGAGCTCGACGACGTCGGCGGGCGGATCGCCGCACCCGAGCGCATCGCAGTCGATCTGCTGTATGGCGACCACCTGGGCAGCCAACGAGTGATCAGCCGGTTCTTGTTGAGGCCGCTCGAGGACGGTATGTGGCTGGCTACGGTCGGACGGCACTGGAACGTCGACCGCCCCGACCCGCGCTGAGACGACCCACAGCCAGTGCGCGGCACTGAGGGTGAAAGCCAAGCGCCTCCGCGGTTCAGGTGCCCGAGCACTGTGTCGTGACGTTTGTGCGGCGACGATTCTTAGGCCCCGCAATTGACCAGTCGATGGCGCCGGTCGAGGTGAGCGAGCGCCAGTTCGCGATGATGTGCGAACGACCCGTCCGAGCCTTTCAGGCGTGCCCTCAAGCAGGAGAGCCAGTGCTGATAGCCGAACCGGCTACGGACGCTTTCAGCGACGTTCCGGGCGATACCTCGGCGATCTTCGTCTTGTCCCAGCATCGGCCGGCTGTTGGTATCCGAGCCACACCGTCAGTTCGGGCAGCCGGCACCTTGGGCCTCAGACTGCGCAGGCTCCACCCTCACAAGAGGGCGAAGAGCCCTCCTGAGCCACGAGGGTCAGGGGCGGGCGCTCGGACCAGGCTTTGTCCAGTGTCTGCAGGACGGTGTCGGCGGGTTGGGCTCCCGAGATGCCGTACCGGCCATCGATGACGAAGAAGGGGACGCCGCTGATGCCGTACGCCCGGGCCTGCGCCTCGTCGGCGC
>Ga0208079_1000447_pt1 | contig 22792 bp, 20 predicted proteins | sample NGESurdeep092012_5_FD_184474 | JGI IMG/M metagenome (GOLD analysis project Ga0208079, IMG submission 184474) | Arctic peat soil microbial communities from Barrow, Alaska - NGEE Surface sample 210-2 deep-092012 (SPAdes) | ecosystem: Environmental > Terrestrial > Soil > Wetlands > Peat ... | reverse complement strand
CCGCCGGCCCAGCGGCTCGCTCTGGAACCACGCGCTCTGGATGTTCGTCGCCGACCTGCTCGCGGCGGGCGTGCCGGTCGTCCCGTTCGCGCTCTTCGACATCGGGACGGCGCGGATCGTGTCGCTCGTCGTGACCGGCGCCTTGATGGCGATCCTCGGCGTCGCGCGCGGCATGATCGGCCACGTGAACGTCTGGTGGACGGCCATCCAGACGATGGCGATCGCGGGCGCGGCTGCGCTGGCCGGCGTCGTCATCGGTCGGCTGGTCAGCGGGTAGCTCCCGATCCGATCGGACCGTCCGGCCCCGGTCGGCCCGACGCGGCCTTATGACCACGTCGTGCTGGGCGGGTGATTGCCGCGAGTGCGATCAGCGCGGATGACGGCGCGTTGGTGCCTGAATCCAGGGCTCGCGACCGGCACTGCTCCGTAACATCCCTGCGGAATGAACGTCTTCTCGGCGACCAGGGCTTCCAATGACGCCCAGAACCCGTATCGCAAGAAATCCCCGGGGCTGGCTGGTTCGCTGCCTGGTCTGAAGGGGCGCGATCAGGGGAGGTCACCCGAACGCTGGGTACCCTCCCGGGAACAAGACGATGGATGACGACGGTTCGGAGCGAGACCAGGACCTGGGGGAGCGGATCGCGGCCCTGGAGAACCGACTTGAGATCGTCGAGGCACGGCTGTTCGCCTCGTCGCCTCCGGCCGTATCGATGACCGCGCCCAGCACCCCCGTGGGCGCCGCGCAGAACCTCTGGGCGGTGAGCGGACGGCACACGCCGTCCGCGCAGCCCGCCACCGAAGCCGCGGCGATCGCGGCGGGAACATTGCCGGGCCCAGCGATCGAGCCGCTCCATGGCTGGCAGGCGGGGACGGCCTCCCGCATGGCCAGCGCGGACCTCGGACGCCTTGCCGCGGACCTCGAGGATCGGCTGACGGGCCGTGCTCTCGCGTGGGTCGGAGGTGCGGCGCTCATCCTGGGTGCGATCTTCTTCATCAGCCTCGCCTTCAGTCGCGGCTGGATCGGACCCGAAGGCCGGGTGGCAATCGGCCTCGTGGCGGGCGCCCTCGCCATTGCTGGTGGCGGCCTTCTGCTCGATCGCGGGGACCGCCTCATCGGCCATGTGCTGACTCCGGTCGGCCTCGCCATCGTGTCGACCAGCCTCGTGGGGGCCACACGCCTGTACGGGCTGGTGCCGACCGAGGTCGGCCTCGCCGGTGCTTTCCTCAGCGCCGTCGCCGCGGCCGTCATTGCGATCCGTGCGGACTCGCAAGCCGTGGCCGGGTTCGGCCTGGTGACCGTGTTGGCGGCGCCGCCGCTCCTCGGCGCGTCGCCCGACCTCTCTACGCTCGCGTTTGTCGGCGTTGCCCTGATCGGGACGACGATCATCGCCCTCGTCCGGACGTGGCCCTGGTTGCCGCCGATCGCGTTCCTGCTCTCCGCGCCCCAGGCCGCGGCCTGGTTTGGCGGCCAGCCGTCGGTGATGCCCGCGCTTGTCGCGTTGGCCACGTTCTGGGGCCTCCATGCCCTCGCGGCCGGCGGCGAGGAGTTCCTGCGTCACCGCAACACCCTGAGTTCGAGGTCGGCGAGCCTCCTGCTTGCCGATGCCGCGTTCCTCGTGTGGGCCGGGTTTACGGTCCTGTCCGGCGACCTGGAGTCGTACCGCGGCGCTTTCCTGCTGGTCGTCGCCCTCGCCCACGCAGGGCTCGGCGGCTACTTCATCGTTCGCCACGGCGATCAGCACCTCTTTGGGTTGCTCGCCTTGGGGACGGGGATCGCCGCCCTGACGATGGCCATTCCGGTCCAGCTCGGCGGCCCGCCGGTGCCGATCGCCTGGACCGCCGAGGCGGCGGCCCTCGCCTGGGTCGCCGCCATGCGTTGGCACCCGTTCAGCCTGGCGACCTCGGCGGCCCTGTTCGGCCTCGCCGCCGTCCATCTCGTGTCGTTCGAATTCCCGCTGGAGGGATTCGGAGGGGCGATGGCCATGCCGTTTCTCGACGGCCGCGGTGGAGCGCTCGCGTTCTTCCTCCTGGGGCTGGCCGTCGCCGTGGTCGTGCTGCCGGAGCGTCGCCCCCGGAGCTGGGCGGTCGCGGTCGGGCTGGTCGTGACGGCATGGGCGGTCGGCTCTGAGCTCAGGGACGTCCCGTCGATCGCGGGTTGGAGCCTGCTGACCGTCATCGGGGCGGCGATCTGGAGGGGACTCCCGCGCCTGCCAGAGCGACCCATCGCCTGGACGATGGACGGGCTCGTGCCCCAGTGGCTCCGACCGGGCGGCACGACCCACAAGCTCTCGGATCGCGCGGTCCCCGCCGCCGCGTCCGCGATCGCGGCAGTCGCGATTGGCCGTGCGCTCGTCAACGAGCTACCCCTCGCCTCGTTCGGGAACGTCATGCCACCGCCCGTGCCGTTCAGCGACGGAGGGGCCCTGACGGCCGCGATTCTCGTCGGCGCGGCGCTCGCCTGCGGGATCGTCGTGGGCGGCCGGATGGCGCGCCGCGCCGCCCTCCTCGGTGCCGGAGCGATCGTGGCCTACACGATCCCCTACGAGGTTTACGCCTGGGCGGTGGCCGTGCTCTGGAGCGCAATCGCGGTGGCTGGCTTTGCCGTTGCCGTCCTCGACCGGGGCGGCCGTCGGCTCTTCCTGTTGGGTGGGGCCGCGATCCTCGGCGCGGCAGCGCTCGTTGCCGTCTTCATTGTCGCGCCGCCGACCCGTTTCGTCGTCCAGGACTCGCGCATCGACCATCCATTCCTGGTGAGCGAGGCATCGGCCGCGCTCGTCGCGGTCGTGCTGGCCCTCGCCACGCTGGCCTGGTTCAATCGATCAGAGCGCTGGGCGCGCCTGGCCGGTGTCAGCGCGGGTGTCCTTGTCGTCTATTTGCTGTCGGTCCGGATCGTCGATGCGTTCGCCGGGCAGGTCGGGGGACCGGTCGCGTTCGAGGAGCTGCAGAAGCAGGCGCAGGTAGCGCTCAGCGTCCTGTGGGCCGTGCTCGGCGTCGTCGGTTTCGTGGCGGGGCTGCTGGTTCGCCGGATCGACCTGCGGCAGACTGGGCTGGGGCTACTCGCCCTGACGACCCTGAAGGTGTTCCTCGTCGACCTCTCGTCGCTCGACGTCGCCTACCGTGTGATCTCGCTTATCGCCCTCGGCGTGCTGCTGCTGGGCAGCGCGTGGGCATATGGGCGGCTCAAGCCGAGGGGACCCGCGCCAACGCCGCGCGGACCGACCGCGGCGTCTCATCGCGCAAGCGGCGATCGATAGCGAGAGGGTGAAGCTACCGGACCGAACCGACGCCGGACCGCCAGCACGCGACGGAGCCGACTCGCCTCACAGCCGAGCCCGCATACGGCCATACCGCTGGCTGCGCCCGGGTGAGGCGACACGGGTGGTCTCAGGGCCGACCCGCGCTTGAGCACGCGCGAGCTAGGTCCAGGAGGTCGTGCAAGTGGGCCAGCGGCGGTGTCGTCTATTGACTCGAACCGGACAAGAATGTATGGTGTGAGCCAACAGGTGACACCATGAGCTGCTCCGATCTACCAGACTGGTGCTTGCGCCACAGGATGGCCGTCGTTGACCTGCGGTCGGCTTCCTGGCGCCGCGCCCGAGCCGAGGTCGTTCCGCCCGGCTACGCGCCGGATGAGTGCATGCGCCGGCTCGCCAGAGCCGGGCGCGTGCGGCGCGTGGGGCGCGGCCTCTACGTCGTCGTCGACCCGGTGCGCGAGACTCCTGCCATCGCGATCGCCAGCGCGCTCTTCGCCGACGTGCAGCACTACGTGACCACCGACGCTGCCCTCGCCTTCCACGGCCTCATCGATCAGCCGATCCGAACCATCACCGTCGTGCTGTCCAGCACCCGGCGGGCGATCGATATCGGGCGAGCCGTCGTTCGGCCGGTCACCGTTAGCGCGGACCGGCTCCGAGCCGCCGACGCCTACGCGACGACCGCCGACGGCTTCGCGGTCCGGCTGGCGAGCCGTGAGCAGGCGGTCGTCGATGCCGTGGCCGAGCCCGCCTGGATGATGCATGGCGATCTGCTCGCCGAGGTGCTGGCCGTCTTCGCCGACGATGAGCTGGAGCGTACGGCGGTGGGTGCACTGGCCCGTTCTACCGCGGCGGGCCAACGCCTCGGGTACCTGCTCGAGGAGGCCGGACGTCAAGCGCCGAAGGTGCTTGTGGAGCTGCGGCCGGTGCGCTCCGTCCGCCTGCGGCCCGGAGACACGCGTCGCGGTCCGTACTCCACCCGCTGGCGGGTGTATGGCTGAAACGGGCAGCCGCGAACTGATCGCGGCCAACTATGCGGTCAAATTGCCACTCCGGCCGACGCGATGCGCTCGATGAACGCCTTGACCGCCTCCGCAGCGCCGCCGACTTGGGTGATCGGGAACCCCATGCCGGTGGCGAGCCCGCGGTACTGCTCGGGCCAGAGCGGGTAGATCAGGATGGATGGCGGCCATGACTGCTTGGCGCGGAGAGCGAAGACCTCCTCGCAGGCAGACCGGACGGCCGCGAGGTCGCCGGCCGCGATGAGCTCCTCGAGCAGGATCAGGTCGATCAGGTCGCGGAACCGGTCGTTGTCGCGATCGGAGCGGACTTCGGTGCAGGCGTGGAGCTTCTGGGCGATCTCGTATGAGAGAGGGAAGAGCGCCACGCGCTCGCCCTCCCAACAGCGATACGCCAAGCTACGCTATTGACGAAGTCGGACTTGGCGGCCGATGGTGCGCTCGCGGGCAGCGTCAGCCGCGGAATCGTGCTCGGGGTGTCCCTTGATCAGGGTGTAAGTGGCTGGCGCGCCAGGATTCGAACCTGGAACCCCCTGATCCAGAGTCAGGCGGAAGCTCTCAGCCGAACCCCATTTGAGCGTGCAGACAGTACGGCTGGATCCAGTCGTACCACCCGAATCCAGCGGCTAGGTGGTACAGGAAGTGGTACGGGTCATGGTTGGGTCCGAGCTGCGGGATGGGTGGGTCGGCGTCATCATGGGGTCGCAAGGCATGCTGGCAGCGCGGCGGAGCGCTACGGCGATTTGCAGATCCGGCAAACCGAGCGACCGCCCGATGGGCGCGACTTTGTGGCATTGAGGGTCAGGCGGCGGACGGTTGACGATGTGATGGGACGGCCGGCCATACATGAGGCGCCGCCCACGGACCCGCCTCACGAGTGTTCGTCGAGCACCCCACAGAACGCACGAAACGCGCAGAACGTTGCCGGAGTGGCCACGGCTTCGTCAGGGAGGCCAGCGCCTGACGTGTCCCGAGTTCAGTCCGGGAGCTTCTCCCGGATGTGCGGCAACCCGGATGTGTGATCAGCGGGCGGCGTCAGGCCGCGAGTCAGCTCGACGATCTTTTGGAGAGCCTCGAGGGGGAGCACCTCGGAGGTGATCGTGGCGGCAAAGCTCCGTCCCTCGGTGATCAGCGCGGGGCGACCGAAAAGGATCTGGAGCCTGTCGATCATCATCGCGATGTCACGTGGCGTGATGAGCATGAGCGGCTCGTCGGCGATGCTGCCGTCAGCCAGCACGACCCGCTTCGTCGCCCGCAGGTCGGAGCGGAACTTCGTGATCGCCTCGTCGATGGCCTCGATGGCGTGGTCGCGGACCTCGGCTTCGCGGAGGGCGGCATAGTCGGCCCGGTGCTCGATGTACTTCGCCGATGCCCGGGCGCGGAACTTCCCGCGCTTCTCCGCCCAGCCGCCTTGTCGAGCCTGCACCATGACCGCGCTGTGGGCCGTGACGCCATGGCGGCGGCACAGCTCGCGCAGGCTCATCGTGCCCGCGAGGTACTCGCGCTCGAGGGCCTGATAGTCGCGGACCCTGTTCATGAAGACCGCCTTCGGCTGGTCTCGGCCTCCGGCTGCTCCGAGGGACTGCCAGAGTGACCGTCTGGGCTCATCGTACCCCGGGCCTTCGACTCCTCAACTGGATGGACGGATCCACGCGAGGCTCGACGTGCCGATGCCGTCTGGCATCGCCTCCTGGAGAACGCGGGCGGCTGACTGTGCCGGGACGGGGTGCCCACGGGCCCTTGCCTGCGCAACCCCCGGCGCTTATCGTCGTGGCGCGGGGCAACGACGTGCGGGAGCGTCGGCGGCCGGCCGCGGGAGGCGTCGCGTGCGGGTCACGTTCATCAAGCCGACCCTGGGTCGCATGGCGGACGGCGCGCCGTTCGTCGACGACGCCCGGATGGAGCCGCTCCAGCTGGCGGTTCTGGCGGGCCTGACCCCACGCGGGGTGGATGTCGAGCTCCTCGACGACCGGACCGACCGGATCGACTACGACGAGCCGACCGATCTCGTCGCGATCACGGTCGAGTCGTTCACGGCACGCCGCGCCTACGAGATCTCGTCCGAGTACCGTGCCCGCGGCGTCCCGGTCGTGATGGGCGGGATGCACGCGACGCTCATCCCCGACGAGGTTGCCCAGCACGCCGACTCGGTCTTCACGGGCGACGCCGAGACGCTCTGGGAGCGGGTCGTCGCCGACGCCCACGAGGGGAGGCTTCACCCGCGCTACGACGCGCCTCCGGGCTCGCCACAAGCCGGGGGCGTGCTGCCCCGACGCGACCTGCTCGCGGGCAAGGGCTACCTGCCGCTGACCCTCCTGCAGTTCGGCCGCGGCTGCCGCTACCGCTGCGAGTTCTGCGCCGTGGGGGCGTACTTCGCGCACAGCCAGTACGCGCGGCCGGTCGCCGAGGTCGTCGCCGAGATCCGGTCGCAGCCTCGCCGCAACCTCTTCTTCGTCGACGACAACCTGATCGCCGACCCGGAGGCGGCGAAGGCCCTGTTCCGCGCGCTCGTCCCGCTGCGGATCCGCTGGGTCTCGCAGGCGAGCGTCGACCAGGTCGCCGACCCGGAGCTGATGCGTCTGATGGTGGAGAGCGGCTGCCTTGGGAACGTGATCGGCTTCGAGAGCCTCGATCCCGCGAACCTGCGGCAGATGCGCAAGGGGCCCAACCTCGCGGCCTTCGACCGCTATGCCGGCGCCGTGGCGACCCTGCGAGCCCACGGCCTCCAGACGTGGGCCGCGTTCGCCCTCGGCTACGACCACGACACCAGCGACTCGATCCTCGCGACCGCCGAGTGGGCCATCGCGAACCGCTTCACCTTCGCCGCCTTCAACGTGCTGATGCCGTACCCGGGGACGCCGCTCTACGACCGCCTGGCCGCGGAGGACCGCCTCCTGTACGACGGCCGCTGGTGGCTGCACCCGGCGTACCGGTTCAACAGCGCCGCCTTCCGGCCGGTGCGCATGACCGCCGACGAGCTCACCGAGGCGACCTGGGCCTGCCGCCGGCGCTGGAGCAGCCCTGGCTCCATCGTCCGGCGGGCGCTCGACCGGCGGACCAACATGGGCTCGCCCTTCCGCTTCGCGCTCTACTGCGCCTACAATCCGCTCTACCGACGCGAGGCGCTCAAGCGCCAGGGCCTGCGCCTGGGCCTGCGGTGACGGCCGAGCGCCCGATGGACGCCTTCGAGGTGCGCCTCGCCACCCCGGCGGACGAGCCGGAGATCCGCGCCCTCGTGGGCGCGACCGCGATGCCCGGCGCGGTCGCGGTCCGCTTCGCCCGCGAGCCCGACTACTTCCTGGGGGCGACGATCATGGGCGACCCCTGCGACGTGGTCGTCGTCCGGGATCGGCGATCCGGACGCCTCGCGGGGTTCGGCTGCCGCGCGGAGCGGCGTGCCTACGTGAACGGCCGCGACGAACGGATCGGGTACATCGGCCAGATCCGGGCCGCCGAGGGCTACGGCGGCCGATGGCTGGTGCAACGGGCGATGGCATGGCTTCGCGCGAGCGGCCACACCGACCTCCTCTACAGCGGGGTCGTCGCCCGGGAGAACCCGCGGGCCCGCGAGCTGCTCGTCGGGCGCCGCGCTCCGGGCTTGCCCATGCGCACGCGACTGGCGGGCATCACGACCTGTGCGATCCTGCTCCGCCCGCGCCGTCCGCCGCGGGTTCCGGGCGTCGCCCTCGAGGAGGGCGCCGCGGGGAGCCTTCCCGAGATCATCTCGTTCCTGCGGCGGGAGGGGCCCCGCCGCCAACTCTTCCCCGTCTACACCGTGGACGACTTCGCGGGCGGCCGGAGCATGCGGGATCTCTCCCCGGAGGACCTCGCGGTCGCCCGGCGCGGCGGGGAGATCGTCGGGGTGATGGCGGCGTGGGACCAGACGGCGTACAAGCAGGACGTGGTGGCGTGGTACGGGCCGACGCTACGACGGCTGCGTCCGGCGTACGACGTGGCGGCTCGCCTCCTCGGCGCGCGACCGCTCACGCGACCCGGCGAGGCGATCCCGCTCGCGTTCGCCGCCTGCACCGCGGTCGCCGACGACGACCCGGCCGTCATGGGTGTCCTGCTCGCGTCCGCCGCCGACCGCGCGCACCGGCGGGGCAAGGCCTTCCTGATGCTGGGTCTCGCCGACGAGGATCCGCTGCTCGCCGTCGCCCGTCGCTGGCTCCACGTCACGTACCGCAGCGACCTGTTCACGCTCGCCTGGGACGGCGCCGAGGTGCCGGTCCCCGACGGGCGCGTCCCCTACGTCGAGATCGCGACCCTTTGACGGGAGGCGAACCATGGATGACCGCCGGTTCGGCTTCTGGAGCGCCACCTCGCTGATGGTGGGCGCCGGCGTCGGCGCCGGCATCATGGCCGTCCCCTTCCTCGCCGAGCGCGTGGGGCTGGTCGCGCTAGCCGTGATCCTCCCGCTGGCGTGGGCAGCGAGCGCGCTCGTCCACCTGATGCTCGCGGAGGTCCTCTTCCGAACGGGTCGGGACCTCCAGGTCGTGGAGCTCATGCGGATCTACGTCTTCCGCGGTCGGCTCGGCCGCGGGATCCTGTGGGCCGTCTTCGGGATCCTCAGCGTCGCGTTCCTCGCGAACCTGGCGGCCTACGTCTCGGGGGCCGGCGAGATCGTGGCGGACCTCGCCGCGATCGACCGGCGCCTCGCCGAGCTCCTGGTCTACGTCATCTCCGCGGGCGTCGTCTTCTTCGGCCTGGGGGCGGTGGGCATCGCCGAACGCTTCGGTGCCCTCGCGCTCTTCGGCTGCGTCGTCGTCCTGGCCACCGGCGTCACGGGTATCCCGCTCCAGCCGGCGATGGGCCCGTCCGGGACGCCCAGCGAGTGGCTTGCCTTGTACGGCATGGTCATGTACGCGTACTGGACGTTCTACAGCGTGCCGCAGGTGGTGGCGGGCATGGGCCCCGACCGGCGAGGCGCGGTCCGGGCCGTCCTGCTGGGGCTGGCGCTCAACGGCCTGCTGACGGGGGTCGTGGCGGTCGTTGCCCTCGGCGTCTCGAGCGAGGTCACGGAGGTGGCGATCATCGGGATCGCCGATCGCCTCGGCGACTGGGCCGGCGTCGTCGGATCGCTGTTCATCGTCGCCGCGCTCGTCACGAGCTACTGGTCGGTCTCGCTCGCGCTGGCCGACATCCTCCGCGAGCGGACGGCGATCCCGGTGCTGCTCGCCTGGCTGCTCGCCACGCTGCCCTCGCTGCTCGTGCTCTGGCTCGGCGTCTGGCAGTTCCTCGACTGGCTGCGGCTCGCGGGTGGAGCCACCGCCATCGTCGTCGCCCTGATCACGATCCCGATGTACCGCGCGGCGCAGCGGACGGGCCCCGTCGCGGTTCCCGATTGGACGCTTGGCCGGTGGGGCAGCCCGGCCATGCTTGCCCTGGCCCTGCTCGCGATGGCCCTGATGGCGGTGGGATCGCTCCTGGGGATCTGAGACGGCTCCCAGACGACCCGGACGATCGACGACGGCTCGATCGAGGCGCCCGCCCCGGACCTGCTCAGCCCCTACGAGCAGTAGGGACGCTCACGGCCGGCGCTCGGCCGGCCAGGTTCCCATCACCTGGCGCAGGATCGCTCGTGCGGGACCGATCCGGCTCGATGACCTCGACCCCGCCTCGAGGCGGATCGTCGAGGCGCTGATCGATGCGCGGCGCGCAGCCGGCGAGGCGTCCCCGACCGACGCTCCCGCGCCGCGAAAGAAGAATGCAGTTTAGCGACCCGCGAATACCGCGATAACTGGGCGCCATTCGCTCGGGCTGATCGTGCGCGGGGAGTCCGGCCAACACCGCTCAGGAGCGCTACGCATGTCAAACGTCGCTGCTCAGGGGGCCCCTGACGGGCAGCTCAGTCTTCTGGGCGGCTGGGCCATCGCGGCAGGGGCGACGTCTCTGGGGATCGCGTGTCCAGCCCTCGGGTCAGCTCGACGATCTCCTTGAGCAGATCGACAGGCAGGGGCTCGCTGGTGACGCTTGCGGAGAGGCTGCGTTCCTCCGTGATCGAGCCCGGCCGCCCAAAGAGGACGTTGAGGCGGTCGATCAGGAGACCGAGGTCCTTCGGGTAGATCCGCATGGCGGGCTCCTCGACCCCGTTACGAACGACGGTGGCCTTCATGTCCGAGCGCATCTTGGTGATCGCTTCGTCGATGGCCTCGATGGCGTGGTCGCGGACCTCTGCCTCGCGGAGGGCGGCATGGTCGGCGCGGTGCTCGATGTACTTCGCCGATGCCCGGGCGCGGAACTTCCCGCGCTTCTCCGCCCAGCCGCCCTGACGGGCCTGCACCATGACCGCGCTGTGGGCGGTGACGCCGTGGGTGCGGCACAGCTCCCGCAGGCTCATCGTGCCGCTGAGGTACTCGCGCTCGAGGGCCTGATAGTCGCGGACCCTGTTCATGAAGGCCGCCTTCGGCTCGTCTCGGCCTCCGGCTGCTCCGAGGGACTGCCAGAGTGACCGTCTGTTCTAATCGTACCCCTCGACCTTACGCTCTACAACATGGACGAATCCACGCGGGCCGCCGGGGTCGGGGCACCCGTCGACGGACTCGGCACCGCACCATCGGTATCTATCAGTAAGGCGTCTGGGTCGCCGGATCGCATGTCCACTCGATCGTCACCTCGGTCGACGACCCCGGCCCACCGGAGGCCGGGACGACAAGCGAGGAGATCGTGGCGTGTCCGTCGAGGCCGTCTGCTACCACGTGATCGACGGCACCGAAGGAAACGGTGCCGCTCGGGAGGATCGCCTCGCCCCAGATGCTCGGCTTGAGTGTTCGATCGATGTTGTGCCTCAAGGACAAATCGAACCCGTTCGTCTGGACGCCGAGTCCGGCCAGCAGGGTCGGGTCACCGACGACCGAGGCGCACCGGATCGGGACTGAGCCAAGGACCTGCGAGCCAGCCGAGATCTGCGCCGACCCCGCGTATTCGGCACCGTGCCCCTGCGCGATGGCGACCGCGTTTCCTGCGACCCAGCCGAGCCAGCCGATCGCAAGGCCGACAACGATGAGCACGCCGAGGCGTGGATTGCGACGGCGCAGGGACAGCGCCTTGGCCCCAAGCAAGAGGCTCACGATGAAGCCGGGCACGAAAGTCACGACCTGCCCGAGGTTCGCGAGGTATCCACCCGCCAAGCTCCGTCGTCCTTCATCAAGTCCAAGAGCAAAGGAGCTTGACAGGAGGAAGCCTGCGGCCAGCACGAGCAAGACGAGGAAGGCCACGATCATGAACGTGCGGAACGGCCCGGTGGCTCCCGTTCTGAAACGGCCGCCGATCCGTCCGAACCTCATGTCCGATCCTCTTCAGGACCCCCGAGATGACGCCTCAGCGGGTCGGTCTCGCCAGTGGCTCGGCGCGGTCCCGGCGGCCAGAATGTGGGCCGCGTGTCAGAGGCTCCCGCCAACGCCCATTGTCCCACCGAGGTACAGGGGTTCAGCTCATGCAAGGGCGATTTCGCTGACCGCGGTGCCAGGGCCCGGCCAGGGCAACCACGCTGATCGTCAACCACCGCGAACAGGGCCCAGAGCCCTTCGTCAAGACACGATAACTGGACACGTTACGCTCAGGCTCCGGAGCACGGTGCTGTAGCGCTCAGACGTCCCGGCCTTCCAAGCTGCATGTCGCGGGTTCGATCCCCGTCTCCCGCTCCACTTCTCCAGTTTCGTGCTCAGCTAGACACGATAACTGGAGGGCGGCGCACCCCATCGCGTGCTATAACGCTCGCCGACGAGCTGTGGTGCAGCCGCGGCTCACTTCCCGATCACGAGTGGCGAGATGTAGCGCGGATCGGCGATGCGTCTCGCGAACAGGGCGCGGATGTCGGCGCCGCCCGGCGGGGGCCAGTCAGGCTGTTGGGTGTTCATGAGCTCGCTCCCTCCCGTGACAGCCGCTGGCCGTCGCGCCCCCGGACGATCCCTTTGGTGCTCATCTGGTCTACCCGATCCGCGGACCACCGGCGGCCGGGTCTTGACGTCGTCATCGCCTCGAAGGCAACTGATCCCCAGGATGGCCCAGCTTGCGCCGAGGGCGATCGCCAAGGCGACCTCGACCACTTCCTGCGCCTCCAGGGCGCTGCCGTACTGAACCTCTCCGAGCATCCATGGCCGGGTTATCAGGAACGCTCCGGTCGCCAGCAGGATCAGCCACCCCGGGAGCCTCGTGCGCCCCGATCGGATCAGGCCGACGCCGAATATCACCGAGCCCGAGAGGAACAAGAACAGCGAAACGAGCCCGAGTATGTGGAAAAAGGGGATGACACACGGCACGGTCGCGGCAACCAACGCCGCACCCGTCCCCGCGAGCCCACTCGACACCGGGCCCCAACGCGCCAGCTTGGCCAGGAGCATGCCGCAACCGAGGATCGCCACGGAGAGGAACGGCCACAGGAAGAGCGAGTTGTCGAGTCCCGGGTGCTCGACCGCGAACCGGATGAAAGTGACGCCCCAGGCAGCTCCTCCGCCGATCATCGCTGCCCCGCCGATCCCGCGGACGATCCCCCTGCGGCGGTTGATGGCGTGGAAGAAACCAGTCCGGGCTCGGTCCGGTGTGTTCATCGTCACTCGCATCTTCCGGGGAGCACGCGGGTCGGTCTCGCCAGTGGCTCGGCGCGGTCCCGACGGCCGGATATGGACCGCGTGTCAGAGCCTCCCGCCAACTGGGATGCGGCGTACTCCGTTCAACCCCCGCTGTCTAGGGCGCTTTCGCCCCTTGCCACGATTGGCCGGGCCTAGGGGCCCTGCGTCGCGCGCACGCTGGACCAGGGGCCGCACGACCAGGAGATCTCGCCGGACAGCTCGGCCGGCCACGTAGCCGTCGGGGCTCCCGGCGACGTGGACGAGAGGCTGATGCGCGCGAACGTCACCCGACCGGCGGATCGCGCGTCCGTGACGAGCCGGCCCTGGCCGTGCCACTGCGGCGGGGACCCGGTCATCGAGCTCGACCAGAAGAAGACCGAGACGCCGACGGTGCTCGGATCGATGCCGGCCACGTGCATATGCAGGTCGCCCCGGTACATCGCACCCTGCAGCTCACCCGCGTCCCAGACGTCGACTGTTGCGACAACCTGCGAACCGGGCCCGGAGGTGCAGTCGGCGCTGCCTGAATGCGTCGCGAAGCCGGCAATACCGTCGAGCCGCGCCGAGGCTTCGCCCCGCGCGTGGAGGTAGACGGGAGGCGACGGGAACGGGGGCGGCTTGTACCCCAGCCCCGCGGCGTCGGTGAGCCACGCCCCGCCAAAGAGGCCGAGCAGGCACCCGGCGCCCACCAGGAAGGAGGCGGTCAGCCACCAGCGGCGGAAGAACAACGCGAGCAGGCCGATGACCGCGATCGCGACGATGCCGAGGAGGATGAGCATCGCCCAGAACCCAGCGACCGCCCCGGCATAGTTGTAGGAGGGAGTACCGGGGGACGTGGCGGCCATCCAGCCCACGATGCCCCCGACGGCGAGCGCGCCAGCGGCCAGCGCGAGGACCACCTTGGACCCCGGTTCCGGGCCTCTCGCCGCCGGCTGATCTCGCCCGTCCACCGTCCAAGCCTCCCTGCCTCCACGCCTTCCCCGAGGGTGAGCATCCACCCAGGCACCCTTGGGCGCGCATGAGCCGTCCTGCCCTATCTATCGACCGCGGCTACCTGAAAGGCGCCAGCCCGGCCCAGGCCCACCCAAATCTCGCCACGGGTGGGCGGGAACGCCCGAGGCGGCACGGAGCCGGCCGCGCGGCGGAGTTCGCCGTCGTGAACGGCCCCGGTCGCCCTGTGCGCGTCCCATCCTCCGGAGAGAGCGTCGCGCCCGGTGCGGAGCCGGGGGCCCGGGATCGGCCGCGATGCTCGGCTTCACGGTTCCGGCGGCACAGCAGCCGCAAGGAAGGCGCGGACGCGGCCGACATAGGCGGATGGATCAGCGAAGAACGCCCCGACGTGTCCGGCCCCGGGGACGAGCACGTACTCTGCGTTCGCGCCGGCCGCCCTGGCCATGGACGCACCATCGCTTGGCTTGACCGCCTGGTCCTCCGCCCCCGCGATGAACAGCAGCGGGCGCGTCGCGAGGACGCGGATGGTATCGGCCGGCACGACCGAGGCAGGATCGGTCCCGGAGAGCACCCGGTAGAGGAAGAGGGCGTAAGCGACGACCGGGCCCGGCACGTGCCACGTCGTGCCGATGCCCGTGCCCAGCGTTTCGCGCAGATCGGCGAAGGCGCTGTCGAGCACCAGCGCCTCGATGTCGGGAGAACGGGCCGCGGCCAGCATGGCCGCGGCCGCGCCCATGCTGAGACCGATGACGGCCACGTGACGGGCCCCGTGAGCCCGAGCGACGGCCACCGCCCCGACGACGTCGTGCTGCTCGCGGGCGCCGAAGGAGAGCGTGTCGCCATCGCTCGTGCCTTGATCGCGCAGGTCGAAGGCCAGTACGTCGAAGCCGTCGCCGACAAGGTCCGCGGCCAGGCGCAGACTGATTCCGCCCACAAGTCGGTTGCTGTCGATGCCCGGCACGACGACGACAGCGCGGCCGGTGGGCCGCAGGGCAGGCATGTACCAGCCGCGGAGGTTCGTGCCGTCCAGCGGGCTGGGGAACGAGATGTCCTCGTAGCGCAGGCCATGCCGACCCGGGTCGTCAGCAAGCGGTACGCGCGATGGGTGGACCCGCGCCCACATGAGCACGGCCGGCAGGACGAAGATGATCCCGAGGAGCACAACGAGGAGGCTGCGGGCATGCCGGCGTACAAACCGCCGGGGTCGGCGAACCGGTGCCACCCGGCCTGAGCTGCTCATGTTCGCCTTCGCCTTTGCCGCCGTGATCCCGGGGTTCGTGCTCGAGGAGCCGGCCCGCCAGGAGGCGCCCATCCCGTGGTCCACCTCCTCCGGGGCGCCTGCCGCGGGTTGGTCTCGCGAACAACTCGGGACAGTCCCGGCGGCCGGAGCCGGGGGCCGCGCGTCACGGCCTCCCGCTGGGCGTCACCCTAGGAGCGAGTCGCGGATCTGACGAGAGCCGAAGGACACAGCCCCCGGACGCCCGGTGTGCCTTCCATCCCGCCGAAACGGAGCGGAGCGCTCGGTGCGGAGCCGGGCGCCGCGCGCCGATTGCTGTCCCTTGGTCGAATGGTCGGCCAGCCTGACCCCCGGCGAAGACGGGCCGACCGGCAGGCAACATCTGCCCCGGGGCCGCTATCGTGGTCCTATGCGAAAGAAGCGGACCCGTGGGCGACCCCCCGCCCCGGATGGCGACAAGCCGCCGGACGCAACCGGCCTGACGATCGACTGGATCGGCGTCCAAGCGACGGGCAGTGGCGGGGCCACCGTCATCCCCGTCTGGATCATCGGCGGGCTGATGGCGCTCCGGGCGGCGCCGTTTGTCGTCTGGAGGGTGTCACGACGGCTGATCAAGGCTCGGCGCGGCAGCGGTCGTCGGCGGGAGCCTCGGCATCAGTCCTGAACCACGTCCGCCGGGTCGCGGGCGGCACCCGGTCGCCCGGTGCCCCTCCCATCCTCCGACGAGAGCGGAGCGTCCGGTGCGGTGCCGGCGGCCGACGAGCCCACAAGCGCCAGGGTCAAGGCAGACGTGAAGCGGCCCCCGGGCGCCGCCGTTGCCGCCGGCTCCACGGGCGCGATCACCGAGGATGAGTTCACGACCCGGACATGCCGGTCGCCCGTCAGTAGCTGATCCAGCCCTCCATCGTGAAGCGGGCCGGCCACGGAGGAGCGTTTGGATCCAACCCCTTGTTGATGAGGTAGCCGACGATGTGGATCTCGCCGGTCGCCCCCTCGAAGCGACCGGTCTCTCCGGTGGCGACGAATTCCACTGTAGCGGTGACTGTCTCGCCCAGGACCGTCGGCCACGCCGGGACCGCAACCCACGTGTACGTCCCGATGAGGGTGGATCCGTCATCTGCGACGAAGGTCATCTGGCCGGTCTGGATGTGGCCGGTCTGGATGTTGCTGACAGTCTCCAGCATGAAACAGTGCGTGGAGTGCATGGTGACCCGGCCGAGATGGGTCGCCGTCCCTGCAGCATCGCTGGTGATCGTGGGTGAAGCCGGGCACTCGGACGGCAAGACGAACATGACGGCGCCCTGAAGGGTGCCCCGGAAGGGCCGGGGCACTCGCGGCGCGGTCCGGAGCGGGGCCTGACGAGAGCCTACGTCGGCCCCTTTGGCTGCGGCTCATCTCTACCGCCTCGGCCGGCCGTTCGAGGACAGGCCGTGCCCTCTGCCGACCCTCGAGATCGGCCGGAAGGGGTCGATTGAGGCGTCGCGCTCGACGGAGGCCGATCAGAACCCGGCCGGCAGGCCACCGAGCGCCCGCCCGAAGAAGTCGACCATATGCTGCTCGTACTCGGCCGGGTGCTCGCGGAGCGCTCGTGTGTGCTTCGCTGCGGCCACGAGCCAGGTCTCCACGGTCCCGCCGGCCGCCCGAACGCCCGCGGCGAGTTCGGCCAGGGGACGCGGGCCGATCCTCTCGTCGTCCGCTCCCTGGGTGAGGAAGATCGGCCGTCCGTTGAGCTTCGCGGTCGCCTCGAGAGGGCTCCGCGCCACGATATCCTCGCCGGTCACGATCTTGCCGACCAAGACAGCGCCGACATCGAAGATGGTCGGGAAGCCCTTGTAAGTGAGCTCGTTGCGGATCGCCTCGCGGATCTCCGCATAACTGCTATCCGCCCAGATCGCGGCCACGGCCGGCTCCTCGCCGATGGCGATCATCGCGGTGGCGGCCCCGAGCGAGAAGCCGAGCAGGCCGATCCGGCCCGCCGGGATCCCCTGCGTGCGGAGCCAGTCGAAAGCGCCCAGGGCGTCGAGGTACTCGTCGTTGCCACCCGAGAAGCGCCCGTCCTCGACGGTCGAATCACCGTGGTTCCGCATGTCGATGAGGAGGACGGCGATCCCGTGTCGGTGGAGCATCCCCGCAGCAAGTAGGTTCGGGCCGTTGCGACGACAGCCGTTGAGGCCGTGGATGAGGATCACCGTCGGCGCATCGAGCGTGGCGACCGGCTCCCACCAGGCGGCGATCGTCACCTGCGGGTCGTTCCGCGCCGGGAAGGAAACCGTTTGCGGAACCGGGAGGAGATACGGCGTGGTATCGATGCCCGCGACCGTAAACGAGGTCGGGTCCTGAACGTCATCCCCCGGGCACTTCGCACCCGCGCGTGAGCCCTGGTCGTAGACGTACGCGCTCGCCCCGACGTAGGCGACCACCGGGACGAGGAGGATCGCCACGACGAGGGCGATCACCCACCGTCGCCGTCGAGACACCCCGGGTCTGTCCATCTCGATCCTCCTGACTCGCGGCTCTTGACGGCCGGGTCACCAGATGAGCGTCCCCCTCCTTTCGACGAAAGCAGCCTCGCCCGCCGCATCTCGTCCATCCGCCGTCCTCCCAGCCATCCGGACGCATCGGTCACGCTCAGCCCGCCGATCGTGCTGCGCCACGGGCCGACCGGACTGCGTGGGGAGTCTGGTCGCGCCTACCACTGATGCCAAGAGGCGTTCGTCGCGAAGTCAGCCCCCGACGCCGGCCGACTGCCCATCCCGGCGAACCGGAGCGGAGCGGAGCGGAAGTGCTCAAGGGTCTACGGTCGGGCGCTGGCCGCGGGCGGCCATTTCCGGAGGACCGCATAGAGCACGATCCCGTCCAGGCCGATCCCGACGAGGTTCCCCGGGAGGAACAGGACTTCTGCGCGGGCCACCGCCGAAAGCACCCCTGCGACGGAGAACGCCAGGAGCACGACCGCCATGACCGCCGCAAGCGCCCGCCCCCACGGGCGCCGCCACGTCACGCCGACCGCGGCCGCGAGGTAGGCGGCACCCAGCACGAGCACCCGGCGGGCGATCGATATCGGGCGAGCCGTCGTTCGGCCGGTCACCGTCAGCGCGGACCGGCTCCGAGCCGCCGACGCCTACGCGACGACCGCCGACGGCTTCCCGGTCCGGCTGGCGAGCCGTGAGCAGGCGGTCGTCGATGCCATTGCTGAACCCGCCTGGATGATCCATGGCGATCTGCTCGCCGAGGTGCTGGCCGTCTTCGCCGACGATGAGCTGGAGCGAACGGCGGTCGGTGCACTGGCCCGTTCCACCGCGGCGGGCCAGCGCCTCGGGTACCTGCTCGAGGATGCCGGACGTCAACCGCCGAAGCTGCTTGCGGAAATGCGGCCGCTGCGCTCCGTCAGCCTGCGGCCCGGAGACACGCGTCGCGGTTCGTACTCCACCCGCTGGCGGGTGTATGGCTGAGACGCGCAGCCGCGAAGCGATCGCGGCCAACTTTCAGGCCGCCCGCGAGGCGAGCGAGCCCCCATGCTGTTCGAGCGCCCTTGAAGGCCACGCGAACGGCTGACGTGGAGTCTGTCCGACGACCCAGGCATCTGGCTCGCCGAGGACACGGGCGCCCAGGTGGACCTCCTGGTTCCCGAGAGTCTCGCGTTCGGGAAGGGCCGTCGGGGGGCGAGAGTCCCGGGACACGGCGCCAACTCGGCTCGCCGCGTGGTGTGGTCCGAGGGCGTCGAGGGCGTCGAGCAACGCACGCCGAGCGTCGACGTAGATCTGGTCAGGCTCGCCAGGCATCTTCGTTCGCAGCCATCCACTCGATGAGCGCTTCGCCTTCCGCAGGGCCGCGGCCGGGGCTCGTCAGAAGGTCCACCGCGACCTGGGACAGCGCCGCGTACCTGGTCCCGTCGCGTTCCCAGGTTCGCTCGAACGCCACCGGGCTGCTGGGCCGGACCAGCATCACGTTCGATCCCGTCGGCACGTCGCGCAGGCCGAGCACTTCCATCGCGGCGCGCAGGTCATCCACGTAGACGGCCCCCAGGGCGGGTGCCGCAATGGGTGCCACGCGCGTCGCAGCGAGAGAGCCCGTCACGGCATAGGTGCCGAGTGCCGGGACGTCGCGGAGCAGCGCGGCGAGTCCGCGCGGTGCAAGGGCAAGGCGTGCCTGGCTGGACGCGGAGAAGCTGTAGTCCACGGCCCAGCGTCGTACGAGGCCGGCCCAATCCACGTCCTCAACCGAGCCTTTGGGCGCGCGCGTCAGGAGCGCCTCGCCATCGAGGAAGGAGACGATCCGCGACACCGAGGCCGGCGAGAGACCGGCTCGTTGGGCAAGTTCGCGTACGCCGTACGGCGGCCGGAAGTCACAGAGGGCCCGGATGACAGAGGCCGCCGCCGGGCCCCGGAGGGACCTGATCCGCCGGTCCTCGTACCACGGGTTCTTGTCCGCGCCTTCGAGCTCGATGAACATCGGCGGACGCGCGAGAGCGATGCGGATATTGCCTGTCGGATCCGCATAGCCGATGCCATCGGCGCGGAGAAGCTCGCGTGTTCGCCTGCTGACGTAGTCGGCGACGAGCAGGTAGCCGTCGGCGGGACCCGCCGAACGCAGCCGGGCAACGACCTCGACCATGCTCTTGGGGGTCGGTGCGAGCTTGATCTCTACGTTGAGCCGGGCCGTCATGTCCGGGGGCACCGCGATCAGCAGCTCGGCGTCTCGTCGCCGGGCCGGCGAAGGCGGTTCGCGCCGTTCGGAGATGTCCCAGGTGGTGGGCAGGCGGGCACGGAGCACGGCCACGACATCGGCAAGGATCTCTGTGTCATAAGGTGCCCTGTTCCGCATGTCGTGGAACATAGCCACATCTGGAACGAGTGTCAAGGGCGTGCACGTCGAGGACGTCGTCAGTACCTGGTTCGTCGAAGCTGCGGGTCTCGCGGGGGCAGCGTCGGCCGCGGAATCGTTCTCGGGGGTGTCCCTTGATCGGGAGAAGTTGGCTGGCGCGCCAGGATTCGAACCTGGAACCCCCTGATCCAGAGTCAGGTGCCATACCGTTAGGCCACGCGCCAGCGATGCCCGGAGGGCGCACCTAGTCTACCCCGCGGCGGCAGCCGCCTCAACTGCGCCTCAACCACGCCTCGACTGCGGGATCCGCTGGGGGGACGGCTGACCTATGCCGTGTCCTGCCGGCCCTGCGCCCGGAGCTTGGCCCAGGTGTCCTTGAGCGTGAGGGTGCGGTTGAAGACGAGGTGGCCGGGCGTCGCGTCGGGGTCCGGAGAGAAGTAGCCCAGCCGCTCGAACTGCACGGTCTCGCCGACGGCCGTTTCGGCGAGGCTCGGCTCCACGAGGCAACCGAGGAGCACCTTCTCGGACTCGGGGTTCAGGTCCGCGAAGAGGTCGCCCTCCGCTCCGGGGTCGGGGCGGATGAAGAGGTGGTCATACAGCCGCACTTCTGCGGGCTTCGCGAAGTTGGCTGAGACCCAGTGAAGGGTCGCCTTCGGCCGTCGGCCGTCGGGCGCGTCGCCGCCGCGAGTGCCCGGGTCGTACGTGCAGCGCAGCTCGACGATCTCTCCGGCTGCGTCCTTCACGACCTCGCGACAGGTCACGAAGTACGCAGACCGCAGGCGCACCTCGCGGCCCGGGGCCAGGCGGAAGAACTTCGCCGGCGGTTCCTCCATGAAATCGTCGCGCTCGATCCAGAGCTCGCGGCCGAACGCCACCTTCCGGGTCCCCGCGGACGGGTCCTCCGGGTTGTTGACGACGTCCATCTCCTCGGATGCGCCCTCCGGGTAGTTCTCGATGACCACCTTGAGCGGATCCAGGACCGCGAAGCGGCGGTGAGCCGTCCGGTTGAGGACGTCGCGCACGGCATGCTCGAGCACGCCCACCTCCACGACGCTGTCGGCCTTTGCCACCCCGATCATGGCCGCGAACTCGCGGATGCCCTCCGCCGGAAACCCGCGGCGGCGCAGGCCCGAGATCGTCGGCATCCTGGGATCGTCCCAGCCCCGGACGTGGCCTTCGTTGACCAGGCGCAGGAGTACGCGCTTGGAGAGGACGGTGTACGTCAGGTTGAGCCGCGCGAACTCGTATTGCCGGGGACGCGAGGGCACGGGCAGGTTCTCGATGAGCCAGTCGTAGAGGGGCCGGTGGACCTCGAACTCGAGCGTGCAGATCGAGTGCGTGATGCCCTCGATCGCGTCGGACTGGCCGTGAGCGAAGTCGTACGTCGGGTAGATGCACCACGCGTCACCCGTCCGCGGATGCGCCGCATGCACGATCCGGTACAGGACCGGGTCGCGCAGGTTGATGTTCGGAGAAGCCATGTCGATCCGTGCCCGCAGCACGCGCGCGCCGTTCGGGAACTCGCCCGCCCGCATGCGCGCGAAGAGGTCCAGGTTCTCCTCGGCCGGCCGGTCGCGGTATGGGCTGTTCGTCCCGGCCTCGGTGAGCGTGCCCCGGTGCTCGCGGATCTCGTCTGCGGTGAGATCGTCCACGTAGGCCTTGCCGGTCCGGATGAGGTGAACGGCCCACTCGAAGAGCTGCTCGAAGTAGTCGGACGCGTGGTAGAGGTGCTCACCCCAGTCGAAGCCGAGCCAGCGGATGTCCGCCTGGATGCCGTCGATGTACTCCTGCTCTTCCTTGAGCGGGTTGGTGTCGTCGAAGCGGAGGTTGCAGTGCCCGCCGAACTCGCGCGCGATGCCGAAGTCCAGGCAGATGGCCTTGGCATGGCCGATGTGCAGGTAACCGTTCGGCTCCGGCGGGAAGCGGGTGACGATCGTCTCGTGCCTGCCGTTCCGCACGTCGGCGGCCACGATCTCACGGATGAAGTCGCCTCGCTCGGGCGAGGTTGGCGTCTGGGCGCTCACGTTGGGGCGACTCCCGGCTCGTCGCTCATCGGGACGCGGCTCGCGCGACGAACAATTCGACCGCGGCCCCCAGGGTCACCGCGAACGCGTCGATGGCGCCCGAAGAATACGGCACACCGGCCGACGGCGCGGTATCAGGCGAAGGCCCGGCGCTACGCCCGGCCGCGGTGGTAACGCTCCATGAACGCGGCGACGGCCGCCCGGGCCTCCGCCCACTCGGGCTCGTCGCCGAGGATCTGTGCGTCGGTACCCCAGCGGGCGATCTGTGTCATCGCGGTGACGATTGCATCGTGGCGGACCGCCCGGAGGCGCCCACCGTCCACGATCCCCGTCACCAGGTAGTGCCGGACGACGTCGAACGGGGCGCGCCACCGGCCGATCCGCACGCGGTCGCCTTCGCGGAGCGACTCCAGCCACTCGTCGTCGCCGACCGGGGCGTGGTCGTGCTCGCGCTGGTGGACGGCGAGCGACACGCGGAACCCGGGCGAGCGCGGGGAGGGGAGGAGTCCGTCCGCTTCGGCGTCGCGATAGCAGACCGGGCAGGTCGGCAGCTCCGCGTCGGGACGCGGCGCGTCGCCGTAAGGCAGCCCGCAGCGGCGACAGAACGTGATCCCGGGGCGCGTAGCGACGGATCCGCACTGGAGGCACGCGGGAAGCAGCTCGATTGCCATCCGGATCAGGCGAACGTGGGCGTTCGACGCGGCGCCCGCACGGGGTTGCCGGACGGACGGACGGATCGCGGGGGGATTCGCGAATCATGGACGAAGCCGGTGCGCGGGCGCCATGACCCGTGGGTCAGGGGACCGTTGGTACCCCCAGCCGGCCGGCGGCCTGGGCGATGCCGCGCGACAGCGCCTCCCTGACCGGCGCCGCCGGCCAGCCCAGGTGGCGCGCCGCGTCGGCCACCAGGTCT
>Ga0208079_1000445_pt1 | contig 22821 bp, 20 predicted proteins | sample NGESurdeep092012_5_FD_184474 | JGI IMG/M metagenome (GOLD analysis project Ga0208079, IMG submission 184474) | Arctic peat soil microbial communities from Barrow, Alaska - NGEE Surface sample 210-2 deep-092012 (SPAdes) | ecosystem: Environmental > Terrestrial > Soil > Wetlands > Peat ... | reverse complement strand
GAACGAGCAAGAAGGTCACTGAACAGCTCACCCGACGATCCTGCCACATCTGCTGCGTCGCTGGTCAGGGCCGCGTTTCTACGCTTGCACCCCACAGGCACTTTCATGAACACTCGACGTGTCCTTTCATGAACATGCCTCGGTGCCCCCGGCAGGAATTGAACCTGCGCACATGGCTTCGGAGGCCAATGCTCTATCCGCTGAGCTACGAGGGCAACGGGCGGGGCTGGTACCAGGCCGGATGGCCCATGCAACCGCACCACCGAACCACCAACTGTAGTCGGCTGTCGCAGTTCGCACCCCGAAGTCTCCGGTCCTTGTCTTCCAAGGACGTATCCTCCCTACAACATGCCCATTCGTGACCAGCTCGCCGCATCCATCAGCCGCGCCCTTGCCAAGGTGGCCGCCGACGCTGGCTTGGACGTTGCCGTCGATCCCAGCGATGTCTTTCTGGAACGACCTGCCCGGCGCGAGCACGGGGATTGGTCCACCAACGTCGTCTTGGTGAAGGCCAAGCAGGCGGGGGGCAATCCTCGAAAACTGGCCGAGTCCCTGGTGGCGGAGCTCATCGCCAACCCTCCGCCCCACACCGTCGCCATCGAGATCGCCGGTCCGGGATTCATCAATTTTCGTCTCGATAGCGGGTGGCTGCACGAGGCCCTTGTTGACGTGGTGCGGGAGGGCGAAGACGGCTACGCCTGCCCCGATGTCGGCCACGGCGAGCGGGTCCTGGTGGAGTTCGTTTCCGCCAACCCGACCGGGCCGATCCACGTGGGCAACGGGTGGTGGGCGAGTTACGGGGATGCATTGTCCCGGGTGCTGACCCGAGCCGGCTACGAGGTGAGCCGCGAGTACTACGTCAACGACACCGGCGGGCAGATCCGCAAGCTGGGCGAGAGCCTTCTGGCCCGCCACCATGGAACCGCTATCCCCGAAGACGGTTATCAGGGCGAGTACCTCACAGAGTTGGCTGCGGTCTACGACGGTCCCGACGATGTCACTGATTCCGGTCGGTGGGCGGCAGACCGCATCCTCGACATGATCAAGGCCACCTTGACCTCGGTGGGCATCGTCTTTGACCAGTGGTACAGCCAGGCCTCCATCGAAGAGAGTGGCGCGGTGGACGAGACGATCGCATTGCTGGCCGACAAGGGCCTGGTGTTCGAAGAGGATGGGGCCACCTGGTTCCGGACCACCGAGCTCGGGGACAACCGCGATCGAGTGCTGCGGAAGTCGAACGGCGACGCCACCTATCTGGCCGGCGACATCGCCTATCACCGCGACAAGTTCTTGATCCGGGGGTTCGACCGGGTCATCGACGTATTTGGTGCAGATCATCACGGGCAGGTGGCCGGCCTCATGGCCGGGGTCGAAGCCCTCGGAGTGCCCAAGGGGCGCCTCGAGGTGAAGCTCGGGCAGATGGTGTCGCTGGTGGACGGGGACGAGGCGGTCAAGATGGGCAAGCGGGCGGGGACCGCCATCTCCCTCGACTCCCTGGTAGCCGACATCGGTGCGGACGCCACACGAATATTGAGCCTGATGACCACTCTCGATCAGGCCACCACGTTCGACCTCGCCGCCGCCCGCGAGCAATCGATGGAGAACCCGGTGTTCTACGTGCAGATGGCCAATGCCCGGATCGGAGGTGTCGCCCGGAAGGCGGCCGAGCGGGGGGTGGAGCGGGTTCCTCTCGGTGACGCCGACCTCTCTCTCCTCACCCACCAACGGGAGCTCGAGCTCATCCGGTGCCTGGAAGAGCTTCCCGAAGTGGTGGCCTTCGCCGCGACCGAAAGGGCGCCGACCAAGGTGACCACCTGGGTCCGTCGTCTCGCCGGATGTTTTCACGGCTTCTACCACGACTGCCCGATTTTGGCCGGGGATGTGGATCCATCGGTGACCCAGGCCCGCCTGTGGTTGGTGGAAGGTACCCGGGTCGGGTTGGCTATCGGGCTGGGCCTGCTCGGGGTGTCCGCACCGGAGGTGATGTAGCCATGGGCCCCTCTGACCCCGTTTCCCGCAGTCTGCTCTCGAGTACCGCAGCTGTCGATGGTGATGGCCGGCTGAGTATCGGCGGGGTCGACCTGGTGGAGCTGGCCGAAGAGCACGGAACGCCGCTGTACGTCTATGACGAGGAACATCTTCGGATTCACTGTCGTGAAGCGGTGGAGGCATGGGGTGACGGCGTGGCGTACGCCACCAAGGCGTTCCTCTGTGTCGCCATGGCCCGCCTGGCGTTCGAAGAGGGAATGTGCCTCGACGTCTCCACCGGCGGCGAGCTCTACGTGGCCCTGACGGCCGGAGTCCCGGCTCATCGGTTGGTACTCCACGGCAATAACAAGTCGGATGCCGAACTGGCCAGCGCCCTGGCTGTCGGTATCGGGCGGATCGTGGTGGATTCCTTTGATGAGATCGATCGGATCGAGAGGCTGGTGACTGAAGGGTCCGGCCCAGGAGTCGAGGACTCCGGTCCGGTCCGACCGAAAGTGCTCGCCCGTATCACCCCCGGGGTCGAGGTCCATACCCACGAATTCGTCCGAACCGGCCAGGATGACTCCAAGTTCGGCTTCGGGCTGGCGTCGGGAGCGGCGGACCAAGCCGTGGAGCGCTTGCAAGCTCTCCACGATGCGGGAATCGTCGAGTTTGTCGGCATCCACGCCCATCTCGGCAGCCAGGTATTCGCCCTTGCCCCGTTCGTCCAGGCCATCGAAGTATTGGCTGATTTCTTTGCCACCCTCGAGCTTCCGGAGCTGGTGGTCGGTGGAGGCCTGGGTGTCGCCTATGTCAACGGCGAAGAGGCGCCGCCCATGGCACAGTGGGCCTCACGGGTACGGGCCGCATGTCTGCATGCCGGGATCCCCGAATCGGTGAGGGTTTCGGCCGAGCCCGGACGCTCCATCGTGGCTTCCGCCGGTATCACGCTCTACCGGGTAGGCACGGTCAAGAACGTCCCGGGATACCGCACCTACGTGTCGGTGGACGGCGGGATGAGCGACAATCCTCGCCCGGTCCTCTATGGGAGCGGGTACGAGGCCTTTCTCCCTCGTTCGGTGGGCGCCGAGCGGCCCATGCCGATCCGCCTGGTAGGTAAGCACTGCGAGACCGGCGATATGGTGGTTGCAGAGGGGTTCGTACCTGCCGACCTCAGGGTGGGTGACATCGTGGCCACCCCAGTGACCGGTGCCTACGGGTACTCGATGGCCTCCAACTACAACAAGGTAACGAGGCCGGCGGTGATCTTCGTTTCCGGGGGCGTGGCTCGCACAGTTGTCCGTCGCGAGACGTTCGACGACCTGGTCCGGCTCGACCTCTGACCGGCAATCTGTCCCCGGGCCAGGCGGTAGCGTGACCGGATGACCTCGGCCCGCCCGTCAGCACCAGTGGTGCGCATTGCCATTCTGGGCAGTGGCGCAGTCGGGGCCGCCCTGATAGCGCTCTTGCGTTCCCGCTCCGACGATCTGGCCGTGCAGAGTGGTGCCCGCCTCGAGATCGCCGGCATTGCGGTGGCCGACCTGTCGCGGGCTCGGCCGGACCATGTTCCCGGCGACCTGCTCACCGACGACGCCGCGTCGTTGGTCGCCGACCCGTCGATCGATGTCGTCGTGGAGTTGATAGGCGGGATGGAGCCCGCCGGCAGCCTGATCCGCTCGGCCCTGGAATCCGGAAAACCCGTGGTGACCGCCAACAAGGCGCTGCTGGCATCGGCCGAAGGCATTGCCCTACGCAACCTCGCCCATGAGCGCGGAGTCGACCTCCTCTACGAGGCGGCGGTCGCCGGGGCAATCCCTCTTGTGCGGGTGTTGCGCGAGTCGTTGACCGGGGAGCGGATCCAGCGAGTGATGGGGATCGTCAACGGGACCACTAACTTCATCCTGACCAAAATGACTGACAACGGAACCGAGTACGCCGACGTCCTGGCGGAAGCCCAGGATCTGGGTCTGGCCGAACGTGATCCCACCGCCGACGTGGAGGGCCACGATGCCGCGGCCAAGACCGCCATTTTGGCCGGCGTCGCCCTGGGGTTTGACGTGGTGACCGCCGACGTGTCGTGTGAAGGGATCACCGGCATCGGGTCGATGGATATCGAGTTCGCGGATCGATTCGGCTACGTCGTCAAACTGCTGGCCGTAGTGGAACGGATCGGGGAGGACGAGATCTCGGCGCGGGTTCATCCGGCCATGGTCCCCAAGTCCCACCCGCTGGCCGGGGTACGCGACGCCTTCAACGCTGTATTCATCGAAGGGGAGTCGGCCGGGGAGCTGATGCTCTACGGCCAAGGAGCTGGTGGCTTGCCCACCGCCAGCGCCGTGGTCGGAGATCTGATCGACGCCACTCGCAACTTGTTGGGTAAGACCACCGCTCCGGTACCGGAGCGGCAGCCCGGGCGCTTTCACCCGGTGGCCGAGCTTCGTTCGGCCTACTACTTCACCATCGACGTGGAAGATCGTCCGGGCGTGCTGGGCATCGTCAGCACGGTGTTCGGGGACCACAACGTCTCCATCCGATCCATGGAACAGGAGGATCTCGTTGACGTGGCCCGGCTGATCTTTCTGACCCATGCATCCCGGGAGGGTGATATGAACGAGACGATCGCGGCTCTGGCCGCCATCGACGCGGTGAAGCGGGTGGGCAGCGCCATGAGAGTCTTCGGAGAAGACGAAGGATGAGTGACCGACCTGCCAAGGCCTGGCGTGGAGTGATCGAGGAGTACCGCGAATTCCTACCTGTATCCGAGGCCACTCCCGTGGTCACGCTGCTCGAAGGCGGCACTCCTCTGCTTCCGGCACCCAGATTGTCGGCCCGGGTGGGAGCGAGGGTGTTCTTGAAAGTCGAAGGAGCCAATCCCACCGGTTCGTTCAAGGATCGGGGGATGACCGTCGCTATTTCCAAAGCGGCAGAAGAGGGCGCCAAAGCAGTCGTCTGCGCTTCGACCGGCAATACGTCGGCATCAGCGGCTGCGTTCGCTGCCCGAGCCGGCCTGACCTGTGCGGTGCTCATCCCTGAAGGGCACATTGCCTTGGGGAAATTGGCTCAGGCGCTCATTCATGGCGCTCGGGTGTTGCAGGTCCGCGGCAATTTCGACCAGTCGTTGGCCATCGTCCGTGAGCTCGGAGAGCGGGCCCCGGTGACGGTGGTCAACTCTGTCAACCCGTACCGGATCGAAGGACAGAAATCGGGGGCCTTCGAAATCGTGGACGAGCTCGGGGATGCTCCCGATGTCCACTGCATCCCAGTGGGGAACGCCGGGAACATCACCGCGTACTGGAAGGGCTATCTCGAGTTCAGAGAAGCCGGGCGATCTACCCGGTTACCGAGGATGTTGGGGTTTCAGGCGACAGGCGCTGCGCCGATCGTCGAAGGGCACCCGATCGAGTTCCCCGAGACGGTGGCGACGGCCATTCGGATCGGCAACCCCGCCAGCTGGTACGGGGCGACATCGGCGGCGAGCGAATCCGGCGGCGGCATTGCCGCGGTGACCGACGAAGAGATTCTCGACGCGTACCGGTTCCTGGCCACCGAAGAGTCGGTCTTTTGCGAACCGGCGTCCGCGGCATCAGTGGCCGGTCTGATCAAGACGGGACTCCCCGACGGCGTAGGTGCCGGTGGCACGGTGGTGTGCGTGTTGACCGGCCACGGCCTGAAGGATCCCGACATCGCGATCAGTCAGATCTCTGTGCCCACTGTGATCGACGCTGACCTGGGCGCCGTGCTTGCTGAGCTCTCGTTGTAGAGGCTGCCACTTGGGGGTTGTTGCTGTTCGGCGTTTGGGCAGGTAAGCTATGTTCACCTTCGCTTCCAGATGTACCCGTTCGGGTACCTGGGCGGGATCTCCTGAATCGCATCTCTGGGTGTGACCAGACCGCATACGGCGTAGGTGGGGGTTGTAGATGGGCGTGTCGCCCGGCGTACTCAACTCCCCGCCCCTGATTCCCTGGAAGATGGCTTTGATCCATCTTCCCTACGAGGACATTCGAAACGAGGAGGCCGATGACTGTGGAACAGCAGCTCGAGCGCTCGGTGTTGGAAGGCAAAGAACGCGATGAGCTTCATGCCATCGCGCAGGCGCTGTCTGTAAAGACCACCACCCGGACCAAAAAAGCAGACATGATCGACGGCATCCTGAAGGCCACCGGCGTCACGGTGGGTGCCGCCGTCACACCAAGTGCCGGAGCCACCAATGGAGACGGCAGTTCTTCGGGCCGGTCGACCAACGGGTCGACGAATGGCTCGTCCGACCGATCGACCTCGGACAGGTCTGACCCGGCGGGGGATGAAGGTGCAACAGGATCACCGACCAGACGAGGCGCAGGGCGACGCCCGGCAGCCACTCTCTCCTTCGGCCCGGACGATGACGCTAAATCGGCGGAGGTCGATGTGGCTAACGACGGCGAGTCCGGTCAACCGTCGGGCGAGGTCTCGGTGGCGGCCGGAGATGACGGATCGACAGCCAGGTCCACAGATGAAGGCCGCCAAAACCGCCAGAACCAGAGTGGTCAGAATAATCAGAACGCTTCCGGTGGCCAGGGTGGACAAGGCAACCGTCAGGCTAACCAGGGAAACCAGGGCAGCCGCCAGAACAACCAGGGCGGGCAGGGCAATCGCCAGGGCAACCGTCAGGCTAACCAGGGCAACCAGGGCAACCGTCAGGCTAACCAGGACAACCGCCAAGGCGGGAGCAACGACGACGCCGGCAATCGGCGTAACAATCGCCGCCGTCGTGGCCGCGACCGTCCAGGTGAGGGCGGCGAGCGCGACCTCCAAGGGGCAGGTGGCAATCAAGAGCAGCCATACCAGGGCGAGCTCATCCCGGTGCGCGGCCTGCTCGACCTCCGCGACGAGGGCTACGGATTCCTCCGGTGCGACGGGTACCTCCCTTCCGTCAAGGACGTGTATGTATCCATCAGCCAGGCGCGGCGTTTTGCCCTTCGCAAAGGCGACTATCTCGAGGGTGCGTGCCGCCCGGCCGGAAACACCGAGAAGTTCCCTGCGCTGTTGCGTATCGACATGGTCTCCGGGCTCGATCCTGAAGAGGCCCGCAACCGCACCCGGTTTGAGGACCTGACCCCCCTCTTCCCTGATGAGCGTCTCAACCTCGAGGCGCCGGGCGATAAGGAGAACATGACGACGCGGATCGTCGATCTGCTTTCGCCAATCGGCAAGGGTCAGCGGGGACTGATCGTCTCGCCTCCGAAGGCCGGCAAGACGACGGTGATGAAGCACATCGCCCAATCCATCGAAGCCAACAACCCCGACGTGCACCTCATGGTCCTTCTGGTGGACGAGCGCCCCGAAGAGGTCACCGACATGCGTCGTTCGGTCAAGGGCGAAGTGGTTGCCTCCACCTTCGATCGTCCGTCCGACGAGCACACCGCGGTGGCTGAACTGGCCATCGAGAGGGCGAAGCGGCTGGTGGAAGTGGGCAGGGACGTCGTGATCATTCTCGACGGCATCACCCGATTGGCCCGGGCCTACAACCTGGCCCAGCCCGCGACCGGCCGGATCATGTCCGGTGGCGTCGACTCGGGTGCCCTGTACCCACCCAAGAAGTTCTTCGGGGCGGCCCGCAACATCGAAGAGGGCGGGTCTCTCACCATCTTGGCCACCGCCTTGGTGGAGACCGGCTCCAAAATGGACGAGGTCATTTTCGAGGAATTCAAGGGCACCGGCAACATGGAGCTCCGGCTCGACCGGCGACTGGCCGAGCGGCGGATCTACCCGGCGATCGACGTCAATGCCAGCTCCACCCGCCACGAAGAGCTGCTCTTCGACAAGTCCCAGCTTCAGCAGGTCTGGAAGCTCCGCCGGGTGCTCAACGCCCTGGCCAACGACGGCAGCGCCGCCGCCGGCCTGGAGCTCCTGTTGGACAAGATCCGCACCACCAAGAGCAACGACGAGTTTCTGGCCGAGATCGCCAAGGGTCCAGCCACTCCGTCTTGATCGAACCGTTGCCCCATTCCGATATGATCGGCACGCCGCGAATCGGGTGCGGGCCGACTCCGGAGCGCCACCACCACGGGAGAACCCAATGAAGACCGACATCCACCCCAACTACATCGAAGCCACCGTGCGCTGCTCATGCGGCAATACCTTCAAGACGCGGTCGACCAAGGACGATATCCACCTCGAGCTGTGCAACGAGTGCCACCCGTTCTTTACCGGCAAGCAGAAGCTGGTCGACTCGGGTGGCCGGGTGGAGCGCTTTCAGCGTCGCTACGCCAAGTCAGGCTCGCGGAAGAAGCCGTCGGCACCGTCGGCATCCTGATCGGACGGGGCCGCCCGCAGGGCATGTGACCGGTCGGCTTTTCGATCCAGCTTTACCATCGACGACGATGTGGGCGGCACCGGCACCGGTGACCACTACCCTTGGGCCGTGCTGAGCGACCGTCTGAACGAACTCGAACGTGAGTACGAGGCGATCGTTGCCGAGTTGAACGATCCGAACGTGTCGGCCGATCCCCGGCGTCTGCGGGACGTATCCCGCCGTCACAAAGAGCTCGAAGAGGTGGTCGGCACCTGGCGACGACTCCAACAGGCGGAATCTGATCTCGAGGCGGCCAGGGAAATGGTCTCCGACTCCGTCGGCGAAGAACGAGAGCTGGCCCGGGACGAGGTGGAACGGGCGGAATCCGACCTCAGCCATCACGAAGAAGAACTTCGGCTGCAACTCTTGCCAAAGGACCCCAACGCCGACCGGAACGTGATTATGGAGATTCGCGGCACCGAGGGTGGGGAAGAGGCGAATCTCTTCGCCAAGGACCTGTACGACATGTACACCCGGTATGCCGCGGCCAAGGGATGGAAGACCGAAGTTCTCTCGTCCAGCTTCTCCGAGCGCGAGGGATTGAACGATGTCACCTTTCTGGTGAAGGGGGAAGGTGCCTGGCAACGCCTCGAGCACGAGGGTGGACCGCACCGGGTGCAACGGGTGCCGGTGACCGAGTCACAGGGAAGGATCCACACTTCCGCCGCGGCGGTGGCGGTGCTGCCGGAAGCCAAAGAGGTGGACGTGGCCATCGACCAGAGCGACCTTAAAATCGATGTGTACCGGTCCACCGGACCGGGTGGGCAGTCCGTCAACACCACTGACTCTGCGGTTCGTATCACCCACCTTCCCACCGGCATCGTGGTGGCCATGCAAGACGAGAAGAGTCAGATCCAGAACCGGGCCAAGGCCATGATCGTGTTGCGGTCCCGTCTGCTCAAGGCGGAACAGGATCGTCAGGCCGCCGAGTTGTCAGCGGTGCGCCGGAGCCAGGTGGGCGGAGGCGGCCGATCGGAGAAGATCCGGACCTACAACTACAAAGAGAACCGGGTCACCGATCATCGTATCCGGCTCACCTTGCACAAGCTCGATCGCATCCTGATGGGGGACCTCGACGACCTGACTGACGCGCTGATGGCGGACAAGCGTGCCCGTCAACTGGCCGAAGGCTGAGATGACGGTGGTCGAGACCCCCGGTGGCGCAAGGGCGACGGTTTGGGGAAACCAGCGCCGTCGGTTGCTGGCGTCGACAGCTGATCGGCTGGGCTCGGAACGAGAGGCCCAGTGGATTGTCGAGCACGTCGAGCACATCGAGCACGTCGAGGCAGAAGACGCCGCCCCGATGACACCTGACGAGCGAACCCGACAGGTGGAGGGGCTGGTCACCCGGCGGGCATCCGGCGAGCCACTGCAGTACGTACTGGGCAGTTGGCCATTCCGCTCATTGGAGCTGAGGGTTGATCCCCGTGTTCTGATTCCCCGGCCTGAAACCGAGCAGGTGGTCGGTGTGGCGTTGGCCGAACTGCACCGGATGCACGGCGGGGCCATGTCCGATGGAGCACAGCGTGGTGGGAATGAACCGTCGGTGGTGTCTCCGGTCTGCGTGGATCTCGGCACCGGGTCAGGAGCCATTGCGTTGGCGATGGCTACCGAAGCGTGCCTCCGGTTCCCGAAGATCGAAGTGTGGGCTACCGATGTCTCCGACGAGGCGCTGGAGGTGGCGCGCCTGAATCTGGCAAGCACCTCCAAGGGTGGCGAGGACGGGGGCATCCGCGTGCGATTTGGCCAGGGGTCGTGGTTCGATGCCCTTCCTCCCGAACTGAGGGGTCTGGTCGATCTGATCGTCTCCAACCCGCCGTATGTGTCCGAGTCCGAATACGCCGAACTCGAACCCGGGGTTCGGGACTGGGAGCCGCGGGGGGCGCTGGTGGCTCCGTTTGGGGCCGGAGGCATGGGTGGGATGGCCGACATCGAGACGATCGTGGCCAATGCGCCCGGGTGGCTCCATTCGAGAGGTGTGTTGGTGGTGGAGATAGCGCCTCGGCAGGCCTACGCCGCCATTGATGCCGCCCGACGAGGCGGTTTTGCCCAGGTCACCACGGAGCGCGATCTGGCCGGTCGGCTCCGGATGCTGGTGGCGAGGCGCTGACGGTGATTGCTCAGTTGCACGCCAGTGACCCGGTTGACGTTGGAAAGGCAGCTGACCTCCTGGCGGCCGGCATGGTGGTCGCGATTCCCACCGACACCGTGTACGGGCTGGCCGTCGACCCATCGCAGCCCGGTGCCGTTGACCGGGTCTTCGCGCTGAAGAAGCGGCCCGGCGAGGTGGCCCTTCCGGTATTGGTGACCGGATGGGGCCAGGTCGAGATGGTGGCGGGCACCCTCGAGGGGGCGGCGCAAGGATTCGCCGATCAGTACTGGCCGGGCCCGCTGACTCTGGTGGTGCCCCGCAGGGGCCGGTTTCGTGCCGACCTGGGCGGCGAGTTGGCGGCGAGTTGGACGGTGGGACTGCGGTGGCCCGACCATCCGGTCGTCCAGGCTCTCTGTACGGCCATTGGGCCTCTGGCGGTTACCAGCGCCAACCGGCATGCGGAACCTCCGGCTACCTCCGCGGAGGACGTCATCGTGGCGTTCACCGGTGACGACCGTCTGTCGGCGGTGTTGGACGGAGGCGTGTGTGATGGCGCCCCATCGACGGTGGTGGAGTGCCGCGGTCCGGTGTCACGCTGTCTTCGGGAGGGAGCCATCCGTTGGGACGGCCCCACCAGGCGTCCGGAGGCGCTGGATTGACTGTATAGCTCCGGCCGAGGGACACTGGACCCCTGATGTTGAGCCGTATGGCGTCTCGCCAACACGTAATTATTTTCGACTAGCCACTCACCGATCCGGTGTGTGGCTCTTGGCCGTCCACTTGGTGGGCGGTTTTTCAATTTCATATTCATCAACGGGCAGACAATGTCTGGGGACAGGCAACAGAGAAGGATTGGATAGAAGCGTGACTACGTACAAGGTTGGCCTTATCGGGGGCGATGGAATCGGTCCCGAGGTGGTGGCGGAAGCGCTCAAGGTGGTCGAAGCGGCCGGGTTGTCACTGACCATCACCGAGTACGACCTCGGTGCCGATCGATACCTCCGCACCGGAGAGGTGCTTCCTGACAGCGTTCTCGAGGAGTTGCGCGGGCAAGATGCCATCCTCCTTGGCGCCGTTGGCCCCCCGGTGGGTTCCACCGATGTTCCCCCCGGTACCCTTGAGCGCGGTCTGCTTCTCCGTCTCCGATTCGATCTCGATCTCTACATCAACCTGCGGCCGTTCACCGGTGTCCCGAATGCACTCGCACCCGACTGCGACTTTGTGGTCATCCGGGAGAACACCGAAGGGACCTATGCCGGGGAGGGTGGGTTTCTGCGCAAAGGAACACCCTTCGAAGTGGCCACCCAGGGTTCGGTCAATACCCGGCACGGTGTCGAGAGATGCGCCCGATTCGCATTCGAGTTGGCGGCCAAGCGACCTCGGCATCGCCTGACCCTCGTGCACAAGACGAACGTGCTTACGTTTGCCGGGGATCTGTGGAACCGGACGGTGAACGAGGTGGCCTCCGACTACCCCGACGTTTCCCGCGATTACAACCACGTCGACGCCACCTGCATCTATCTGGTGGAGAACCCCGGGCGCTACGACGTGATCGTCACCGACAATCTCTTCGGAGACATCATCACTGACCTGGCTGGCGCTATCGCCGGTGGTATCGGATATGCCGCATCGGCAAACCTGAATCCCGCTCGCACCGGACCGTCGTTGTTCGAACCCGTTCACGGAGCCGCTCACGACATCGCCGGCACCGGCAAGGCCAACCCGGCTGCCGCTATCCGATCGGCTGCGCTTATGCTTGACCATCTGGGGGAGGTGGCTGCCGCCGAACGGGTAACCAAGGCGGTGCAGGAGTTCATTGCTTCAACCCCCGACCCTCAACTCTCGACCGCCGCCATCGGCGACGCCATCGCAGAAAGGCTGTAAGCCGTGCCTATCACCCCCACTGACAAGATCTGGATGGACGGAGACCTCGTGGACTGGGCCGATGCCACGGTCCATGTGCTCACCCACACCATGCACTACGGCTCTGGCGTCTTCGAGGGCATCCGGGCCTATCCGACGCCGAACGGCGTTGCCGTCTTCCGGCTCCGGGACCACATCAAGCGACTCTTCACTTCGGCCAAGGTCTTCATGATCGACATTCCCTACACCGTCGATGAGTTAGTCGACGCCACCACTGCGCTGGTCCGGGTGAACGGTCTCGATGATGGTTGCTACATTCGGCCACTGGTGTACCTCGGGTACGGCGAAATGGGGTTGAACCCCATCCCGTGCCCGGTCAACGTGTCCATCGCCGCCTGGCCATGGGGTACCTACCTTGGCGACGAAGGAGTGGCCAACGGGGTCTCGACGAAAATCAGCTCGTGGCGACGTCATGACCCGAACGCAGTGCCGACCGCCGCCAAGGGGACAGGTATGTACGTGAACTCCTCGCTGGCCAAGGTGGAGGCGCTCCGTGGCGGTTACGACGAGGCCATTCTTCTCTCTCCCGACGGAAACGTCAGCGAGTGCACAGGAGAGAACATCTTCATTGTCCGCAATGGCCAATTGGTCACGCCACCCACCTCAGATTCAGGGGCGTTGGCCGGCATCACCCAGCGGTCGGTGGAGACAATCGCGCGCGATCTTGGCTATGAGGTTGTCTACGAACAGATGATCCGGACCGACCTCTATGCCGCTGACGAAGCGTTCCTCACGGGAACCGCAGCTGAAGTTGTGCCGATCCGGTCGGTGGACGATCGCGAAGTGGGTACCGGCAAGCCGGGTCCCATCACCAAGCAGTTGCAACAGACGTACTTTGCGACCGTGCGGGGCGAAATCGACCGCTACAAGGACTGGTTGGACTATGTCGAGTGATGGTCCCACCCTGAACGACGGACCCGGTCACAACCGCGGTCATAACCATGGTCACGGCCATGCTCACTCACACCCACGGACGGCGGGTCAACAGGCACACGCCCACGAAAAGGGGCAGTCGGCCAAAAAAAAGCAGCCAACCGTAGAAGACCACCTCGACTCGCCGACGGAGGGAGCCGGTCACCTGTTCGACCTCCCGGTGATGCCCAGTGCCGTCGACGTATTCGATACCACCCTGCGAGACGGCTCCCAGCAGGAGGGCCTTTCTCTCACCGTCGATGACAAGCTACGGGTGGCGGAGCAACTCGACCACCTGGGTGTGACCTTCATCGAGGGCGGATGGCCGGGTGCCAATCCGAAAGACGAGGAGTTCTTCGCCCGGGCCCCGTCGGAACTCGCGCTCTCCACCGCCACCTTGGTTGCCTTCGGATCGACCCGTCGCGCCGGGGTGAAGGCCGAGGATGATGACAACCTGAGGCACCTCGTGAAGGCCCAGACTTCGGCGGTCTGCATCGTGGCCAAGTCATCCGAGATGCATGTGGTCGATGCTCTGCGGACCTCACTCGATGAAGCAGTGGCCATGGTGGCAGATTCGGTGGAGTTCCTCCGGTCCAACGACCTTCGGGTCTTCCTCGACGCCGAGCACTTCTTCGACGGCTACAAGGCCAATCCCGAGTTCACCATGCGGATCCTTCGCGCCGCCGAAGAGGCGGGTGCCGAGACTCTCGTCTTGTGTGACACCAACGGGGGCACGTTGCCTCATGAAGTGGAACGCATCGTGGCCACCGTGTTCAGTGGATTCGACACCCAACTCGGTGTCCATTTCCATAACGACAGCGGATGTGCAGTGGCCAACTCATTGGCCGCCGTCGGTGTGGGTGCCACCCACGTCCAAGGCTGTGTCAATGGATACGGGGAGCGTGCCGGCAATACCGATCTGTCGGCCACCATCCCGAACTTGTCGCTGAAACTGCGGGTGAAGACCATTCCGGAGGACCGCTTCGAGCGACTCACGCCGGTGGCCCATCACATCGCCGAACTGGTGAACATCGCGCCGAACCCACAACAGCCGTTTGTGGGAGCATCGGTCTTTGCCCACAAGGCGGGGCTCCACACCTCGGCCATCGCCCGGCGTTCCGATGCCTACGAGCACATCTCGCCCGAGCTGGTGGGCAATGGCACCCGCTTCGTGGTCTCGGAATTGGCCGGCCGTTCCACCTTGGCCTTCAAGGCGGCGGAACTGGGTCTCGAGCTCGATTCAGATGCAATGGGGTCCGTCCTCGACTCGCTGAAGCGACTCGAACACGAGGGCTATCACTTCGAGGTGGCGGATGCTTCGCTCGAGTTGCTGCTCCGCAATTCGACTGGATGGGAACAGAGGTTCTTTGACCTCGAGTCGTACCGGGTCATCGCCGACCACACGCTGGTTCGATCGACGGAAGCCACTGTCAAAGTGTTCGTGGAAGATGAGCGCATCGTGGCCAGTGCCGAGGGCAATGGACCGGTGAACGCCCTCGACGCTGCGCTGCGCGGCGCGATCGGATCTCGCTACCCCGCGTTGGCGGACATCCACCTGGTTGACTACCGGGTACGTGTGCTCAATTCATCCAAGGGCACCGGGTCGGTGACCCGGGTACTCATCGATTCGACCGACGGCGACAGGACATGGACCACCATCGGGGTCTCCGAGGACATCATCGAGGCATCCTGGCAGGCCCTCTCCGACTCCATCGTCTACGGTCTGCTGCGAGCCACGGCCGCCGTCAAGGAATAGGGCGACCCGGCTCCGGCGTCGTAGGATCAGCCTGAGAAGGATCGGAAGTTCACAGCAATGACCCAACCCAGTTTCGTACCCATCGTCGAGGCCGACCAGGTCCGTTCGACGTACCGCTTACGCGTACCCGGAATATGGACCCAGTCGCGGCCTTCCGAATTGCGGGGGACAGCCGCTCCGGCGGGTCCGTCGTTCGGCACCCCTGGGCCTGATCAGGGTTTTGCCCTCAAGCTGGCGCGGCGATTCGAGGATCGGTTGGAGGTGTCGCCGGGAGAGCCTGTGGAGGATGTCATTTCCGGCTGCACCGCGGTGGCCATGCGCCGGGCCGCCCGATTTGGGCGAGCGCCTCTCATCCACGATCTCGAGTTCGCCTTCACCTTGTGGGGTTTCCTTGGTGGTGCGCCTGACGATCTGGTGGTCGAACGGGCTCCGCTCTTCCGCTCGGCGGCCCACCACTACAGCGCCCGGCGGGCCATTGCCGACGCGGTAGTCGCAGATACGCTCCGGATGAGCCCGGAAGCTGTGGCCGCCCGCCTGGGCCAGTGGCGTGACTTGTTGGTCATCCCAGTTGCCGCTGGTCCTTCCATTCCCTGAGTGGTCGAACTCTCCCAAGCCTCTTCCGGACCGGTTGCCACTCCGGCGGTTTTCGCATATGCGATGACCGAAAGTGGGGCGACCGCTCTCCGGTTTTGGTTGCTCGCCGGCAGTGAGTAACGTGAATCGGTGACTTCTCCACTCTTTACCCTGTCCGACACCCATCAGCAGTTCCGGGACACCTTGCGCCAGTTCTCCGAGGCCCGGATCGCCCCGCATGCCGCCGCCGTCGATCGTGATTCGGCCTATCCGCGAGCCTCGTTCGACGCCTGTGTGGAACTCGAGCTGCCATCGTTGGGCATCCCCACCGAGTACGGAGGGGCCGGTGCCGACTTGGTCACTCAGGCGATCATGGCCGAAGAGCTGGCTCGAGTGTGTGCCTCCACCTCATTGACGATGTTGATCTCAAAATTGGGGATGCTGCCGGTCATGAACTGGGCATCAGAGGATCTGAAGCGTAAATATCTTCCTCGAGTGGCTTCAGGTGAGTCCCAGGCCAGTTACTGCCTGTCGGAAGCCGACGCCGGCAGCGACGTGGCCTCCATGCGCACCCGGGCGGTGCGAGACGGTGACGACTTCGTCATCACCGGAACAAAGTATTGGATCACCAATGCTGGTGTGTCCGACGTCTACACCGTGTTCGCCGTCACCGATCCCGAAGCCGGTCAGCGTGGGATCAGCTGCTTCGTGGTCGAGGCCGATTGGGGGGTGAAGGTGGCCAAGCTGGAGGACAAGCTCGGCGTGCGCGGCAGCCCCACCGGCGAGGTGGTGTTCGACGAGGTGCGGGTACCGTCGGCCAATCTCGTGGGCGAGGAAGGGAAAGGCTTCACCATCGCCATGCATACCCTCGATCGCAGCCGGCCCACCATCGGTGCCCAGGCGGTAGGTATTGCTCAGGGTGCCATCGACTATGCCGCCGGGTACATGAAAGAGCGCAAGGCATTCGGCAAGCCCATTGCCGATCTGCAGGGTCTGCGCTTCATGTTGGCCGACATGGCCATGCGCACCGAGGCGGCCCGGACGCTGGTCTACCGGGCATGCTCATTGGTTGACAGTGGCGATCCGGAGGGCGAACTGACCAAGATAGGGGCGATGGCCAAGTGCTTCGCCTCGGATACCGCCATGTCGGTGACCACCGATGCGGTGCAGCTTCTGGGCGGCTACGGATTCACCAAGGACTTTCCGGTGGAGCGCTTCATGCGCGACGCCAAGATCACCCAGATCTACGAGGGCACCAACCAGGTGCAGCGGGTCGTGATCGCAAAGAAGCTGTTGGGCTAGGGGTTACTGGTCTGTGGGTTGGCCGGCGAAGGCTGTGGATTTTGGTCTTCAATCCCTACTTCTTCAGTGATGGGACGGCGATTTCAACCGGTCACGCCACTGAACGGACCTTGAACCATCTCCTCCATCCCTCCAACGGGCGGAACGGCGTGGGCGGGCCGTCACCAGCAACTGAATGCACCCGGTTCAGCTCCCTGAAAGGGACGTCCCTGGACGGCCAGGCCAGATCACCCATACGAGGGTACCAACCAGGTTCGGCGGGTGATGATCGCCAAGGCGATCAAAAATCTGACGAAGTGGTGTCCTTTCGGACCGCGCCGTGGGCGTGGGATCGAGAGATCGTGACCCCGATCAACGCTGCCACTCCCAGAAGGGCCGCACCTATTCCGATACCAGCGGATCCGCCCAGCCAGAAGGATGATGACACTACGGTGGGGACCGGCGGTGTCTTTGGAATCGGGAACAAGGAGAGCGGCACAATGGGGAAGTGGTAGACGCAGGTACCCGCGGCCTGGTGAATCGAGACGGCGGTGGTGACAAAACCACCGGGTTGAACGAGTGGCTGACCGGTGGCATCGGCCAAGGTGATGGAGACTAAATTATCGGTCACCGTGGCGTTCTCCGGTATGACCGGTAGTGGCACCAGAGGCTGATTATTGGTCTCGACCCCGATCGAAGACACACTGGTGCCGCCTCGTGGGGTGGGCGACGTCTGGATTACCACTGTGTTGAAGTTGGCGAGCTCGGCACTGGAGTCGGGCCCGCCACCCTCCACCGTCACTCCGGACCCCACCGACTGGGAGAACAGGACGTTCTCCTGGTGCGATGTGGGGTTGTAAGTGAACCAGAGGGGAACGCTCCCGGAGCATGGACTGGCAGACAGGCCCTGGGACCCCAGGAGGCGGCCCTGCCACGGCCCGATGACCTGCTGGCCGCTTCCCAGACCGGTCAATGAACCGATGGCATAAGGATTTGAGATGTCTTCCTCACCGCTGCCATCCGCGGCACGGGTGATGAAGCCGGCCTGCACGTCGGTGGTCGGGTCGGCCATGACCCGTTGCCCCTCCGGGGTGAGGGCCGAGGTGTCAACTGTGACAGTTACCAGATCGCCGTGGATGGCGACCGTGGCCGGACCGGCCGCCGTCACCAGCCCACCATTTGCGAACTCGTCGAGCTCCCAACCGGATGGAACCTGACTCAAATTGAAGGTGCAATTGGCAGTGCAGGTGTCGGCTGCGGATACCGGCGCCAGAGCCGGATTCTTGACCAGCTCGAGCTCGGGCGCAAAGGCGGTGTGGTCGGGCTGAAAGGTGGACAGCCCAGGGACGTTGGCCGCCCCGGTGATCGTCAGCGAAAAGACATCGGTGGTGCCCTGGGCGCTCATCTCGATTCGCTGCAGTTGATACTGCGATGCCGACGGACTCGCAGTGGAGACGGGAACTCGGCCCGGTCCGTAATGCGACGGCTGGGTGTACGACTGAGCGTAGATGCGGACCGGGGTGACAGCACCGGCCGACGATGATGGGACGATCCACATCTGCAACCCGGCCAGGAGGGCTCCGGCCCCTAGTGCACAGGCGCCAATCCGGGTGGTGACGGCTCGGAGATGCGCCGGTTGTCCAGCTGTCACGGCGCGGTGGTGGTGCAACCCACCACCTTCTCGAGCAGGGACCGAGCAGCGACCACCACTGTCGGCCCGACCTGATCGACGAAGCCTCTCGCGCTACCGATGACCCGTACCTCAAATAACGGGCCTCTGTGCTTTACTTTCCTCGAGCTATCCATCGGCAGAGAAAGTGTAACCAGATCGATGCCATGAGCAATTCCCGTACATTCCTTGAATGTTTGCCAAGGTGTAGCTCGGTGCGGCGCGGATACTCACTCAGGGAGAGCCGATCGTGAGAACTACCCTCTTCCCGCTCGTGGACAGTCTGGAGACGGCACTCGATCTTCCTCAACCCATCGTGGGGTTCGGCTCGATGCGGGTACCCGAGCAATCCCATCTCCCCCTCCTGAGCAACCGGTTCTCGGGAAAGAGCTACATAGGTACCGATTTTCGCCCTGGGTTGGGTGTTGACCAGGTTCAGGATCTCCACTCTCTCGGTTTGGCCGATGAATCGGTTGGCACCGCCCTGATGTTGGACACCATCGAGCATGTCCGCGAGCCCTGGGCGGCGATGCGAGAGATCCACCGCTGCCTCAAGCCCGGCGGGCTGGTGCTGATGACCTCGGTGTTCTTCTTTCCCATCCACGCATTTCCGGACGATTACTGGCGTTTCACGGCTTCGGCCATGGACGTCCTGTTGCAAGAGTTCGACCTTGTCCACAGTGGCATGGCCGGACTGGCCGACTTTCCTCATACGGTGATGGGGATCGGGGCCAAGGAGCCGTTCGACGCGGAGAGATGGACCCGGGCGGTCACCGCCGCCGATGGGTGGCTCAAGTCCGGTGCCACCTCATGGAAGGAGCGGGCTTTGGTGGCCTTCCCTCCGCTGATTCTGGCGGCCGGCTATGACGGATTCCGCGCCGCGACATCGGCCTACAGCCGCCTCCGGAAGCGTGACCGCACCTCACGGCTCAATGGTCGGTAGGGATGCGATCACCAGCAACGGATCAGGTCGACAGCATCTCGTCGCCTTTGCGTTACTGCTGATAGCCACCGGTGCGTTTTTCTTCCCCGTTCTCTTCCAAGGCCAGAGCTTCACCGCCGTCCGAAACGACGAGACGATCGTGCATCCGTGGACCCCGTTGCTCCCGACTCTCGGCCCGGGTCCGGTCCAGAGTGACCAGGCAGACCTCAGCTATCCGTGGCAGACCGACCTTACCCAGGCTGTCCATCAGGGAACCATCCCGTTCTGGAACCCCAACGCCTTCATCGGGGGCTACCCCCTCTATGCGAATGGCTCCAGTGCTCAACTCTTCCCGCTCCACCTGATCCCAGCCCTTCTTCTCTCACCCACCCAGGCCCACGATGCGCTCTGTTTCATCGAGGTGCTGCTGGCTGGCTTCTTCACCTATCTGCTGCTGCGAGAACTCAAGATCGGTATGGCGGGCGCCATGCTGGCCGGTATCGCTTGGATGTTCTGCACCTTCAACATGGCGTGGCTCGATTTCGAGGTCGTCACGCCGGTCCAATTCCTCCTTCCGCTCGGGCTTCTCCTCGTTCACCGGGCATGGCGAAAATCGACCTGGACAGCCGCCCTGATGGCCGGCCTTTGCCTGGGGAGCCACCATGCTTTCAGGTCATGTGCTGTGGATGGCGATCACCTGCGTGGTCGCCGGCGCCTACTCGGTTGCATTGGCTGTGCCACCGGCGTGGGCAGCGTGGCACTCCAATAACCGAGACATGTTCCGCCGTGCGGTGGCGATTCCCGCTGTCATCATGGTCAGCGCAGTCGGCGTGGCCGCAGTGGAATTGCTGCCGTTGATAGCCAATCTTGGCAATTCGCAGCGTCACTCGTTCTCCTTTGCCGATCTCTCCAAGTTCATACCTGGTGAGGGGGCAAATGCCCTTTCGACGCCGTCCACGCTGGCGCACATCTTCTATCCGATAGCGGACCCCCTGTCTGTTGCCAACATCAACACCAGCATGATCTTCGCCGGAACCCTGACGGCGATATTCGCCATCGTGGGCATCTTCACTCGACGGCCCGGGTCGGGGTTGGGCAAGTGGATGCTCTTCGTGTTTGCCCTTGTCGCCGTGGGTAGTTCGTGGACCTGGCTGGCGTATCACTTCATACCTATTTTTCGGGTCTTCTGGCCATATGGCCGACTGTTCCAATGGTCGACGTTCGGACTGGCCATTCTGGCCGGTATCGGGCTCGATGAATCGATCAAGGCGCTGACCCGCCGTCATGGGAAGATCGACTACCGGAAGGCGACAGTCATCGGTCTCGGCTTGGCCGGGCTGACCGCAGCCCAGCTGATCCCCATCGGTCGCAGCCTCAACCCGCCGTTCGCCACCATCAACTCCGCGACCAATTTTCCGACCACCGGGCTGATCACCGCCATCGATGCCTATCAGAAGCAATCCACCTGGCCGGCTCGGGTTGTTCCGGTGTCGTCCACGTCCGCCCAGCTTGAATCCGGACTACTCCTCAACCCAGGAAATTACGACCTGTTGTACAACCTCGACCTGGTCTCTGGCTATGACAGTGTGATCCCCGCGAGGACAGTGGTGGTCGCCAAGTTCATCGAAGGTCAGTCGCTCCAATCACTGACCTCGGACCAGTCGCAAGCGTTCTGGATTCTGCCGAACGACTCGAGCATCCGCTATGGGGAACTGGCACGGTTTGGCATCTCGGCCATGGCCACGCTGCCCAAATTCACCGTGCAGGCCGACTGGGGTGGAGCCGCCCGAGAGAACCTTCCCCAGTCCTCGCTCTACGCCGGCGGTGACGGGAACCTCATCGGCCTCGATGGAACCTCGGTCGGCCCCCGGGTCGTCACCCAGGTGGCGTTGGCCGACAGTGCCTCATCGGCGTTCCAGAAGTTCGTTGCCCCCAGCTTCCCGTGGCAACAACAGGTGGTCCTCGAGAGCAGTCAACTGAACTCACTCCCGGCCGCAACGAAGGCAGCGATCGAAGCAATAGCGTCGGGCCAGCCCGTGACCGCCACCACGTCTTCGATCAAGCCTGGGATCAACTCGCTCAGCATGACTGTGCACAGCACCCGGCCCGGGCTATTGGTCGTTCCGGAGAATTGGAACCAGGGATGGTCAGCAGAGGTCAATGGTCATGCCGTTCCCCTGCTGCAGGGAAACTATGTACAGCAAGTGGTGCCGGTACCCACCGGTACGTCAGACGTTGTCCTTCGCTTTCGGCCCCCCAGCTTCGATTCCGGGGCCACCATCACCGTTGTCTCGCTGTTGGTTATCTGCTTTGTTGCTATCAAGGGCTACACCCGGCGCCGCTCCGTTTCCGCTGCTCCCCGCGCCCCCACCGTTTCCACGCAGGGAGAATGAGTCGGGATTGAGCCGAGTGCCTTCCGCGAGTCCGGGTTCGGGCCTGTCGACCACCGTGACCACTTCGGAACGCACCGGCGGTACCAGCTCACAGAGAAACTGGTAGGCAAAGAGGGTAGGGAACACCTTCAGACCGAGCTTCTCGAACATCTGGAAGAGGCGCACCACCAAAGGGGGGTGATCGTTCATCCCGGGCCCCAGGGCTTCGGCCGGAAATCCGAGGGGAGTCTCCAAAGCGAGGTGATATCCGCCGATCCGAAGGAGGCGCCGGAAACTGCGCCGGTTGAAGAACCGGAGGTGAGTCCTGTCGAGTATGCCCCGCTGGTCGTAGTCGAAGGTGCCGATGACTGCCCGGAGTCTCGGATACCAGTGCCCGACGTTCGGCACACTCACCAGCATGAACCCGTCCGGTTTCATGACGCTCTTCAGTTCGGAGAGCAGATGCTCGGGAGCGGCAAGGTGTTCCAAGATGTCGGCCGCCACCACCACGTCGTACCCGCCGCCAACCTGGCTCGGAATCCCCCCTTCGAGGTCGGTTTGGATGAACCGTGACATCCGATCCGCCACTCCGTCGTAGGTGGACTGATCGACACCTACCACCGTGTGTTGATCGGCCGAGAGTGCCTCGGCCATCCACCCCGCCGCACATCCGACATCGAGGATACGGGACGGCGGCTCTTTCGAAAGGCGGGCAATGATGGCCTGGTGTGAGCTGGTCACCGCGTCCCTCATGGCGTAGTCGGGCCCGACGGAGGCCAGGTGCCCCGAGCCGAAGCCCTTCTGCTGTAAGCGCCAAGCGAGCGAGTCGATGACGACGTCCTTGGCGTACTTCATGCCGTTCACATAGGAGACTTCGTCGCCATAGTAGGTGGGAATGGGAACTTCGCCGATGTGTCCTCCGGCGTAAACATTCACCTCCCCCGCAGGCTGCGGGCTGAAACAGGGCCCTGACCTCGCGATTCGCGAAGTCGCCTCGAACGTGCTCGAATTTCGGGCGTGTC
>Ga0208079_1000444_pt1 | contig 22833 bp, 14 predicted proteins | sample NGESurdeep092012_5_FD_184474 | JGI IMG/M metagenome (GOLD analysis project Ga0208079, IMG submission 184474) | Arctic peat soil microbial communities from Barrow, Alaska - NGEE Surface sample 210-2 deep-092012 (SPAdes) | ecosystem: Environmental > Terrestrial > Soil > Wetlands > Peat ... | reverse complement strand
ATGCCCGGCGCCGTGCTGCTGGTGGGGCATGAAGGCAAGGTGGTCTACCGCAAGGCCTACGGCAAGCGCGCGCTGGTGCCGCTGCCCGAGGCGATGACGCTCGACACGGTCTTCGATTGCGCTTCGCTCACCAAAGTGGTGGCGACCACGTCCTCCCTGATGAAGCTTTTTGAGGAGGGCCGGTTCCGTCTCGGCGACAAGATCACCGACTATATCCCCGAGTTCCAGGGCGGCAAGAGCGAGATCACGCTGCGCCAACTGTTCACCCATTTCTCCGGGCTGCAACCCGACGTGCCGCTCTCCACCCCTTGGACCGGCTACGCCACCGGTATCCAACTGGCCTGCACCTTCAAGCCCGGCGGCCCTCCCGGCACCCGCTACGTGTATAGCGACATCAATTTCATCCTGCTCGGCGAACTGGTGCACCGTCTCAGCGGCAAGATGCTTAACGCATACGCGCGGGAGAATATCTTCCTGCCCATCGGCATGCGGGAGAGCATGTTCCTGCCGCCCGCTTCGCTGGTGCCGCGCATCGCGCCGACGGAGCGCTGGCCGGTGAAGACCGGGCCGCCGCTGCGCGGCGTGGTTCACGACCCGACGGCGCGCAACATGGGCGGCGTGGCCGGTCACGCGGGACTGTTCTCCACGGCCGACGACCTTTCGCGCTTTGCCCAGATGATGCTCAACGGCGGCGAACTGGAGGGCGTCCGCCTCTTCAGCCCGCTGACCGTGGCCAAGTTCATCGAGCCGCAGACGCCGCCCGATCAGCCCATCCTGCGCGGTCTGGGCTGGGATGTGGATTCGCCGCACTCGGGCAATCGCGGGGAACTCTTTCCCATCGGCAGCTTTGGACACACCGGTTTCACGGGCACCTCGCTGTGGATCGACCCGCTGACCAAGACCTACGTGATTCTGCTGGCCAACAGCGTGCATCCCGATCTGCGTCCCGCGCTGACGCCGGTGCGCGCCAAGGTCGCCACCATCGTGGCCGCCAACGTCGGTCTGCGCGGGCAGCGCGTGACTTTGTCTGAGTACAACCAGACGGGGTACAACCAGACGGGGTACAACGAGAGTCTGACCGGACCCGGCGCGCGCCGCCAGGTGGGGCGCAACGGCGCCACGCTGACCGGCCTCGACGTGCTTGCCGCGATGAAATTCCAGCCGTTCGCCGGCAAGCGCATCGGACTGATCACCAACCAGAGCGGCCTCGACCGGCAGGGCCGGCGCAACATCGACGTGATGCGCCAGGCCGGCGTGAACATCGCCGCCATCTTCTCGCCGGAGCACGGCTTCCTCGGCAAGGAGGATCGCCCCGGAATTCAGGACACCACCGACCCCGCCACGGGCATCAAGGTCTTCAGCCTCTACGGCGCCACCAATCGCCCCCGGCCAGAGATGTTGAACGGCATCGACGTGCTGGTGTTCGATATACAAGATGTCGGCGTGCGCTTCTACACGTTCGAGACCACCATGGCCTACGCCCTGGAAGCGGCAGCCAAGGCCGGCATTCCTTACTATGTTCTGGACCGCCCCAACCCGATCACGGGCACGCGTATCGAAGGTCCCATGATGGACCCGGCCAACCGGAGCTTCGTGGGCTATCTGGGCGGCGAACCGGTGCGCCACGGCATGACGATGGGCGAACTGGCCAAAATGTTCAACGCGGAAAACAAGATCGGCGCTAATCTCACCGTGGTCCCCATGCAGGATTGGCAGCGCGGCGACTGGTTCGATGCCACTAATCTCGCGTGGATCAACCCCTCGCCCAACATGCGCAGCCTCAACGCGGCGATGCTCTATCCGGGCCTCTGCCTGATGGAGTACGCCAGAAACTTCTCGGTGGGCCGCGGCACCGACGCTCCGTTCGAACAGATCGGCGCCGATTTTATCGGGGGACGCGAACTGGCCACCTACCTCAACCAGCGCCAGATCCCGGGGGTGCGCGTCTACGCCACCAGTTTCACGCCCACGGAATCGGTTTTCAAAGGCGTCAAAGTGGAAGGCGTGCGCTTTGTGGTCACCAATCGCGAACTGCTCGACGCCACAAGGTTGGGGCTGGAGCTCGCCGTGGGAATCCAGAAGCTGTATCCCGGCAAGGTCGATTTCAGCGGAGGCAAACGGCTGGTCGGCAGCGACGACGCGATCCACCGCATTCAAGCCGCGGAAGACCCGCGCACCATCCAGGAATCGTTCCAGGACGCGGTGGGCACGTTTGCCGAGATGCGCGCGCGGTATCTGTTGTATTAGTAGGACAGGCCTCCTGGCCTGTCGCGGGACAGGCCAGGAGGCCTGTCCTACCTACCCGCCGGGCGAATCCCCCTCGCCGGTTCCCGCGAGGTCTTCCACTTTGGTCCCCTTGCTGTCGATCCGCTGTCCGATGGTATCCTTGACGTCCATTTCGCTTTCCCGCGCGCCAATCCCGGATAGCTCCTGCTGATGCTCCTTGCTTCTGATCACCAATCTGTCCATCTTTGCCTCCTGGTTGTGTCAATCCTGCGGCATTCCGCGGTGCAAGTCAATGCCCATGGTGTTTGGTGTACTATTGCTGGGAATGAAACTCCTCGCCTTCCTCATTCCGGCGGTTCTTTGTGCGCAGCCGTACACTCTCGGCCCCGATTCGCAACGGCGACCGGACGTGCCGCAGGCCAAGGTCACCAAATACACCTGGGCCACTTCCAAGATCTTCCCCGGCGCCACGCGCGATTACTGGGTATACGTTCCCGCGCAGTACGACGCGGCCAAGCCCGCCTGCGTGACGATCTTTCAGGACGGCGGCGGCTTCATCTCCGACACTGGCGCGTGGCGCGCGCCGATCGTCTTCGACAACCTGATCGCGCAGCGCGCCATGCCGGTCACCATCGGCATCTTCATCGACCCAGGCGTGCGCCCCGCCGCCGCGCCCACTCGAATGGCGCGCTTCAACCGCGGCTATGAATACGATGGTCTGGGAGACCGCTACGCGCGCTTCCTGACGGAGGAAATTCTGCCGGAGGTTGCCAAACAGTACCAGTTGTCGGCCGACCCCAACGACCGGGCGCTGGCCGGTTCCAGCTCTTCCGCGCCGGCGGCATTCACCGCCGCGTGGGAACGTCCCGACGCGTTTCGGAGGGTGCTCAGCTTTATCGGCAGCGACACCAATCTGCGCGGCGCCGATCTGTACATCAACCCAGTAACCTCGTGCTCGACGAATTCGACCGGGAGTTGGGGCGCCGGGGCCATGGCTTGGTTCGATACGCGGACGGCTGTAATATCGACGTTCGCAGCGAGCGGGCGGGGCAACGGGTGATGGAGAGCATTACGCGATTCATCACGCAAAAGCTCAAGCTCAAGGTGAATGAGGCCAAGGACCCGAACAGCACGGGTACCCCGGTGGCACGACCGCGGGAGCGGAAGTTTCTCGGGTTCAGCTTTACGGCCGGTCCGGAGGTCAAGCGTGTCATAGCGCCGAAGGCCGTGGATCGGTTTAAGCAACGAATCCGGGAGATCACGGGACGGGCAAAAGGCGTCAGCATGAAGACGACGATGGGGGAACTGGCACCGTATATGCGGGGCTGGCGCAGCTATTTCGGATTCCGCGAAACGCCCGCGGTGCCGATCGGCTTAACGCGCTGGGTCCGGTTGCGACTCCGGGCGGCTATGTGGCGGCAGTGGAAAACACCGCGCCGCCGCCCCCGCCTCCCCTCAAGCCCACCAGCGCCCCAGCTATGGCTTCGCTCCTCACACCGCTCCCCCCATCGTGGGGCGCGTTGGCAACCCGCCGCTTGCGCCGGTAAGCGCGCTTACCCTGGGTCAGGAGCGTGTTGCCGGGCAGGATACGCCCCGTCGTGTGCGCCAAAACGGTTAAGCACCCGTTGCAATCGGCCCCACGTAGTGATACAAACTCCATCGGACGTAGTCTGCAATCCAAAACATTCGTGAGGGAACATGTCAATCCAACGTAGGAACTTTTTGGGGTCGATCGGCGCCGCCGGACTGCTCGGCCTGGCCAGCCCACGCGAACCGATGGCGCAGGAACAAGCCGCCCGCGCCACGCGCGCCATGCCCATCCCGAAGATCAAGGATGTCAGCGTAATTGAATGCCAGCCTGCCGGCGTGCGGCTCACGGTGGTCAAGATCTCTACCGACCAGGACGGCCTCTACGGGTACGGTTGCGCCACCTTCACGCAACGCGCCGACCTCGTCAAGCCCGCCGTGGAGCGGTACCTCAAGCCGTTCCTGCTCGGCAAGACGACGGACCGGATCGAAGACATCTGGCAGTCCTGTTACGACAGCTCGTACTGGAAGAACGGCCCGGTTCTGAACAACGCGATCAGCGGTGTGGATCAGGCCCTCTGGGACATCAAGGGCCGTCAGGCAGGCATGCCGGTTTACCAGCTTGCGGGCGGAAAATGCCGCGAAGCCGCCGATTGTTATGCCCACGCCGACGGCGCGGATTTCCCCAACGTGGTGGAATCCGCGCGCCGCTTCATGGCGCAGGGATTCCGCCACGTGCGCGTGCAGATCGGCGTTCCCGGCATGGCCGGCTACGGCAGTTCGCGCGGCACGGCCACCGTGAAGGCGCTGCACTCCAAGCCGGTATTCGAGCCCGCCGTGTACACCCGCCGCGCGCTCAAGCTGTTTGAGGTTTGCCGCAAGGAACTGGGCGACGAAGTCGAACTGCTGCACGACGTGCATGAGCGGGTTTCGCCGAATCAGGCCGTGCAGTTCTGCAAGGACGCCGAGAAGTTCAAGCTGTTCTTTATGGAGGACCCGCTCTCGCCGGAAGACCTGCCTTACTTCCGCCAGATCCGGCAGCAGTGCGCCACCCCCATCGCCATGGGCGAACTCTTCAATAGCCCGCACGAATGGACCACTCTGATGGGGGAGCGGCTGATCGATTACATCCGCGTACACGTCTCCCAAGCCGGCGGTTTCACCCCGGCCCGGAAGATCGCCATCCTGGGCGAGATCTACGGCGTGAAGACTGCGTGGCACGGCCCCGGCGACGTATCTCCCATCGGACACATGGCGAATGTAACTCTGGACCTGGTGAGTTATAACTTCGGCATCCAGGAATACTCCGCCTTCAACCAACGGACCCAGGAGATATTCCAGGGCTGCCCGGAGATGAAGGACGGCTACTTATGGGCCAGCGATAAGCCCGGTTGGGGGATCGAGATCGATGAGAAGGCAGCCGCCAAGGCGCCGTTCGGCAATCCGGCTAACGGCCTGAATGGCGGTTGGGGCGAGATCCGCCGCATGGATGGCACGGTAATCAAACAATAAGAGGCTGAAATGAAATCGCGCTCCTGGATCGGCCGTCGTGAGTTTCTCGCCGCCGCTTGCGCCGGCGCCGTTGGCATCGGGTCCGCCTTTGCCAGCCCCTATCAACGCGCCGCCGCTGCCATGCGGAAGAAGGTGAAAATCACCGGCGTCAAGTGCATGATCGTGCGCGGCACCTGGGACTGGAACCTGATCAAGATTGAAACCGATTCCGGCCTTTACGGCATCGGCGAAGCCTACTGGGGTTGGGGCGTGAAGGACCTGGTCCTCAACAAACTGGCCCCCATCATCGTGGGCGAAGATCCGCTCAACGTCGATAAGCTCTATACCAAGATGCTGATGCAGAGCGCCGGGGCGGGCGCGATTGCGGGCGTCACCGTCACCGCCGCCAGTGGAATTGAAATCGCTCTGTGGGATCTTTGTGGACGCATGCTCGAAACCCCGGTGTGCAATCTGTTGGGCGGCCGTTTTCGCGACCGCGTGCGCTTCTACCGTACGCTGCAGTCCGTCGCCAATGTGGAAGATCCGGCCGCCTGGCGCGCGCTTTGCGACTCGGCGCGCGCCGAAAAGTGGGGCTGGACCGCATTCAAGTTCCAGGGCGATGGCGTGCCCGTCAGGGCCGACCCGGGCTTCCGCGAGCCGGGCCACGACCCCTACGGACGCGGACTCACCAATCGGGACTACCGGCGCATCGTCAAGGGAATGGAAACGGTGCGCGAATCCCTGGGGCCGGACGCGGATTTCGCCATCGAGTGCCACTGGCGCTACGATACCCAGGATGTTATCCGCCTGGCCCGCGAACTGGAGCCGGTGAGGCCCATGTGGCTGGAAGACCCGGTTCCGCCGGATAACATCGAAGCCATGGCGAGGGTTACCCACTCCATCGGTATACCGGTCTGCACCGGCGAGAATCTTTATGGGCGGCAGGGCTTCCGCAAGCTGATCGAGATGCAGGCTTGCTCCGGCGTGCAGATCGACGTGCCGAAATCCGGCGGCCTGCTGGAGTCGAAGAAAATCTCCGACCTCGCGGACCTCTACTACATCTGGACTGCGTGCCACAATCCCGCCAGTCCGGTGGGCACCATTGCCTCCTGCCACGCCGCCGCGGCCATGCGCGAGTTCCGGATTCACGAATTGGCCAACTGGGTGCCTTGGTGGCCCGATCTCGTGGTGCGCGAAGGAGCGTTCTGGGAGAACGGCTACTTCACCATTCAGGATAAGCCGGGGTACGGCATCGAGCTCAATCCGGACGTCGCCAAGGCGCACCTCGCGCCGGGCGAGACCTGGTGGGGCTGATCATCGGGTGCTGAACCGTTTTCGGGAAAGCTGGCCATGAATGCGCAAAAACGCTTGCGACCGTTTATGGCGTTCCGCAGTATCGTCGCCGTCTCGAAGTGCCTCAAGCCTGAAGATCTCTGGATACGGCGATCTGGAGAGCGTGCGCCGATTGCGGCCGTGGATCGGTAAGCGGCGACGCCGGCCCAAGTCGCCTCTCACGGAACGCGACGTCTTCGCTCCCAGCAAGCGCCGGCTGAAAAGCGGACCAGAGGGCACCCGGCAGACGGGATTGGGCGCCCAACAATCTGTGCAGGATGGTCGCCGGGGTCCAAAGTGAGCGGCATTGTCCGAATCCGCGTCACTTCCACGTCGCGCACCCACCCCACTAATTAACGCAGGGTGTCGAATAGCGTGGAAGCCGCGGTCACCGCCGCGCCCTCTTCCGCCGCCGTGATCGCCAGGATGCGAATCTTGTCGTTGTTCGGCAAAGTCAGCGTCTTCGCGCCGGACGGAACGTCGAAGGCATAGGCGAAGAGGTAGCAGAATGCGTAGGGCTCGTTGGACCCGTCGGCGGCATGGCGGTGCGACGCGAACCACGCTACCGGCGCCGGCTTGAGGTAGCCCGGCTGGATTCCCGTCATCTCCGCGTATTCGTCCACCCGGGTGCGTTGCGGAGCGTTGGCGGGAGCCGCCGCGCCGCGACCACCGCCGCCCACGGGGACTTCCTTCGACTTCCAGATGCGGCTGTCCCACTGGCCGATGAAGCCGCCCCAGTTCTGCACATTCACTTCAACCGGCGTGCCGCCCACCTGGAATGCCGCCTTCTGATCTCCGTCGGCCGATGCCGCCAGCACGTACACGCGATCGAACTTGCCGGCGGGCAGCGCCACGCTTTGCCCCCGGGCAGTGACCGCGTTCGGCGTACCGGTCTTGGCCGCGGCCAGGCGGAACCGCACGCCGCTATAGGTCACCTCGGCGGGCAGCATCTCAGCCGGCAGGGTCCGGCCGTCGGCATCGAAGCCGCCGGCGGATTTGGTCTCGTCGTTGCTCGCCACCGCGCGGTCGTAGGTCAGCGCGATCGGCGTGGAACGTACGCCGCGCACGCGGGTGGCGGGCGCGGCGAGTTTGACCGCGAAGGTCCGCGGCTGATAAGCGGCGAACGATGTTACCAGCGAGGCCCCGCGGACCACCGCCGCGCCCACCGGTTCCTCGGCGCCGTTGATCTCTCTCGCCGCCGTCACCGGCGTGGCGAATTTCACGCCGACGTTGGATGCCGCCTGGCCGTCGATTTCCACCATGCGCACTACTACTTCCTCGCTTTGCTCGGCCTTCTTGACGGCCAGCACGCGGATGCGCGGATTGTTGATGCTGAGCAGTCCATACTGCTTGCCGAGAGGGCCCGCATGTTTCGGGCTCTCGAAGGCCATCAACGGCTGGTTGAGCCGGTAGGCCTGCCAATCGGTCTGCCCCTGGCGCCAATCGCCGGCGTGCCCCGCCAACCCGTACACGAACTCGTGATGGCCCAGATCCTGCGTGCCCTGGTCGGGGTAGCCACCGCGCGTTCCAGGCGTGCGCACCAGGGTCAGGCGCAGCGTTTTGTCGTCGGGTTTGTCGGAACCGTATTTGCAGTCGGTCAGCACGGTGACCCCGTAGCCGCCGGCTTTGTCCGTCAGATCGATCCACTGATGCGAAGCCACTTCGAACTGGCGCTCGTTTTCGGTGGGCCGCTGGATGGTGCCGATGTCCCAATTGTAGGTGGCGTTCTCATTGGCGGCGCTCAACGGGAAGGTGGCCTTGAGGTTCGACTCTTTCGTGTTCCAGTCGATTGCGTTGGCGAACTCCACGCGGTTGCCGGCATCGCCCGCCGAGAGCCGGATGGTCTCGACGAACTTCGAACCCTCGGTTTCGCGCGCCACTTCGAGGGCCACGCGCACCGGACCATTTTCGAGAACGCGCACTTGGGCGGGGCCGGAGACGAAGGCGCGCGGCGGCGCCGTTTCCTGGTCGAAATCCATATTCCAGGCGGGCCAGTTGCGCGGGTTGTCCGTCTTGATTGCCAGGCGCACCGGCGCGGAGAGCAGTTCCTTTTTGACGGCCTTATCGAAGATGCTGGAGACGTCGCCCTGCGCATCCAGCTTTACGGTGTAGCGCGCGTTCTCCAGAGAGTTTTCCGAGACCTTGAGGCTGCTGGTTGCCGGCGAGGCGGTGCCCACGGCGGCGTCGGCGGCGGACTGCACATCATAGACGGCGTAGCCCACCGAGGGCGCCTTGGCCAGGAACAGAACCTTGCCGCCGCTCACCTGCGCGGGAACATCCTTGCCATCCGGACCCGTCACGCGCACGGCCTTCGGCATGCCGCCGGGAAAACTGACGGCGGCCTCCACCACGTCCTCACGCGCGATGTTCAGCGCGTTATACACCACGATGGCGCGCCCGCGAGCTTCGGTATTCATGCCCGCGGCCACGGCTGCGGTGGCGCTGGTCAGAACGCTGGAGAACTGGTTGGCCGCCACCACCTGATCGTTCCAGGCGAACCCGTAAGCCTTGGGAGTCGAGGTGCCGGGAATGATGTCGTGGAATTGCCCGCCAAGCAGGAGGCCCCAGGCGTCGTTGAGGCGCTGGCGTGGATACACCCGGCCACCCAGCAGGTCGGCGGACACCGAGGCCTTCTCGGCAGCGTCGGCCAGCACTTCATTACGGCGGTTCCAGCGCTTCATGTAGGTTTCCGAAGTGATCGAGCCGGCGGAGTGGTTGATGAGTTCCAGGTCGCCTTTATAACGCGGGAATTTTGCGGTCTGCGCGGGCAGAATGTCGAGGAACATCTGCTCCGCACTGGCCGAAATCACCTTGACGGGGCCATCGCCTACCTGCACTTCGGGACCGGGGGGTGGAGCGGGCTGCGGCGCTGCACCGCCGCGTCCGAATCCGCCGCGTCCGGCCGGGATCACGGTCTTACTTTTGGTCACGATGGCCTCCATCAACTTGACGGAAGCCTCCGTGGGAGAACCGCCGACGTCGCCCGTGCCGTAGTAATGATAGTCGGCGTAGACGCCGGTGAGGTCGCCATCAATCTGGATACGCTTGACCCAATCCTCTTCGCGCGGACCGCGGCCGCCGCGACCCGGTTGCGCGTTGGGGTCGGGTGCCGGTGGTGGCGCGGGGCTCTTGCTGAGATCGCCGGTGACGCTGCCGCTGTAGCTGCCCGGGTTGAGGGCGGCCATCACGCTCTTGCCGTCGGTGCCTTCCCATATGCCGACGTTGAACGGAATGCCGTCGGGGGTCTTCTCCGGGGAATCGGGACCGCCCACGTGCGGCGCGGGCTGCCAGGAGGCGGAGAGCTTCTGGGTCGAGAATCCCTTAATCCCGCTATGCGCCAGGATGCTGGGCAGCGAGGCCGGGAAGCCGAAGCAGTCGGGCAGCATGTACTCGGCGCTGGTCTTGCCGAATTCGGCGCGGAAAAACTGCTTGCCGTAGAGGATCTGACGGATTACGCTTTCGGCGTTGGGCGAATTGACGTCGCTCTCTTCCCATGCCGATCCGGCCGGAAACCAGCGGCCGCTGGCGACATACTGCTTCACCTTGGCGTAATCGGCCGGAAAGTATTCCTTCATCATGCGGTAGCGATTGGCCCCGCTGAAGTTGAAGACGTAGTGCGGATACTTTTCGAATAAGTCGAAATTGAACCGCATCGTGTTCTTGATGTATTGGCCGATGGTGGTGGGGTACTCCCAGCGCCACTGGGTATCGAGGTGAGCATAGCCGACGACGTACAACGTCGGTTGCTTGGCCAGATCAGGCTTCGGAGCCTGGGCCCACGCGCAGGCAAGCGCGATTGCAAAGGTCAGGTAGAAGGCGCGTCGCATATGATGCCTAACAGCCTAACGCACGGCGCAAGCAGGTGCCAGGGTCAGTGGCCGTGGGATATATTGGTGCAAGCCAGTCCCAAACAGGAGTCCAACCAAATGCAGAACAGATTGCGCTATGCCATAGCCGCGGGCAGCCTGCTCGCGCTGATCGCCACTTCCATTCCGGGAGTTGGCGCCGACGCGGTGCCGGCCAAGCCCGTCAAGGCGAATTACGAACTGGCGGCGCGGTGGACGCCGGCCAAGGCCGGCAAAATCATCTTCGATACCGCGGTCGCGCCCCATTGGATGGATTCGGGCGACCGCTTCTGGTACAGCTTCGAGAATTCCAGCGGACGCAAGTTCTACATCGTGGACCCGGCGAAGAAGACCAAGTCCATGGTGTTCGACCCGGCCAAACTAGCGGCATCGCTGACCACCGCGACCGGGCTGCCTTACGACTCGCAGCATCTGCCGATCACGGCGATCCGCTTCGTCAAGAACGAGGGGTCGATCCAGTTCGAGGTCAATGTGCCGCGGGACGCGGTGATTCCGGGCGAGAAAAAGACCACCGGGACCGCGGCGGCCACCGATAACGCCGCCAATCAACAGCAGGATGACGCGGAGGACGCGGGCGACCAACCGCAACAGCAGTTGGGCGGGCGCGGCGGCGGCAACTTCGCGCCGCCTCCGGGACGCAATCAGAAGCAGCTCGCCTTCGAGTACGAACTGGCCACGGGCAAACTGGCGCTGCTCGATGAAGCGCCCAAGCGCAAGCCGGCCTGGGCTTCGATTTCGCCCGACGACAAAACCGTGCTCTTCGCGCGCAATCACAACCTCTACATGATGGACGCCGAAAACTATGCTAAGGCGGTGAAGAACGCCAACGACACTTCCATCAAGGAGACGCAACTCTCCACCGATGGGGTGGAAGACTTCGGCTACGGCGGACGCGGCGGGGCGGGCGGCGATCAGCAGCAGCAGCAACAGGATCAGCAACAGCAGCAGCAGAACGAGAACCAGCAGGGGCAGGAAGGCCAGGGACAGGACAATGCCCGCGCCCGCCAGTCGGCGGGGAACATCGCGTGGTCGCGCGATTCCAGCAAGTTCGCGCTGGTGCGCCGCGACTCGCGCAAGATTCCCAAGCTCTGGGTGATCAACGCGCTGGCCAATCCCCGGCCGTCGCTAGAAACCTACAGCTACGCCATGCCGGGCGAGGCCAACACGCCGCAATCCCAACTGGAGATTTTCGACGTGGCCTCCAAGGCCAAAGTGCTGGCCAAGGGGGACGCGTTCAAGGATCAGACCATGCAGATCGAGGTGGACCGTCCTCTGGCGCGGCAGCGCGAGCACGAGAAGACCGAACCGCTGTGGATCGCGTCCGGGAGCGACAAGCTCTACTTCAACCGCTTGAGCCGCGACATGAAGCGGCTGGATGTCTGCGTGGCCGATACCACCACCGGCGAGGTGAAGGCGCTGATCCAGGAGCGCATGAACGTCTACATCGAGAGCAAGCCCCTCAAGGTGGTCGATAACGGCGCGGAGTTGGTGTTCTGGAGCGAACGCGACGGGTGGGGGCATTATTACCTGTACGGCGCGGACGGCACGTTGAAGAACCAGATCACCCACGGCGAGTTCGTGGCGGAAGACATTTCGAACATCGACGAGAAGGGCCGCGAGATCTTCCTGACGGCCAGCGGGCGCGAGGACGGCGAAGACCCCTACTTCATGCACTTCTATCGCGCCAAGCTGGATGGCGGCGGGATGAAGGTGCTGGACCCGGGGGAAGCGTCGCACGCGGTGAACATGAGCGACTCCGGGCGGTATTTCATCGACACCTTTTCGAAGGTCAATTCGGCGCCGAAGAGCATACTGCTCGACGCCAACGGGGCGAACGCGATGCCGCTCGAAACCGTGGACCTGAGCGCGGCGATGCAGGCCGGGTACAGGTTCCCCGAACCGTTCAAGGTGAAGGCGGACGACGGCATCACCGACCTGTATGGCGTGATGTACAAACCGTTCGATTTCGACCCTGCGAAGAAATACCCGATTATCGAGTACGTGTATCCCGGACCGCAGCAGGAGAGCGTGACCAAGACGTTCACCAAGGCGAGCAACCAGATGTTCATGGCGAACTTCGGGTTCATCATGATCGAGATTGGCAATCGCGGCGGGAATCCGCACCGCTCCAAGTGGTATCACACCTTCGGCTACGGCAATCTGCGCGATTACGGTCTGGCGGACAAGAAGACGGCCATCGAACAGTTGGCGGCGCGCGATCCGTGGATCGATATCGACCGGGTGGGCATGTGGGGGCACTCCGGCGGCGGCTTCATGACGGCGGCGGCGCTGTTGATCTATCCCGACTTCTTCAAGGTGGGGTGGAGCGAAAGCGGCAACCACGAGAACAACATCTACAACAACACGTGGAGCGAGAAGCACCACGGCGTCAAGGAAGTGGTGGACAAGGACGGGAAGGTTACGTTCGAGTACACCATCGAAAAGAACAGCGAGATCGCCAAAAACCTGAAGGGGCATTTGATGCTGATCACCGGCGATATCGATAACAACGTCCACCCGAGCAATACCTACCGCCTGGCCGACGCGCTGATCAAGGCGAACAAGCGCTTCGACATGATGGTGCTGCCCGGACAGCGGCACGGGTATACGACGGCGGGCGAATACGTGACCTGGCTGCGCGCGGACTACTTCGCCAGGCACCTGCTGGGCGACTACGACCAGAGCATCGATATGTGGGAGATCAATCGCGAAAAGCAGGCGGCGGATAAGACCCCGCCGGCGGCCGGCCGCGGCGGCACGCAGGTGCAACAGACAGGCGGACGCGGACGCGGCGGCCAGTAAGCAGTGGCATAAGGAGGATTCCCAGTTGCTGGTGACCATGGTGAAGCCGTCACGGCAGAAAGTATTTCTCCATATGGCAACCACTGCGCTGAACCACTGGGCGGTTTTCCGCTTCGGACTGTCCTATCCCGACGAGCGCCACTTGCGGCGTTTCGCGGAGCTTTGCGAGAACGTCCCCGGAACACTACAGGAGTTGCGGTCGCTCTATATCGATCTGTTTGAGGCCGGGTTGCCGCAGCCGCGCTGCCCGCTGCTCGAAAGCGCCTGGCTGCTGAATCGTCCGGCGGGCGATGTGGTGCTGGAGAACAAGCTTTTCTATCGGAACTTCGGTCTGGAAATCCATTCCCAGGCTGCGCCCGATCATCTGCTCACGCAACTGGAATTCCTGGCTTGGCTGGATCATTGTCTGGCCGCCGGCAACCCCGATGCCGCATCCCTGGAGCGGGCGCGCGCCGAATTCCTCCAACGCCACCTCGCGCATTGGATTCGCCCGCTGGCCAACCTGGCGCGGAATGCGGATGGAGATTGCTATGCCGACCTGCTGGACGCGCTCTCTCTCGAAATAGAGTCAGCCCTGGCGTGACTGATATCCGCGGGCTGAGGCCGCGGCGGGTCGCCATTTCGTCGCCGATGGCTTGGCGGTGGCCAAATCCTGTATGGCCGCCGTAAAGTTCATTCGAGCTGCAGGTTACTTCTGTTGTCCAGATTTTTCGTGAGCCGCCTTCGAGGCTTCGTGTGCCTTACCAGAGTGCTCAAGCGCGGTCATCGAGTGTTTTTTACCTGCTGCATGATCGCCCTTTCCATGGTGCTCCGCGGCCATACGATGAGCCTTGGCAGCGCTTTCATGATGCTCAGCTGCTTTGTTATGCGCGTCTTTTGCCATGTGGATATCCTCTTTGGAATCGATATTTCGATCGACTCTGTAAATACCCCAAGCAAGTTATGAACCACTGGGCGTTAGCGTCCGCTCATCCCTTCGGACGAAAAGCCCACCGGGAGAACCGTCCGCGCGGAGGGCGGAGGGTGAGTGCTACGCCGCCCTGCTGGACGCGCTTGCCCTCGAAGTGGAATCAGCCTTGGCGTGTGACTGATACCCGCGTTCCAAGGCCGCGGCGAAGCGCCATTTCGCCGCCGATGGCCTGGCGGTCCAAGGCGGAGAGAACCGCGGCGGCGAGGGGAAATACTTCCGTATCCTCGATCGCCAGGTGGGCGCGGTACAACTCCGCGAGTTCGGCAAGCACGGCGGTAAGGCGCGATGCCTCCTCCTGGGAAAGCCGTCCATTGGCCAACCAGGCGAGACCCAGGCGGTCGACTTCCGCGTGGGCTTTCGCGGCGCGCACGTGGTCCTGCTCCAGCCCGTCCACCCGCGCGAGCAGCGCTTGTACGTCCGGGCGGTCCATGGTGCGCAAGCGGGGGAACAGGCTCTCCTCCTCGTCCGCCGTGTGCTTGGGCGCGGCCTCGCGGAAGTAACGGAGCGCCGTATCCCAGGCAGTGCGTTGCTCCCCGGTGAACGGCTCGCCATGCGCCTGCGTGGCCACGTGGACCAGCACCGCCAGAAAACGCTCGACGCGGCGGTGGCAATCGCCGAGCAATCCGATGGGGTCGGTAAAACCGCTTTCGCGCTTGGCGCCGATTACGATGGGCATGGTTGTATTTTCCTTACGATCCGGCGCGCGCATCCTGGGCCGGGTGGGGATAGGCGTCCGGCTCCTCGCTGCTGGGGCGCGTCAGGCAGCGAAAGTCCTTTTCAATTGCAATCCGGAGGCCGGCGGATTGCGCATAGAGCCCCACTTCCTCCGAAACAGCCCAATCGCGAGCGGTCTCGCCGGCAACGGTTACCTCGATCGTGCCTTGATGGAACGCGGCGTGCAGCGGCCCCGGCGTCGCCACCGGGCGCAGCCGGTATGTCAGTACTTCCCCGGCGCCGAAATCGGCACGCTCTTCCACTCCCCCGTCATCACCCAACCGGATGACTTCCGGCCGCGTCAGCCTGAGCCGCAATGAGTTCCCTTTGATTCGAAGTTTCATCTTGCGTTGGCCCTAAGCTACGCGACTATTCCACGATCGCTTGCATAACCGCGTTTTCGAAGTCGCGCTGCACCGGTGTCACCTGCGTCTGGATCATGATGATGGTAACCATCTTTTCCGTGGGATCGATCCACGCCTGCGTTCCGTACGCTCCGTCCCAGCCGAAGCTGCCAGTGGACACGCGCAGTCCCGACGCCACCGAGTCCTCGATCACACCCATCAGAAGGCCATAACCCATGCCGTGAGCGGGCCGGCCCAGCTTTCCGTTGAACATGTCGCCCACGTGATTGGCAGCCATCAATTGCACGGTCCTGGGGCTCAGCAGGACGTGGCCGTTCAGCTTGCCGCCGTTCGACAGCATCTGCGCCAACTGGAGATAATCTTCGGCGGTTGACATCAGGCCACCACCGGCGCCAAAAAACGTCTTACTGGAAAAGCCATCCTGATTTGCGCTTTTCCGCAAACCGTTGGGGCTCTTGTCGTACAAAGTAACAAGCCGGGGCCTGCGGTCGTCCGGCGGGTAGAAGAAAGTGTCTTTCATCCCGAGGGGCTCGAAAATGCGCGTCTGCAAGAACCGATCGTAGGGCTGACCCGAGACGATCTCCACGATTCGCCCGAGCACTTCCGGACCGGCCGCGCCGCTATACGCCCACTGCGTACCCGGCTGGAAGTCGAGCGCAACAGAACCCAATCTGGGGACGTAGCTGGCCAGAGTGTCGGTGGGTGTCTTCGGAGTTGACTTTGCCGCCTCTCGTGCTCCAATCCCACCGCTGATGAGCCCCGAGGTATGCGTCAGCAGATCGCGAATCGTGATCTCGCGAAAGGCCGGCACCAGATAGAAATCCGGATCTCCGCTCCGCTGGCCCGAGGGGCGAGGGGTGATCGAATCTCTGGGAACGGCAACCTTGGTGTCCTTGAACTCGGGAATGAATCTCGACACGGGATCGTTCAGGCGGATTTTCCCTTCCTCGACCATCATCATCACAGCCACACCCGTAATCGGCTTGGTCATCGAAGCGATACGGAAGATGGCGTCCGTCGTCATGGATTTCTTCGATTCAAGATCCATCAGACCGTGCGCCTGGAAATGCACGATCTTGCCGTGCCGGGCCACCAGTGTCACCGCGCCGGAGATTGCCCCGGCGTCGATATGGCGCTGCACCGCCTGGTGAATTCTCTGCAAGCGTTCGGTCGACATACCCGCTTCCTCGGGTTTTCCCGTAGGCACCTGGCCGGCGGCCGACAGTAACATGGCCGGCGCCAGACTCCAAATCATCGGTTTAGCTTTTGTCACGGCTTCTTCCTTTCATCCCGAGCGCGCGTGCAATCGGGCTTCCCTGCCGCGCAGCTCAATCACATAGTACCGGGGAAGCGATGTGGGGCGGGCGCCCTCGCCCGCGGCCGGGCCCCCTGGCCGGCTATCGGCGGGCGGACGAGGCGTCCGCCGCGGTCCAGGGGGACCGCCCCACATGGCTACTCGCGCGGCATTGTGCTAAAACGGGTGCCATGAAAGGTGTACCTCCGACGAGGCGGCAGTTCGTGGCTTCCTCAATCGCGGCCGCCTCCGCCGCCGGCCTCGCCACAGCTCAGGACGAGAAACCGAAAATCATCGATGCGTGGGGGCACGTCTCGCTGCCGCGATTCCTCAGTGCGGAGGAATTTCTGGCGATTCTCGACGCAAACGGCGTGGAAGCGGCCATCGTAGGCACTGCCGCCACCTGCCCCGACTTGCGCGAACTGTCCCGCGCCGCCGTGCAATATGGCGATCGCTTGCGCTCGATCGGAATGCCGATGGGACGGTCGGCGCCGGAAAGGATCGACTGCATCACCGCACAGATGGAGTGCGGATTTACGGGCATCCGGCTGCAAGCGGAGTTAGTTGCCAGGGAACCGCGATTGTTGGACCTCGTCGGAAAGGCGGGAGGCGTTCCCTATCTGGAAGGCAGCGAGGGTTACAAAGCCGCCGCACCGCAGTTGGTCGATTTTTTGCAACGCTACCCGGAATGCGTAGTGTGCGGCACGCATTTCGCGGGACCGGCCGATCCGCTGATCTTCTCCAGGAATGAAGCGGTGGGCCGCCTGTTCCGGCATCCTCGATTTCTGATCATTTTCTCGCGCCAAGGCTACATGGATCGGGAACCGCTGCGCATCTGGACGCGGGCGCTGGTCGAACTGACCGGCTGGGACAGGATCATGTATGGCAGCGAGTTTCCGGTAGCGCTGTGGCGCGATGAGACGTATCGCTCCACCCAAGGTTGGATCGACGCCGCCGGCCTCACGCCCACTGCCGCCGATCGCCGGAAGTTCTTCTACGAGAATGCGCACCGGCACTTCTTCCAAAAGAGCCGGCCGGCCCGGTTGATCGACGCCAAGTGGTCGCGCACCGATTGGAAGACCGACGCTCCAGTGTGGTTGTTTCAGAAAAGGGGAATCGATTTGCCCGAGGAGAGCCATCGGAAGATCTTGCGGGCGTATCTGGCCAAGGGTGGCGATGCGCGGCTCGGGAGCTACCGCGATTTCGTGACTCAATTGTGCATCGATATGGCGAACAAGCTTTAACGGATCGATTGGGAGGAACCATGACTTCGAACGGGCGCGCATCCATGCGGCGCAGAACGTTTGCAGGAGGCGTTTTCGCGGGCCTCGGCATCACGGGCCTTAGCGCCCAACCGCCTAAACCGCAAGCCGGCGGCACGCCCATGCGGGCATTCGGCAAGACGGGCGTCAAACTTACCGTGGTAGGCCAGGGCGGAGCGCGGCTGGCGCTGCTGCGGAACAAGGAAGCGGCCCGGGCCCACGTGCGCCACGCCTACGAGCTGGGGCTCAATTACTTCGATTGCGCCCACTCGTACTGGGACGGGCATTCCGAAGAGGTGTATGGCGACGTGCTCTCGGACGTGCGCAAGAACATCTTCCTGACCACCAAGTGCACCAGGCGAACCAGGAAAGAGGCCGAGGACGAACTGCATATTTCCCTCCGGGCCTTGAAGACCGATCACGTCGATCTTTGGCAAATGCACGGCATCCAGGAGCAGGCGGATGTGGACCGCATCTTCGGTCCCGGCGGTGCGATCGAAGCTTTCGAAGCCGCCCGGAAGGCCGGCAAGTGCCGCTTCTTCGGATTCACCGGCCATCACGATCCCAAGGTGCACCTCGCGATGCTGCACGCTTACGACAAGTGGGATTCCATCCTGATGCCGCTGCACGCCGCCGACCCGGCCTATTTGAGTTTCGAAAAAGAGGTGCTTCCGGTGGCGGTGGAGCGCGGCATCGGAATTCAGGCGATCAAGGTTTTCGGCAACGCTTTCCTGCTGCGCGTGATGAACGCCGAGGAGTGTCTGAAATATGTGTTGAGTCTGCCGATTCATTGCGCGGCGCTGGGCGCCAGCACGACCGGGCAATTGGATGATGACGTGCGGTTCGCGCAACGCTTCAAGCCGCTCGGCGCGGAAGAGATGGAGGGGCTGCGAAAGATCGCCGTGACCGCCGGGCCGGGCGGTTTGAAGGGGCCCGCGCTGGAATACTGGAAGCGCGATGCCGCGGGCCGCTAGGACAAGATCCACCGTTGCATGATTTACTCGATTGAGGGCAGGAAAGGAAGATTAAAATGAAAAAACTCGGTCAGGACAAGAATGCAGGCCGGCGCGCCTTTCTAAAGGTTGGCGGTTCGGCCGCCGCCGGACTTTTGGGGCGTGCCGCCAGCGCCCAACAAACCAGCGGAGTGCCGGCACACGCTCAGAACTCCCCAACGGCGCCGGCCCTGCCGACCCGTAATTTGGGGCAAACAGGCTATAAGGTGGGAATTTTCAGCCTGGGTGGCCAAGGCGCACTGGAGCGTCCCGATAACCAGGCAATTGCCGTGCCCATCGTGGAGCGGGCGCTCGATCTGGGAGTCAACTACATTGATACTTCTTCGATCTACGGCGGGCCGCGGCGCTGGAGCGAACGCTATGTCGGCGAGGTCATGCGGCGGCGCCGGGCAGAGGCCTTTCTGGCCAGCAAGACCAAAGAGCGGACGCGCGATGGGTCGCTGCGCATGCTGGAGGAGTCGCTCAAGCTGCTGCAAACGGACCATCTGGACCTCTGGCAATTGCACGATATCGGCCTGGCCGAGGACGTGGAGGCGGTTTTCGCCAAGGGCGGCGCCATGGAAGCACTGCGGCAGGCGCACGAGCAGAAGATCGTCCGGCATTTGGGCATCACCGGCCATTACCGGCCGGAAGCGCTGGCCGAAGGCATACGCCGGTTTCCGTTCGATGCCATCCTGATGGCCTTGAACGCGGCGGATCGACACCAATTCAGTTTTATGGACACGCTGCTGCCTCTGGCTGTGGAGAAGCGGATGGGGATTATCGGGATGAAGATCCCGGCGCGCGGCCGGCTGTTGTCGAGTTGGACTCCGCCACCGCTAGAGCGCCAGAAAACCTCGTGGGAAGGCGCGGTGATCGCCACTACGCCGGGACCGCTAGAGATGCGCGAGGCCATGTACTACGCTCTAACGCTACCGGTCAGCACGGTGATTATCGGCTGCGATTCCATCAAACAACTGGAAGAGAACGTGCAACTGGCGCGTGATTTCACGCCGCTCAGCGCGCATCAGATGACCACGCTAGCCGCCCGGGCCGAGCCGGTTTCCAAGCAGGCGATGTTCTTCAAATTTGTCAGTAGAGGTTGACCCCGCAAACGCTCCCTAACGGTCGCGGCTCCGTTACGGTCGTGCCGATTCAGCGTGAGTTACAGAGCCGCGACCGTTAGGGAGCGTTTGCAGGCTGACCCCGAGAGGAGGTTGCTTGAAGCCGTTTCGTGTTTACGGCCCCATGGCGGTGGCCGCAACCGGGCTGTTGGCCCTGGTGGGGGCGCAGGACCCGGGCGACGCTCTCGAGCAAGGTTTCAAGAACCCGCCGGATTCGGCCAAGCCACGTACCTGGTGGCACTGGACCAATGGCAACATCACCAAGGAAGGGATCGGCAAGGACCTGGAGTGGATGAAGCGCTCTGGCATCGGCGGCATGCAGTTGGCCGACGTCGCCTCGGGCAGCGGCCAGACGGTGGAGAAGAAGATTCTGTTCGGCAGCCCCGAGTGGCTGGATGCCGTCCGCCACGCGGCGTCCGAGGCGGACCGGTTGGGCCTCGAGATGACCATCTTCAGCTCCGCCGGTTGGAGCGAGACGGGCGGACCGTGGGTCAAACCCGAACAGGCCATGAAGAAACTCGTGTGGAGCGAGACCGCGGTCGTTGGACCGCTGAATTATGCCGGGAAGCTGCCGCAGCCGCCTTCCAATAACGGGCCGATCCGCAACCTGAGGACGGGAGGCGGACGGGCCGGCACGCCCCCGGACCCGACGTATTATGGCGACAGCATCGTGGTGGCGTATCGGACGCCGGCGGAAGAATCCCGCATGAGCGACCGCGCACCGAAAGTGACCACCAACGCGGGCGCCATCGACGTAGCCGCCATCGACGGAGCCGCGCTGATGGATGACGACCTGAACTCGACGGTCACCATTCCCGCCCCGGAAGGCGGCGGCCCCGCGTGGGTGCAATTCGAGTTCGCGCAGCCGTTCCAGGCGCGGGCGATCACCATCGCCGGCCGCGGCGGCATACCGGCCGGCCGCGTGCTCGCCGGCGCCGACGGCGTGAACTTCAAAACCCTGGCGGTGCTGCCCGGCGCGCAACTATACCGCGGCGGCACGGTGCGGACGTTCGCGTTTCCCGAGACAGCCGCGCGATTCTACCGCGTGGAACTGACCGGCGCGTTCCTGGCGCCCGCGGCGGTGATGAGCGGGGCCTCCGCGCAACCGGCCAAGGAGTACGTCCTCGCGGAGGCCGTGCTGCACTCTGGCGGCCGGGTGCACCGTTGGGAGGAAAAGGCCGGTTTCAGCTTCCTGTTCGAGTACGAATCCGTGCCCACCCCGGCGGTGCCTTCCTCAGCCGCGATCCGGCGCGCCGATGTCTTTGACCTGACTTCGAAGATGGCCAAAGACGGCAGCCTCAACTGGGACGTGCCGGCCGGCAAGTGGACCATCCTCCGCATGGGCTACTCCCTGACCGGGGCCAAGAACCGCCCCGCCACACCGGCGGGTCTCGGCTACGAAGCCGACAAGCTGAGCCGCAAACATATGGAAGCCTACTTCCGCGGCTACACCGACCCCATCGCCCAAGCCCTGGGGCCGCTGTTTGGCAAGGGCTTGCGGTACATCATCATGGATAGCTGGGAAGCGGGCATGCAGAACTGGACCGATGAGATGGTGAGCGAGTTCCGCCAGCGGCGCGGCTACGACCCGACGCCCTACCTTCCGGCCCTGGCCGGCCGGGTGGTGGAGAGCGCGGAAGCGAGCGACCGCTTCCTATGGGACTTCCGGCGCACCCTCGCCGACATGTTCGCCGACAACCACTTCGGCACCATGGCGGAGATGGCGCGGCAGCGGGGTCTCGGAACCTATGCGGAAGCCGCCGGGGTCTCGCTGGAAATCGCCGAGGACACGCTGCTCAACAAGAGCAAGGTGGACATCCCCATGGGCGAGTTCTGGGTGCGGGCGCTGCATCCCGAGCTCATGTACTACCAGGACGTTCGCGGCGCGGCTTCGGCCTCGCATGTTTACGGCAAGAACCTGGTGGCCACGGAGTCGTTCACCGGCGGCGGTTATGAGGCGCCGTACACGCTGAAGAAGATTGGCGATTACTGGTTTGCGCAAGGCGTCAACCGCATCGTCTTCCACACCTCGGCGCACCAGCCGCTCGATACCAAGCCCGGCAACATCATGGTGGGCACGCACATCCATCGCAACATCACGTGGGCCGAACAGGCGCGGCCGTTCATGACCTACCTGGCGCGCAACTCCTTCATGCTGCAACAGGGCCTTTTCGTGGCCGACCTGGCGTATCTGCTGCCGGAAGGCGCACCCTCGACGATGCCGATCTGGGGACAGGGCTTGCAGCCGCCTCCGCCGGAGGGCTACGACTACGACTACGTGAATGCGGACGTGGTGCTCCACCGGATGTCGGTGAAGGAGGACGGTCGCCTCACCCTGCCGGACGGCATGAGCTACCGCGTGCTGGTGCTGCCGCCCATCGAGAGCATGACGCTGCCGGTGCTGCGCAAAATCCGGGACTTGGTGGCGGGCGGCGCTACCGTGTTGGGCCCGAAGCCGCGGAAAACGCCGAGCCTGGCCGGGTATCCCGATGCCGATACGGAATTAGAGGCGCTGGCCGCCGGCGTGTGGGGCGATCTCGACGGCATCAGCCGCTTCCAACGGGTCTACGGGAAAGGCAACGTGGTGTGGGGCCTGCCGCCGGCGCAGGTGCTGGCCACGCTGCGGGTCCCCAGGGACTTCGAGTGCACCCAGGTTACCGACGCGACGGCGGTACCGATCTGCTTCTCCTTCGAGCTTAACGATATCGCCCTCAAACGGATCGGTGGCCATCGTTCGGATCGCGGCCGCGATCTTGTCCCTATCTCTGACGGGAATTCTTCTGAGTTGCTTTTGCGCCGCCCTTGCGACGGCGAGTATCCAGGTCATTGAGAAGTTCGTTTAAAGTGACGAATTCGCCGCGTGCAATT
>Ga0208079_1000443_pt1 | contig 22943 bp, 25 predicted proteins | sample NGESurdeep092012_5_FD_184474 | JGI IMG/M metagenome (GOLD analysis project Ga0208079, IMG submission 184474) | Arctic peat soil microbial communities from Barrow, Alaska - NGEE Surface sample 210-2 deep-092012 (SPAdes) | ecosystem: Environmental > Terrestrial > Soil > Wetlands > Peat ... | reverse complement strand
TCACCTTGGATGGAGTGCGACATGACGTAGGCGGCTCGTCCACCGGCAAACCCGGCCAGAAGCCAGATGCCACCTGGGGGTCGGGCATGGTGGAGGGTCACCCGGTCACGATCGGTCTGGTCCCTAGCCCGGCCCGCAATCTGGAGGTCACGTTTGCTGATGGCAGCGCGTACAACATTGGGACCAAAGAACTGAACGGCACCGGCTACTGGATGTTTGCCGTCGACTACATGTTGCCCGAGGCAGGCGCCAATGACACTGCGCGTTTGGGACCGCCCAACAAGAATCAGGAGGCGACTCGAACTGCCGAGATCGCGAGCATCTCGTGGTCCGGGCCAACCGGGATCGTCGACGGCATCGCGGGCGACAAGCGGCTGACTGGTCGGGTTCTCGACATCGACAAGTCCGTCGCGGTCAAGGTGGTGCTGCGACCGGGCGATGCCGGACGGACGACGGTCTCAGGACAAGTCGTGATCCAGATCGGCGGTGGGGCCTCAACATTCTCGTCCTTGACCCTCGCCACCACTGATCCCTCCGGGGCCGCCGTCGTCACCGGACGCCAACCGATCGTGGCGTCCTCCCAGAGCGCCCCTCTGAGCCATGTTGGCCCGCCGATGGCGGCTGGGATCCTCCCGCCGGGCTCCTCAGGGATCGGTGTGATCCTGACGACGGACGCCGTTGCGCGCCCCATCATCGTGTCGAAGCGCCTCCCCGACGGAAGAGTGATCTTCGCCCTCAAGGTGGCCAGCACCAACGCAACCGATCCCGGCAAGGACTCGATCAAAGCCGTCACCTGGACCAACGCCGACGGCAGTCAGGGCCGGATGGGCGTGACCCAGAAGCAAGGATGACCAGCCTCTCGAACGCACCCACCCGCCATACAGGTGACGTGTTCAGCCCTTGGCCGGAGGCTCCATCAAGGTCGGGCGGCCCGGTTGCTCGCCGCCGCGAGCCTCGAGATAGCTGTTCTTCGGCACCATGACCTTGCGCTTGAAGATGCAGACGAGCGTGCCGTCCTGCTTGTATCCCTTGGTCTCGACCTGGACCACCCCACGGTCGTCCTTCGACGTCGACTCCCACTTGTCGAGAACCGTGGTCTCGCCATAGATGGTGTCCCCGTGAAAGGTCGGTGCCACGTGACGCAGCGACTCGATCTCGAGATTGGCGATGGCCTTGCCGGACACGTCGGGGACGCTCATCCCCAGCAGCAGCGAGTAGACGTAGTTGCCGACCACGACGTTCTGCCCGAACTGGGTCGTCCCGGCATAGTTAGTGTCGAGGTGTAGCGGGTGGTGGTTCATCGTCAACAGACAGAACAAGTGGTCGTCATACTCGGTGACCGTCTTCCCCGGCCAGTGCTTGTAGACCGCGCCGACCTCGAACTCTTCGTAACTGCGCCCAAATTGCATAGTCGACATCGTGCCACGTCGGTCCGGGATGACGGGAGGACCGGAAGATCGCGAAGGAAAAAGGGCGCCATCACGCCCACAATCCTTCGCGATCTCGTGTACGTCCCTACTCGCGGGCGTCTCCCGCTGCGCGCCGCAGCGCCCGCCTTTGACCGCGATCGAGCTCCGTGCGGATCGGCCGGGCCAGGAACGTGCCCATGCTGACGCCTGCGGCGAGGCCCATCCCGATACCGGCCGCCCCGAGCAGCGTGGTCAGGCCGGTGCTCAAACCCTCGCCCGGCGCACGCTGCACGATCTCGAACAGACCGCGATACACCACCAGCCCTGGCAGCAAGGGCACGATGGCGGCCATGCTCAGCGCAAGGGCCGGGACTCTCAGTCGGCTGGAGACCACCTGTGACACGAACCCAGCGGCCAGCGCGGCCAACGAGCTGGCAGCCACCGGACCCAAGCTGAGGCCGGTCGCACCCAGGTAGACAAACCAACCAAGCCCTCCCATCACCGTGGAGTAGGCGACGGTGCGCGTGCCGGCATAGGCGGGGACACGGCGAACATCCCTGACACCACCATCGCGGCAAGCACCTGGACCACGGTGTTGGCGGCCAGCGGCGTATCCGCAGTGAGCTGCATCGAGACCCCGGACCTGCGAGCGATCGCCAGAACGGCAGCGATGCCGACCACAATGCCCAGGGTCAGCACCAGAACCTCGAAGACCCGAGCGCCCGCGGTGACGTAGTAGCCGTCAATAGCGTCCTGCGCGGCACCGACCGCAGACAACCCTGCGAGCAGCACCACGATGCCTGAGGCAACGACCAGGGACGGCGAGATCCCCTGCAACCCGGGCACCCCAGCGGAAGCAGCAGCGAGCAACGCCACCGCTACGCCCGTTGGAATGGCACCGCCCGCCGCCTGGGTGAAGAACGCGGCGATCCCCCGGTGGGCCAACCAATGTTGCGCCCGGTCAGCGACGGCGGTCGTCACGAAGCTCAGCGCCATGATCAGCCAGGAACCACCGAAGAGTGCTGCCGCGCCGGCCGCCAACCCGGCCAACGATGCCGTCACCACCCACCGCCGATAGGGATGTGGCGCCCTGATCAGGTCATCGAAGCGCGCCCGGGCCACGTCGATCTCGACCGGTTCCTCGGCAATGTCCCGCACCAGTGTCTGGAGTCGCTCCAGGCGTGTCAGGTCGGTGGAGCGCACCTTGATACCGCGCATCACGGTCATCGGGTCGGCATCCGGGCCACGGTGATACGAGACCGAGATGGACGTGAAGGTCACGTCGACGTGAACCGAGCGAAGGCCATATGCGTCGATCAGCCGAAGGGCCGTCGCAACCACGTCCGAAGCCGAGGCGCCGGTGGCCAGCAACGTCTCGCCAACCCGCATCGCAAGGTCGATGACGGCCCGCGCGGTCCGCTGGTCCACCCCGTCGTTGCCCTGCCACAAGGCGACCAGGTCCCCGGGTGCGGCGCTGTCCCGCACAGCGCGCCCGGCCCTGTCACGCAACGACCTACCCGCGACCCGGGACCGCGGAGGGCGGGGGACGGGGCTGTTCTGGCTCACCGGGCAACTGTGACGTCACCCGACGCCCAGATCAACTCGGCCTCATGGGGTGGTCTTCCAGGACAACCCACGATCTCGCCCACACCGCCCTGTATGGTCCGCGATCGCCCTGCAGACCAAGTGCGCCGCAGAGCCGCGGCGTCAGACCGAATGACACCGTGGCACGATGTGACAGTGAGCGAAGAACAGCACAAAGCAGAGAACCGTGGCCGCCCCACCACCGACGAGTTCCGCGCCTTCGTGGCCGCAGACTGGGCGCCACGATCCACCGCCAAACCCGCCCAAGCAGAGGCCGCACCGTATGCCGCACGGCGCCGAGCCGCGGTTTCGGCCGCGTTCCCGGGTGAGCGGCTCGTCATACCTGCCGGTGGTCTGAAGGTCCGCAGCAACGACTGCGACTACATCTTCCGACCCCACAGTGCTTTTGCGCACCTGACCGGTTTGGGCAGCGATCGTGAGCCCGACGCAGTCCTGGTGCTCGAGCCGCTCGAGGACGGCTCGCACGAGTCAATCCTGTACTTTCGACCGTTGGCCGGCCGCGACAGCGAGGAGTTCTTCGGTGACTCCCGATACGGAGAGTTCTGGGTCGGCGCCCGGCCCGGTCTGGCCGAGCTCGAGGCCGAGCTGGCCCTGTCCGCACGCCACATCGATGAGTTCACCGACGCGGTGGGCAAGGACGTCGGCGCAACCGGGATCCGGATCGTGCGCGATGCCGACCGCGAGCTGACGGCTTCGATTGATGCCATCCGCGCAGGGGTCGCCGAGACCGACGAGCCCACCGAGTCACAAGCCCTGCGCGAGGCCGACGAAGAGCTCGCCCATTTCCTGTCCACCCTGCGGCTCGTCAAGGACGAGTGGGAGATTCGGCAGATGCGTGACGCCATCCATGCGACGGCCAACGGCTTTGACGCCGTCATTGCCGATCTGCCCGAGGCGCTCGAACGCGGTCGCGGCGAACGGTGGGTCGAGGGCGTCTTCGCGCTCCACGCGCGCCACCAGGGCAACGGCGTCGGTTATGAGTCCATCTGCGCCTCGGGAAACCACGCCAACACCCTGCACTGGATCAAGAACACCGGTGACATCACCGACGGCGACTTGCTGCTGCTCGATGCGGGCGTCGAGGTCGACTCACTCTTCACAGCCGACGTCACGCGCACGCTGCCGGTCAACGGTCGGTTCAGTGATGCACAGCGCCGGGTCTACGACGCCGTCTATGCAGCACAGGAGGCTGGGCTCGCCGCGGTGAAGCCGGGGGCGAAGTTCTCCGACGTCCACGATGCCGCGATCCGGGTCATTGCCGAGCATCTTCACGCCTGGGGTCTGCTGCCCGAAGGCGTCGACGTCGAGACCACGCTCGACAAGGAGCACGGACAGCACCACCGCCGCTGGATGGTCCACGGCACCAGCCACCATCTGGGCCTGGACGTTCACGACTGTGCGCTGGCCCGTCGCGAGGAGTACCTGGGGGCCGAGCTGACCCCTGGCATGATTCTCACCGTTGAGCCCGGGCTCTATTTCAAGGCCGACGACCTGTTGGTGCCTCAGGAGCTGCGCGGCATCGGGGTGCGGATCGAGGACGACGTCCTGGTGACCCAGGACGGCTGCGAAAACCTTTCGGCAGCCCTGCCACGCACCTCGACCGACGTCGAGGCCTGGATCGCCCGCCTGGCTCCTAAGCCGTAAGGGACTGACCTGGGAGGTTCGCCAGCAAGGCACGGGCCTGCTCGGCGAACTTGTGCTCCACGAGCAGCTCATAACGTGTCGCCACCACTTGGCTCACCGACGTGAAGTCACGCCGACCCTTGGTCGCGGCATAGCCGATGATGGCCCACACGAGGCCGAACATTGCACCGAACGCCACCGTCAACAGAACCGTAAGGGTGGTGGTGCTGTTGTTGGCGAACATCGCAAAGATGAGCCCGACGAAGAGACCCATCCACATCCCTGACAACGCCCCGGCGCCGGCAACCCGCCCCCGGGTCAACCTCCCGGTCACTCGCTCGACCTGCCGGAGGTCGGTGCCGACGATCATGCAGTTCTCCACGGCGAACTCGTTGTCCGACAGGAAGTCGACCGCCTTCTGGGCATCCGCGTACTTGTCGTACGTCCCGAGCGACAACGGGAAGTCCAAGATCAGCCCACCGACGGGGATCCGCGCGCGCCCTGACATGTTCGCTTGAGAGCTCATGAATACATTCTCGCCTACTTCAGCGCAGTCTGTAGTCCTCTAGCAGCCGGCGGCCGATGATCATCTTCTGGATATCCGCCGTGCCTTCACCGATGAGCAGCATCGGTGCCTCGCGATAGAGCCGTTCGATCTCGTACTCCTTGGAGTATCCGTAGCCGCCGTGGATGCGGAACGAGTCCGTCACCACTTCGGCGCAGTACTCGGACGCCAGCAACTTGGCCATGCCGGACTCAAGATCGTTTCGCTCGCCAGAGTCCTTGAGGCGCGCCGCCCGAACCATCATCTGGTGACCAGCCTCGATCTTGGTGGCCATCTCCGCCAAGCGGAACATCACTGCCTGGTGCTCGGCGATCTTCTTGCCGAAGGTCTCACGCTGCTGGGCGTAGGCGATGGCGAGCTCGAACGCCCGCAGCGCCACACCACAGGCGCGGGCGGAGACATTGACCCGACCGACCTCGACCCCGTCCATCATCTGGTAGAAGCCTTTGCCCGGCTCGCCACCCAGGATCTGATCGGTCGTCGTGCGATAGCCATCAAGAATGAGCTCGGTCGTGTCGACGCCCTTGTAGCCCATCTTCTCAATCTTGCCGGGCACGGTCAGGCCAGGTTCAACTTCGCCGAAGCCGGGCTCCTTGTCGATCAGGAACGCTGTCATATTCCTGTAGACCGATTCTGCGCCAGTGTCCGTCTTCACAAGCACCGCAACGAGATTCGAGGATCCGCCATTGGTCAGCCACATCTTCTGACCATTGAGCGTCCATTCGCCGTCCCCTGTCGTCACGGCCTTCGAGGTGATCGCCGCCACGTCGGATCCGCAACCCGGCTCGGACATCGAGAACGCACCGCGAACCTCGCCGGTCGCCATCCGGGGCAGATACCGCTTCTTCTGCTCCTCCGTGCCGTGCTGGATCAACATGTAGGCGACGATGAAGTGCGTGTTGATGATGCCGCTGACACTCATCCAGCCGCGGGCGATCTCCTCGACGCACAGCGCGTATGTCAGCAACGACTCGCCCAAGCCGCCGTACTCCTCCGGGATCATCAGACCGAAGATCCCCATCTCCTTCATGCCCTCGACAATCTGCGTCGGGTACTCGTCCTTACGCTCGAGATCCATCGCCGCCGGGATGATCTGCTCGTCGACGAACTGGCGCACCAGCATAAGCAGCTCGGTCTGCTCATCGGTCAGACCTTCGGTGTGTTGCAGTCGTGCCATCGCGGTATGCCGCCCTCACGTGTGGGTTCCAGGAGCTATCAGCGAGTATGCCGAATCGACGCCTCCCTGGCACAGCGATCGCCCGTGTGAGCCCCAACACGGGCCACGCCGACCCTGCACCACGCACACACCGATATTCGGTTGCAGCGGCCGGCACAAGGCGGGAACCTATACGAGATGGCGCGCTGACTGGGTGCGCCCGATTCCAAGGAGGGCCGTGAGATGTCAACGACTGTTCTGAGTGCCGCCCGCGCTCACTCCCTCCCCCTTCTTGGAGTTTCCCTTGTCACATCACCGTTTTGGCGAGTCATCAACCCATCTGTCGCACGAAGAGCCCCCCGAGCTCACGGCTGAGCTCCGCGACGGCATGTTTGCCGTCGACACCGCCCCCGACGGCCCACCCGAGGGCGAGTCCTGGTCCAGCTGGGATGGCGCCCAGCATGGCCCGAACCCACGTCCCGCCTGGGTGATCACCGATCTCGGGGCCGTGGACGAGGATCTGGGCATCATCAAGTCCGGCAAGGAGGCCGACGTCCACGTCGTTCGCCGCTGGGTCCCCGGCGGCCACGCCGCCGACAGTGCCGGCAGTGCCGGCAGTGCCGGCAGGAGCTCATACATGGCCGCCAAACGGTTCCGCGACTCCGACCACCGGATGTTCCACCGTGACGCGGGATATCTCGAAGGTCGCCGGGTCCGGCGCAGCCGGGAGATGCGCGCCATGGCACGGCGTACCGAGTTCGGCAAGCAGATGATCTCGAGCCAATGGGCCTTTGCCGAGTTCAACGCCCTCGGCGAGCTGTGGAGCGCAGGCCTGCCGGTCCCCTACCCGGTGCAGATCAGCGGGACGGAGGTCCTGATGGAGTTCATCGGGGACGGGGCTCAGGCGGCGCCGCGACTGGCCCAGACCCGCCCGGAGCCGGCGCTGCTCGCAGACCTCTTCGAACAGGTCCGCGTCACGATGAGCGAGCTGGCCCTGCGCGGATGGACCCACGGTGACCTGTCCCCATATAACGTTCTGCTCCACCATGATCGGCTCGTGATCATCGACTGGCCGCAGATCGTCGACATCATCGGCAACCCCCGCGGGCCGGAGTTCCTGCAGCGAGACTGTCACAACATGTGCGCCTGGTTCGTCAGCCGCGGCTTGGCCGTTGACGAGGAGGACCTGTTCGGTGACCTGATGGCGGCGGCCGTGTCGCGCTGGTGAACCGGCTAGGGTCGCCACCGTGAGCACCGACATCAGCCGCCGTGGGGTGCTGGCATGCGTCGTCGCCATCCCGTGGCTGGTCGCCTGCAGCCCTGGCATCGACAAGCCGGCAGGGGTCGTCTTGGAGGACGGCACGTTCTCCTCCAGGTTCTGGCCCGGTAGAAGCGTGCGCTGGCGGTTGGCTCGTCCCGACCACCCAGTCGTCGGCTCAGTGCGGCAACCGCTCGTGGTGGCGCTGCACGGCCATGGCGGTGACGCCGACTGGCCCTTCAAGGGCGTGCACATCGAGCGCCACATCGTGTCAACGGGACTTGCCGTGGCGAGCGTCGACGGCGGCGACTTCTACTGGCACGCAAGGAGATCAGGCATCGACACCAGCCGCATGGTGATCGAGGAGCTCCTGCCGTTGATGGGCAGCAAGAGGCTGGCGACCGACCGCATCGGCTTGATCGGGTGGTCGATGGGTGGCTACGGCGCGCTCCTGATGGCCACCAAGCTGGGGCCCACGCGGGTGGCCGGCGTGGTTGCCGCGAGCGCAGCGCTGTGGCAGGGCCCCGGCGACAGCGCACCTGGCGCCTTCGACGACAGCGCGGACTTCATCCGCAACGACGTATTCGCGGCGCGAGACAAGCTGCGCGGCATTCCGGTGCGACTGGACTGCGGCCGCGATGACCCGTTCATCGCGGCCAACCGGGCGTTCGCGCGCGAACTGCCGCACGCCGCGGTCACCTTCGACGATGGCGCCCACACGGAGGTCTACTGGACGGCTCACGCAGGAGCCCAGATGAGCTGGCTCGCCGAGCAGTTCCGTTAGTCCACTGCCTCTTGTTGCCGCAAGACCACCGAATCGGCACCTCGAATCGCCCGAAACGGTGGCTTCGCCGCAACAAGGGGCCACGCAGTGAGGTCAGAGCGCAGGTTTCTCCCACTTCTTCTGGCGGGTCATGGCTGCGGCCCGACCCTTGGCCGAGATGACCATGGCCATCTTGCGGGAGGCCTCGTCGATCATCTCGTCGCCGAGCATGACCGCACCTTTCTTGCCGCCAGCCTCGGAGGTGAAGTAGTCGTAGGCGTCCAGGATGTTCTCGGCGTGGTCGTAGTCGCTCTGGCGCGGGCTGTACACCTCGTTGGCCGGGACGAGCTGACCTGGATGCAGGACCCACTTGCCGTCGAAACCAAGGGCCGCGGATCGGCCTGCCACCCGTCGGAACCCCTCGATGTCCTTGATCTGCAAGTACGGTCCGTCGATGGCCTGCTTGTCGTAGGCGCGTGCCGCCATCAGGATCGACATGAGGATGTGGTGGTACGCATCGCCCACGTCGTAGCCCGGCGGCTGCTCACCGACCACGAGGCTCTTCATGTTGATCGAGGCCATGAAGTCCGCAGGCCCGAAGATGATCGTCTCGACCCGCTGGCTCGCGGCGGCGATGGCGTTGACGTTGGTGAGACCGAGTGCGTTCTCGATCTGAGCCTCGATACCGATCCTGCCGACCTCCAGGCCAGTGGACTTCTCGATCTGGGTCAGCAGCATGTCGAGCGCGACGACCTGTTCGGGTGTCTGGACCTTGGGCAGCATGATGGCGTCGAGGTTGGCGCCGGCGCCCTCGACGACCTCCACGACGTCGGAGTAGGTCCATTGCGTCGTCCAGTCGTTGACCCGGACGGTGCGGATCGTGTCGCCCCAGCCGCCCTCGTTGAGCGCCGCGACGATGTTCTTGCGCGCCTCCGGCTTGGCCAACGGCGCGACGGCGTCCTCGATGTCCAGGAAGACCTGGTCGGCGCCAAGTCCCCTCGCTTTGTCGATCATCTTGATGCTGGAGCCGGGGACTGCGAGGTTCGAGCGGCGGGAGCGCAGCGGGCGCTGGGTCATGGAGGGCACGAAGGTCATGGTCCGGAGGCTACCCAGCCGTATGCCGGCCCGCCACCGCGCGGGGTGGGTGACGTTCGCCACCCACGCACGGAGCACTAGGCTCGACGGCATGACCGACCTGAGTGCCCTCCTCTCCGAGGCTGCCAAGAAGTCCGGGCTGCTCTGGATCGACATTCCCGGTGACCGCGCCTGGCCAGCGTGGCACGTGTGGGTTGACGGCACGGCATACGTCGTCACAGGCCCCGGCGAGCAGACCCTTCCCGCGCTTCCGGCGGACGTCACGGTGACGTTCCGGAGCAAGGACACCGGCGGGCGACTGGTCACGGTGCCAGCGCATGCGACCGTCGTGACCGCCGACGACCCGCGCTGGGATGATGTGTCCACGGCGCTGAAGGCGTCCCGCCTGAACGCCCCCGCAGGCGACACCGTTGCACGCTGGGCCAGCGAAGCCACCGTTTATGCGCTGGCTCCTCACGGCGACGCCCTCGAAGGCCCGGGGGGCTACTCGCAGGAGTCACGCGTGGCGCAACCGGCACCAACACCGGCCACCACCCTCACGTGGCACCCTTGGCATATCAAGGGTCGACCGAAGTGGCGCCGCGGCACCCGGCGCTAATCCCGCTAGCCTTGCGCCGTGAGCCCCATGACGCGCGTCTTCGTCGCACGCCTCGCCGCGCTGAGTGTCTTCGACCCACTCGGTGACCCGGTGGGCCGCGTCCGTGACATGGTCGTGCACTTCAGCTCTGGTCGCCCTGCTCCCCGCGTCCTCGGCCTTGTGGTCGAGGTGCCCGGTCGGCGCCGGGTCTTCGTGCCGATGACGCGCGTCACCAGCGTCGACGCGGGGCAGGTGATCACCACCGGACTGGTCAACATGCGCCGGTTCGAGCAGCGGACCAGCGAGACCCTGGTGCTTGCCGAGCTGTTCGAGCGCATGATCCGTGTCACCACCGCTGAAGAGACGTTCGAAGCAACGGTCGAGGACATTGCCATCGAGCGGGAGTCCAACCGCGACTGGTTCGTCGTCAAGGTGTTCGTCCGCAAGGGATCCGGCGGCACACGCAGCATCTCGCGCCTCGGCCGACGCCGCGGTGAGACGGTGCTGGTCGACATCGACCAGGTGACCGGGCTGCACCTCGAGGCCGAGGGCCAGAGCGCCGCGAAGCTGCTCGAGAGCTATGAGGACCTCAAACCCGCCGACCTTGCCGAGATGATCCAGGACCTCAACCCCAAGCGCCGGGCCGAGGTTGCCGCCGCCCTCGACGACGAAAGGCTGGCCGACGTCCTCGAGGAGCTGCCCGAGGACGACCAGGTAGAGATCCTGCGGGGCCTCGGGAGAGAACGCGCCGCCGACATCCTCGAGACCATGCAGCCGGACGATGCGGCGGATCTGCTCTCCGAGCTGTCACCAGAGAACGCCGAGGAGCTGCTGCGGCTCATGGAGCCGGACGAGGCGGCAGATCTGCGACGCCTGCTGACCTACGACGAGGACACTGCCGGTGGCCTGATGACGACCGAGCCGGTGATCCTCGGCCCCGAAGCGACGATCGCCGAAGCGCTGGCCGTCGTCCGTCGGGTCGAGCTCTCGCCCGCACTGGCCGCGACCGTCTTCGTATGCCGTCCGCCCCTGGAGACGCCCACCGGCAAGTTCCTCGGCGTGGTTCACATCCAGCGCCTGCTGAGGGAGCCGCCGCACGCATTCATCGGCAGCATCCTCGACAAGGATCCGGAGCCGTTGACCCCTGATGCCTCAATCGGCAAGGTCACCCGAATGCTCGCGACCTACAACCTCGTCGGTGTGCCGGTGGTCGACGAGGACGGCCGGCTCGTAGGGGCCGTCACCGTGGATGACGTGCTCGACCACATCCTCCCTGAGGACTGGCGCGAGGATCGGCACCAGGTGACCCATGGCGAGTGAGCGGGCAGGCCGCCTCGCTCGGCTGGACCAGCCGCGCGAGGCGAGCCGCAGCCTGTTCACCAGGCCGGCGATGGACCCCGACACCTTTGGACGGTTCGCCGAGAAGTTCGCGCGATACATGGGGACGGCCAAGTTCCTCGTCTACATGACGGTCTTCGTGCTGCTCTGGGTCACCTTCAACGTCGTCGGGATCATGAACCACAAGTGGGACGTCTACCCGTTCATCTTCCTCACGCTCATGCTGAGCCTGCAGGCGTCGTACGCCGCTCCCCTGATCCTTCTCGCCCAGAACCGTCAGACTGACCGGGACCGGGTCGCTCTCGAGCAGGACCGGGCCAGCTACGAGCGCAACCTGGCCGACACCGAGTTCCTTACGCGCGAGGTGGCCTCGCTACGAATTGCCTTGCGAGACATGGCTACGCGCGACTATCTGCGCTCAGAGCTGCGGTCGCTGCTGGACGAGATGGAGCAGCGCGGCATACAGCTATCTGCCGAGGGCTCACGGCTTCCGTCGGGTGACGACCCTCCCACGGCGTTCGAGGGTCCAAAACCGACCTAACATTGGACACATGCCCGCCCCATCGCAAGACGCCCTGATCGCTGCCCTCTCCACGGTGAACGATCCCGAGATCCGCAAGCCCATCACCGAGCTCGGCATGGTTGAGTCGGTCGACGTTGACGAGTCCGGTCGAGCCGCCGTCACTATCTTGCTGACGATCTCGGGCTGCCCGCTCAAGGACACCCTCACGCGCGACGCCACGGCGGCGCTGCTGACTGTCGAGGGTGTCACCAGCGTCGCCGTGACGCTTGGGGTCATGAGCGACGAGCAGCGCGCCGAGCTGAAGACCACGCTGCGCGGCGGCAACCCCGAACGGGAGATCCCCTTCGCCCAGCCCAACAGCCTGACGCGGGTCTACTGCGTTGCCTCGGGCAAGGGCGGCGTGGGCAAGTCGTCGGTGACCGTCAACCTTGCAGCCGCCATGGCCCAGGACGGCCTGAGGGTCGGTGTCGTCGACGCCGACGTCTACGGCTTTTCGGTGCCCCGCATGCTTGGCGTCGAGCATCGCCCGACCCAGGTCGACGACATGATCCTGCCGCCGCTTGCCCACGACGTGAAAGTCATCTCGATCGGCATGTTCGTCCCGGGCAACCAGCCGGTGGTCTGGCGAGGACCAATGCTGCACCGCGCACTGCAGCAGTTCCTGGGTGATGTGTTCTGGGGTGACCTGGACGTGTTGCTGCTCGACCTGCCGCCAGGCACCGGCGACATTGCGATCTCGGTCGCGCAGCTCATTCCGAACGCTGAGATCCTGGTCGTCACCACCCCGCAGAAGGCTGCCTCCGAGGTGGCCGAACGCGCCGGTTCCATTGCGCTGCAGACGCATCAGCGAATCGTTGGAGTCATCGAGAACATGTCGTGGATGGAGATGCCGGACGGCACACGCCACGAGATCTTCGGGGCCGGCGGCGGTCAGAGCGTCGCGGACTCGTTGACCCGCGACGTGGGCGCGCCAGTTCCGCTGCTGGGTCAGATCCCGTTGGATACCCGACTGCGTGAAGGCGCCGATAACGGTATGCCAGTCGTGCTGGGCGAACCCAACAGCCCCTCGGCGGTGGTCCTGCGCGCAATCGCCCGTAGCCTCTCGACCAGGTCCCGCGGCCTCGCAGGTCGCTCACTCGGGCTGACTCCCGCCGGCCGATAGACCACGGGTCTGACTGTCAAGGAGGGTTGGGGGTGCTCGCAACCCCCATAAAACGAGCCTGCGAGCAGGGCAAGAGCCACCCCGCAACCCGACGTGTTGAGTTTCTAGGTGGAGTCCTCGTCATAGGGAGTCGCCCTGTTCGAGTCTCTTCGATTGACTGATGACTGCCCCTTGACCTCGCCCGGCTGGCCATCAGCGGGCCCGTCGTCCATGAGAGCCTCACGAACGATCCGGCGAGGGTCGTACTGGCGAGGGTCGTACTGCTTCCAGTCGACGTCGTCGAACTCGGACCCCATCTGCTCACGCAGCTGCACTTTGGCTGCGTCTGCCAGGCCCTTGACCTGTTTCACCAACCTCGCGAGCTTCGCGGAGTACTCCGGCATCCGCTCAGGACCGATCACGAGCAGGGCTGCGACGAGGAGGATGACGAACTCCCAGCCGTTGATGTCGAACACGTGTGGACCTCGCTGTTGAGGAAGTGGCAGTTAGCTGGCCGCTTGCAGAGTCATCTTGACAATACGCTCGCTGGTTCCGCGCCGAATCGTCAACTCGACCTGGTCCCCGACCGACTTGGCTCGGATCGCGACGACGAACTCATCTGGGCCAACGACCGGCCGCCCGTCGAACTTGATGATCACGTCGCCAGGCCGCAGCCCCGCCTTGTCGGCCGGACCGCCCTTGGTGATCGGCGGGCTCCCGTTGCTGGAAGCCGTCGCGATCTTGACCCCTTCACCTGCGTAGGTGGTGTCAAGCATGACGCCGATGACCGGATGCGTGGCTTTGCCCGTGGCGATCAGCTGCTCGGCTGTCTTTCGTGCCTGGTCACTGGGGATCGCGAACCCGACACCGATGTTTCCCGACTGCCCGTCAACAGGGTCCTGCGAGCCTGCGACGCGCGCGATCGCGGAGTTCACGCCGATCACGCGACCCGCCATGTCGAGCAACGGCCCACCGGAGTTACCGGGGTTGATGGCCGCATCGGTCTGGATGGCGTTGATGAAAGCAGCTGTTGAGCTGCCCGACCCACCAGGTGTCACAGGGCGATTCAGCGCGCTGATGATGCCGCTCGTGACCGTGCTGTCCAGACCAAGGGGAGCCCCTACGGCGATGACCGGATCACCCACGACCACCGTGGATGAGACGCCGAATGCAAGCACCGGCAGGTCACTGCGGTCCACCCGGATGACGGCCAGGTCATAAGACGCGTCACGACCGATGATCTTCGCATCTGACACCTTGCCATCGGTGAAGATCACCGTGATCTTCCCGGTCTTCGCCGCGCCCTCGACCACGTGGTTGTTGGTCAGGATGTAGCCGTCCTTGCGCAGCACGAAGCCCGACCCTGTTCCCGCGATGTCAGCCCCCTTGACCCTGATGGTCACCACACTGGGCAAGGCGCGCGCCGCGATGTCAGCGATGGAGCCTGCGGGTCGGGCGGTCGTACCCGCGGGCGCAACGGGTAGTGACGCCGTGGCGCTATCACGTCGGCTCACGATCAAGGCGCCAACGACCCCCCCGAACAGGGCGGCCACCAGGACCATGACGACCGCCCCAGCCACGATGGCGGAAGTGACGCCGGTGCCCAAGCCACCCAGGCCACCTCGGTCGGGGGGACGGGCGCTCGAGTCGAAGCCCACCGAGTCGTCCGGCACCGGTTGCGAAACGGACTGGTCCCAGCCGGAGACCTCAGCAAACGCGGGCTCGACGGACGGCGGAGGCTGATGCATGAAAGGGCTGCCGGTCGGCGGTGGGTAGCTGACCAACGACGGGGCACCGAGTGGCAGCTGCTCGGTGAGCTCCGCTTCCTGCGGCTGCTGCGAGGGCTGCTCGGGGCCGCGCTCTATGGCCGGCTCGCTGGCTGGCTCGTCGTGGCCCCCACGAGTGCGCTGGTCCTCATTCATGGGTCGATTGTGCCTAACGTCGGCTCAGGTCAGGAACACCGGTCCAGGGCAGGGCCACCACGACGGGGACGATCTGGGTGGATGCGTCCATGAACGTCGCAGTCAGTCCGGACGACCCTGCGACCGGGTTTGTGCCCAGGAACGTCGCCGCCAGGCTGCTCGACCCATCACCGGTCGTCGAGCCAACGGGTGCGGCCGAAGCCGGCAAGCGGAGCGCCGGCGAGGACTTCCCCGCGACACCAACGCCGTTCACGCTCAGGCTCCACGCGGCGGCAACCGAGGCGCCCGCGACAAGACCGGCCAGCATTGCCGCACGCAAGGGAGAGCGGTAGGCGGCTGGCGCCGAACGGCCCATGACCGCCAGCGGAGCAGACCCGATTGTCGGGGCCAGGGGCACCGACTGCCCGGCCAGGTCGAGCAACGCGGACTGGAGCCCGCTCGAAAGCCCCAGAGTGGCTGCAGAACGCAGGGATCTCAACAGCCGACGCTCGGCATCCGCCGCCGCCCGACAGCCAGGGCAGATCGAGACGTGCTGATCACAGACCAGGAGCGTTGCGGCTGAAAGGCTGCGGTCGGCATACGGACTGAGCATCTCGTCCAAGTGGCGCGAGGCGGCAAGGTGTCGGGGGCGAAGGACTGGACTCACTGGGTTCCGGGGGCTACCCGCCCCAGCGCGAAGCCCCGACGGACCCGGGTCGGCGAGATGGTCCTGCTCGGATCGGGGGCGCGATGCGCGAGAGCCTCACGCAGCTGGGCGCGACCCCGGTGGATACGCGAGCGGACCGTACCGAGCTTGATGCCCAGCGTGGTCGCGATCTCCTCGTATGACAGACCCTCGATGTCGCACAGGACAACAGCCGCGCGAAAGTCCGGAGTCAGGCCGTCAAGGGCGCGCTGGACGTCGTCATCGAAGTGCGTGTCGGTGTAGTGCTGCTCAGGGCCGATCTCACGGCTGGGCAGCCGCGCCGCGGCGTCGTCCGAGAGCAGGTCGAACCGGATCCGCTGCTTGCGGCGCATCTTGTCCAGGAAGAGGTTGGTCGTGATGCGGTGCAACCAGCCCTCGAACGTCCCGGGCTGGTATGAGTGCAGAGAACGGAAGACACGGATGAAGACGTCGTGGGTCAGGTCCTCCGCATCATGCACGTTGCCGGTCAAGCGGTAGGACAGGCGGTAGACCCTGGCCGAGTGCTGCTCGACGATCTCTTCCCAGGTCGGCGGGACCCAGGCGTGCGCTGTGGCAATGGTCGGCGCGAGTGCATCCTGCGCATCAGCGCGGTCACTCGTGGTGGTGGGCATAACCAGAATGCTTCCGGACCAACCTGAGAGTTTGCTGGATACGTCGACAGGTGGCTCTCAGGGTGACGCCGCACCTCGTCCGACATCGGCTGACGGACCCGCGCAGAGCAGTAGGGTAGCGCCCATGAGCGCACAGAAGCCGGCCAGCTGGGCCTACTCGGAGGAGTTCGTCCCAGAGACCGAGGTCATCGAAGCCGCCCGACTGCGTGGCGAGGAGCTGGGCTGCACCCCCGTCATGCCCGGCGCCGGCGCAGCCCTGCGTCTGCTCGCCGCCGCAGCCAACGCCAAGGCAGTCGTCGAGGTCGGCACAGGCGCGGGCGTGTCGGGCCTGTGGCTCCTGTCTGGGATGCCGCCTGATGGCATCCTGACGACGATCGACGTCGAGGCCGAGCACCAGCGGGCGGCCAGACAGGCGTATGCCGCTGCAGGTGTCCCACCGCAGCGCACCCGCGTCATCACGGGGCGGGCACTGGACGTACTCCCCCGTCTGACCGACGCGGCATACGACATGGTCGTGATCGACGGCGACAAGACGGAGTACCCGCAGTATGTCGAGCAGGCTCTGCGTCTGCTGCGCCCCGGCGGAGTCCTGGCCCTGGACAACATGCTGTGGCACGACACGGTCGCCGATCCCGCCACTCGGGATGAGACCACGACCATTCTGCGAGACCTCGGCAAGGCGCTGCGCGACAACGAGTCGCTGTTTTCCGCCCTGTTGCCCGTGGGGGACGGCCTTCTGGCAGTGGTCAAGCGATAGTCGTCAAGGGCCAGTCGACACACACCAGCGGTCAGCCCGAGCCACGACGGGGCTACTCGCCCGGCCCCGCACACTCGCGGCGGCCCTTCGTCAGAGGCGCGGGTCGTCACCGCGAGGCGGCTCCGTGGAGTCCTCGCGCACCGTGTGAGTCACCACGTCTGTGCGGCGTGCGGTGTTGGCCAGAACGAGCGAGATGACCAAGCCGGCGACCCCGACCACCATGAGGATGACGCCCACGTTGGACAGGTTTATCCCGCTGGTCGACCACGTGATCGCGAACTTCAGGATCGCTCCGACTGCGATCAACGCCAAGCTGGAACCGATTCTCATCAGGCGCTCCCTTTCATGGTTCAGTACACCTAGGCTAGCCGGACCGCACACCAAACCGCCTCATAAGCTCTTGGCCGGCCCAGGAAGAGTGCGGGCACGACCAGTCCCTTGGCGAGGTTCGTCTGTTACCTTCCTCGTTCACTTGTCCTTGCGGGGGCAGATCACGCAACACGAAAGGAAAGCTCGATGATCACTTTCGGAGTCGTCCTGATCATCCTCGGCTGGCTCGTATCGGGCCTCGCGGTCTTGAAGACCATCGGCTACTTCCTTGTGGTGGTAGGCGTGATCCTCTGGATCCTCGGCTCCATGGGCCGCGCCGTCGGCGGACGCAAGCACTACTACTGACAGCATTGAGCCCCGACCGGGATCCGGTCGGGGCTCATCGGCACGTGGGGCCATGACATTCAGGGACGTCTGCGCCGACGAATGCCTCAGACGACGCCGGGGCAGCTCCTGATGGCCTCGCCCAACGCGGCTGCTTCGTCCGGCGTCATCTCAACGACCAAGCGGCCGCCACCCTCGATCGGCATGCGGAGCACGATCCCGCGGCCTTCCTTGGTGACCTCGAGCGGCCCGTCTCCGGTCCTCGGCTTCATCGCCGCCATGGGGTATCTCTCTTCCGTTTGCTTACTCGTGAGACCTTGCGTGCGCACCGCCCACGCTGGGCCCTCGACATCCGGTACACACCTTTTGCTCATCATTATCGCGCCAACGTCCCCCAGCACGAAATCCTGATCAGACAGACTGTGCGCTGGCACCAGAACGAGGACGACATCACAAGGAGTCGACAGAACATGACCAAGCCCGATGCCGCGCACGACGCACACGGCTCGACCGCACCGACGGCATCACCGGCGTCGGTGCTCCTGGAGCTCGCCGACGGCGTCGCCACCATCACGTTGAACCGTCCCGAGGCTATGAACGCGCTGGACATCGCAACCAAGGACGTCCTGCTCGCGACGTTGCGGCGGGTGGCCGAGGATCCAGCAGTCCGCTGCGTCGTGCTGACGGGCACGGGACGGGCCTTCTGCGTGGGCCAGGACCTGCGCGAACACATCGGCCTCCTCGCCCGTCACGACGACTCACTCTGGTCCACGGTGCCGCAGCACTACAACCCCATCGTCGAGCTGATCTCGACCATGAACAAGCCCGTCGTCGCGGCGATCAACGGTGTCGCCGCAGGTGCGGGTGCGTCCTTCGCCTTCGCCGCCGACCTGCGCATCATCGTTGACACCGGCGGCTTCAACCTCGCGTTCGCCGGCATAGCCTTGTCCTGCGACTCAGGTGCCAGCTGGACCCTGCCGCGCCTCATCGGTGTTGCGAAGGCCAAGGAGCTGCTGATGTTCCCGCGCACCGTCCCTGCGGCCGAAGCGCTCGAGCTCGGCATGGTCAACCGCGTGGTGACCGCCGAGGAGCTTCCCGCCGTGGTCCACGAGCTGGCCCGGACCCTCGCGGCCGGCCCCACCATGGCCTACGGCTCCATCCGGCGCTCGGTGGCCTTCTCGGCAGGTCACCCGCTGAGTCAGTCCCTGGCCCAGGAAGCCGACCAGATGGCCATCACCGGCGCGAGCCAGGACCACGCCGCGGCCGTAGCGGCATTCATCGCCAAGGAGAAGCCGACCTTCCACGGCAACTGAGAACCGCCTGCCCGGTTCAGGGGACGCGGCGCACCAGGGTGAAGCCGTCCTCGGCATACACCAACGCGTACGTCGTGCCGGGGTGCAGGGACTCGGCGTACATCGCTGGATCACGGGCCAGACTCTCGTCCGTGTGGGAGATCAGGACGAACTGCGGCACGACCGGTGCGGCCATGCCGACGAAGAACACCCGGGTTCGGTGCGTGAGCTGGGCAAGCAGCCCGAGGTCGGTCTCGACCGTTGCGTCGTCGGGAATCTTCGACAGGACCCGCTCGGCCGCCTGGGCGCGAGGGCTTGGCTGGTAGGTGGCGGGATTGACCAGGTCACGGAACGGGTAGCGCGTGCAGAGAAACAGCCCCACGAGCAGAGCCAGGCTTGGCGCCGCATGGGCGTACCAGCGCACCAGCCGCCAGCCGTCGCGCCGCGCTCGCACCACACCGTCGATCATGGCAGCGAACACGATCGGCATCAGCACCACGTCGTAGTGGAACGACTGTCCCCAGAAGAACTGGTTGGTCGAGAGAAAGCGCCAGCCCAGCGTCGGCAACACCATGATCAGCAACGGCGATCGCATAGCCAGTCCGGCCGTCACCGCCAACAACAACAGCACCGTGGTTACTTTGGGCTCCGACTGCACCACGTTGAGAGGCAGACTGAGAATGCGGTGCAGCAGAGGGTCTCCTGCTCCCGACTCTGACGACAGCCCAGACAAGCGGGAACCACCGCCCGCCGCGGCGAAATGGGGGATCAGCACGGCCATCGTGAGCGCGACCGATGCGAGTCCGAACGCCACGAGGCCGAGACCCCATCGCCTGGCACCGATCAGCACAAGCACCAGCCCAAGGGCGGCGACGGTCAGTCCGAGATCCTCCTTGACCAGGACGAGAGGGGCCGCCCACGCCACCGCTGCTGTCCAACGACGCGCGAGCAACGCCTCGAGCGCGAACGCCAGCAATGGCACCGCCAGACACACCTCATGGACGTCGAAGTTCACCGCGGCCTGGATGCCATAGGACATGCCGAACGCCAGACCGACCGCGACCCCGGGCCTGCGGCCCAGGTGACGCATCCCCGCCCGGGTAATGGGGACAACGGCCACAGCGATCGCCACGGCCTGGCCGACGAGAAGGGTGACGGGGGTCGGAAACAGCCGATAGAACGGCGCGAAGACCACGATCGCAGGGCTCCAGTGGTCACCGAGGAAGTTGTGACCGGCACCCTCGAGGTCGACGATCGGAGCCTGCAGGTTGGCGTAGTGGCGGATTGCCTGCTCGAATATGCCCAAGTCGAAAGACCGCACCTGTAGGCGCTCGAACCCTGCCACCGAGATCGTCGCGTAGAGACCCGCCAACACCAACGACATCACCCACGGCAGCACGCGCTCCCAGGTCGAGCGAACGGGAGTCACGGTTACGGTGCCGTCTTCCTCATCGGACACACTGCTGAGCGGCTCGGGCTCCCTGCTCATCGACCAGGGCGCCCTCATCCTCCGCCCCTATGGCAACCGGCGAGATGATCGTCGACCAGCCCACAAGCTTGCATTGCGGCATACATGGTAGTGGGACCGACAAAGACAAAACCATTGCGCTTCAACGCTTTTGCCAACGCGATGGACTCAGCCGAGGTCGCAGGGATATCGGCTGGAGTGCGCCGTTGGCGGCGCACAGCAGGTGCAAAGGACCAGAACAGCTCATCGAGCCCGCCGTTGCCACGCAGGCGAACGACGGCCTGGGCGTTGGTGATGGCGGCCCTGATCTTGAGCCGGTTGCGGACGATGGACGTGTCTGCCATCAAGCGTTCGAAATCGGGCTCACCGAACGCTGCGACCGTATGGGCATCGAACCCGGCGAAGGCCGAGCGAAAGCCCTCGCGTTTGCGCAGGATCGTGAGCCAGGACAAACCCGACTGGAATGCTTCCAGCGTCATGCGTTCATAGAGTCCGGTCTCGCCGTGAACCACGACCCCCCATTCGGCGTCGTGGTAGGCCATGTAGTCGTCGGTGCTCGTGGCCCACCCGCAACGAGCCACGCCGCGGTCGTCGACCACGAGACCTTCGGCGCTCAACGTCGGCCCAGGTCAGGTTGGCCTGGGTCAGGTTGGCCAGTGGCATTCTGGGCTGAGGCCCGCACGGCTTCGGCCGCCATGGCGTCAACCACCCTGGCGAACACAACCCGGTTGATCCGGCCGGTGAGCGGGACCAGCAGCCGGCCGAGAACGACCGGCCTGATGAACGATGTTCTCACGCCACACCAGCTGCGTCTGTTCGCCGTTGGCGATAGGCACCACGCTCACCTCCGCCCATCCGGCCAGCAGGTGCCCCACCTTGACCAGACGAAACGTCCCCGACCCCATGTCAGCCGGAGGAGCCCAGTCCGTGATGCGCATGACATCAGAGAATCGCAACCGGCCGACACCGGTCAGCCCGGCGAACGACCAGCCGACCCCTGTCGGACCTGGGTCACGGCGCATCGTGGTCAGCGGCATCCAGCGGGCATAGGCGGCCCAGTCGGTGATGACCTCCCAGACCCTCGGTGGCGGCGCCGCAACGGCACGTTCGATCGTGAACGTTGCCAACGGTATGTCACTGCTCCTTGGTATCGCCGCGGTCGCCGGGTGAGACATCGGGTGACACGCCGTGCGAGAACCCTCGCGAGACGCCATTGGCACGCGACGCGGCAGACCCTGCCTCGAGCTCGCGAACCCGGGCGATCAGTGCGTCGACCACTTCGTCCACCTGGTCCATACGGTATCCGCGCAACGCCTGGTCGAAGTGCAGCTGCCCGACGTCTGCTGCCGACAGTGACCCCACTGGATCGCCCAGCACATCTGACACCCCTGAGAATGCCTGGCTGGACGTGGGCTCGGCCATGAAACCACCGATCCTGCCCATGACGGCGGCGGCAGTCAGTCCGATCAACAGAACCACGATGAGCAGGAAGAAGACGATCACGACATGATCGTGTCATGCCCTACAACGTTCCCCCCGGTCGCGACCTCCGCCTGCGGGGCCGCACGTTCATCCCGGGCGAGACCGCCCTGATGGCGATCATCAACCGCACGCCCGACTCCTTCTACGACGAGGGTCGCTATCTCGACGACGAAACCGCACTCACGGCCGTCGCACGCGCCGTAACGGATGGCGCCGATGCCGTGGACGTCGGCGGGGTCAAAGCCGGCCCGGGGCCGGTGGTCAGCGCTGCCGAGGAGCTGCGCAGGGTGGTGCCGTTCGTGTCGGCGATCCGCGCCGCATATCCCGACCTGGTGATCAGCGTCGACACCTGGCGCGCCTCGGTTGCCGACGCGGCCTGTGCGGCCGGCGCGGATCTGATCAACGATGCCTGGGCAGGTCACGACCCCGAGCTGTCGGCAGTAGCGGGAGCTCACGGCGTGGGCTACCTGTGCGCACACACCGGTGGCCATCCGCCGCGTACCGACCCGCATCGGGTCCGCTACGACGACGTGGTCGCCGAGACCGTCGCGGACCTGACCCGTCAGGCCGATGCAGCACTGGCAGCCGGCGTACGCGAGGACGGCCTGTTGATCGATGCCGCCCAGGACTTCGGCAAGAACACCTACCACTCCCTACAGATAACCGGCCAGATCAGCGCACTGGTCGAGACCGGATGGCCCGTGCTGCTCGCCGTCTCCAACAAGAAGTTCATCGCCGAGGCCCTCGGGCTGGATGGCCGCAAGTCCGACCGCATCATCGGCACACTTGCCATCACCGCCGTCGCAGCCTGGGAGGGCGTGCGGATGGTGCGTGCGCACGATGTCGCCCAGACTCGCCAGGTGCTGAACATGGTCGCCGGGCTGCGCACCGGTATACCGGCCCTGGCTCGGCGGGCTCTGGCCTAGCCGTTGGCCTAGCCGACGTCTGACTCCTCGGCAGAGGGCTGGATCAGCGAGGAGCTCAGCATCTTGACCAGTTCGGGGACGTCTTCCTCGGCC